>Ga0123354_10012678_pt1 | contig 13060 bp, 5 predicted proteins | sample TergutLab28metaG_2_FD_97872 | JGI IMG/M metagenome (GOLD analysis project Ga0123354, IMG submission 97872) | Labiotermes labralis P4 segment gut microbial communities from Petit-Saut dam, French Guiana - Lab288 P4 | ecosystem: Host-associated > Arthropoda: Insects > Digestive system > Gut ...
CTAGAAATTTGTTTTTTTTAATAAGAAAATAGGGGAAAATATTTTCCGTAAAAATAATGCTTTTTTGTTTTTTTTAGTTTTGGGTTGGGGTTTTACAGGGGGGGGGGGGGGGGGGGGGGGAAGACCAGGTTGCATTCGTTTTGAGTTTATTTTCGTCCCTAAGAAGAACAATTAAGATAGGCCTGTAATTGTACTGCTAACCCATTATGTTTATACACATTTTTCGCCAAAACTGAGTCTTTTTTCTAACAGTGTACCAGGCTATTCTATTCCTGTTTATGGCACACGATGTGCGTTCTTCTTATACGTCGTGTTGCAAGTGTTTCCAAATCGCGACTATTTGTAAATCTGTGGGCACAAGATTGTGCTTCGGCGCGGAAAATTTATGATAATAACTTTGCCAAAACTTAGCTGTTTTATCACAACCAATGTAGGTCCTTCAGATAATAAACTATAGGCCACATAAACTTATTTTCTGTCCGAACCTTTGACGTGTATTTTCATGCAAGCTATATAGTTCATCTTAGGAACGTGTTATTAAATATTTATCATAACACGTAGTCTTCCGCTAAGGAATATCTAAAATTGCATCTTCGGTGGGAGAACAGCCTGTATATTGCAGAAGACGGAAAACAGATTAAACTTAACATATAAGAATTTAACTTATTTATTGTAATCTTACAATATGTTTTCCGTCAACACAACAACATTTGAATTAATGTATTATTGCAACATGTTTCGACTCAGGAGAGTCACCGTCAGGCTGATTACTTAAGAACCGTTAATACATTATACCCTATACAGTATTATAATGTAACTTTTGCATTAGGGATCCCATATGCATTACAATGTGTGAGATTAACATATAAGATATTATTCAAATAAAGACCAATTTTAAATAAGCCTTTTAACATTTACAGAGTACATAGAAATGATATTACTCTTTCAAGTGCAGTAACTGGTTCACGTTCAATGGCTAATTTCTCAGTTAAAAGTTAATTAAATATATCGAACTTGGGACAAATTAAATAATCTAAAGAACGGAGTCGCTTAGGAGCAAAATGGCTCCAACATTTATTGAACCCGAAGATTTCTTATTTTCTAAAAGACAATACCAAAAAAGACACAGGTATTAAAATGTGTACTTTCACATACAATGCAATGAGAGTCCAAAATATTTCGATCTTCTCCAGATCATTCTCAGGGAACTTACCTCAAACATGCATATGTAAAACATCTGTCGTCTTTACTCAGGTTTAGTATCGTGCTAGCTACCAAAAAGTACACTTGCTGTTCTCCCCACATAAACACTTATAATTCTACGACGCTCTGAACTCCACGTTATATTGACCAAATCTTCACCTAAGTATACTACGAACTAAATGATTTCCACGATTTTTATGGGTTAAAATTTTAATCTATCTGGCAAGTCATTTTGTTTTACATTTTTTAATGTAAATTCACTGAGGATGATCCGAAGAAGACTCAAATATGCTGGAGCCTTAGTGGATTTTATGTGAGAGAGTACAATTGAATAAGTGTGTGTTTGTTTTACTTCTACTAAACTGATCAGTTATGCACGGGTACTTATATTATTAAGATTTTTATATTGATCTTCACATGTCTGTGTGCTATCCTAAGTCAATCCAAACGCATCTTGCTTCAAGTCTTCCCCAATATTACCATCCTTCCGTCTAGACGTCCCAAATGGTAACCCCGTTTCAGGAATTTCTGCTCAACTGTTGCACACAGTTTTCATGTAAGTGTGTTATCGCACAAGTTTCTGTTATTTACCAATTGTCCAAATATTTTCCCAACTTTTTAAAACAAATATAGGCTTGTATCTGTAATCTTCCCACTTCTCTGTTATGTTTATGCAAAGCTTTGGCCAGTTAGAAATATTTTGTCGCTGTTTATAATATCTTTGAGTCTGAAATGTATATTGCAAAACAAGATTTGTGTGAAATGGGTGTATTAGATTAATCTTTAAATAATCAGGTTGGTATTCGTAATTGCACTTTATATGTTGATAGTATTAAATCCTTTATTTGTCCAACTAATGCACACAAATTATTATAAAATTGTTAAACAGTTAAAATCATTTGAAATTACAATAGTTGCTCCAACATGTTTCGGTTCGCATAAACCATCATCAGAGAGCTCTCAGCCTGTGCTTCGCATGGTAACTTCAAATAACGATATGTAACCGAAGTCAACATCTTAAATTTAATAATTCTCCAACAAGATGCGACTTATTCAGTTTATTACAGTTCTGTAGGCAGCTCTACATGTTTCGGGTGTTGACACCCATCATCAGGAACTCGTACAGCTGTAATTACAGCTTCTGGTATTGTTTAACTGCAATGGGTAAAAAACGCTGCTGTTAATACTAATATATAATATACATTAGTATTAACAGCAGCGTATTTTACTCATTGCAGTTAATCAATACCAGAAGATGTAATTACAGCTGTACGAGCTCCTGATGATGGGTGTCAACACCCGAAACATGTAGAGCTGCCTACAGAAATGTAATATACTAAATAAGTCGCATCTTGTTGGAGAATTATTAAATTCGATTCACGATGCACGGACCCATGTATTTAAAATTCAGCGTCTTAACTTTAGCGAAACACAGGCTGAGAGCTCTCTGATGGTGATTTATGTAAATGGAAACATGTTGGAGCAACTATTGTAATTTCATATGATTTTAACTGTTTAACAATTTTATAATAATTCTGTCTGACGGATGTTTTGTAAGTACTGCTGGATCGAAATCTGACTCTTCAGTTTTAATACGAGTATTGTACGTACAGGGCACGATGCAAAATTCAATTTATCAGACCAAAATTATGTACTGAAAAGTGATCGAAATTGAATCTTCAGTGTTTTTGAGTCACCTTGAACAGGATAATGGATTGAGTGACAGACAGACTGAAGCCTGACTTCATTAGTCGGCGCCTAAACGGCTGAAGTTTAATCTTACTGCGGATTATAAGACTGTCTGCCTGCATGCGACTTTTGGAAGTGGCTGTGAGGGGAGAAGGCAAAGAACAGATTCGAATGGTTGGGCATGCAGCGTCTAGCTTCCTAGTAGGGAACAATTGCAGAATGCTGAGTGCAGGTAACTGTGCTGTTAAAGTCAGGAGCCAATCAGGAGGCTGGTGATAAGTGGTGTGTTTTTGAAACAAGCTTTTATTAATGATGAATCGGAATAAGAATATAGAATATCAAATTAGAGAAGATTATTATCGGACTGGTTTAGGATATGTTGATAGAAATTTGTGTGTTATATGCAGACACTAAATCCGCCAGTTAAAAATTCATGTGCTTTAGCATTTCCTCAAGTAAAAAAAAAAAATCAAACATGTTAGGAAATATAATATTGAATATTGTACGTCAGCACATTTACTTTATTACGCAAGGTAATTATAAGGCTACATGTTTCGACTATAAATTAGTCATCCTCAGGCCTATTTTGTCGATTGTGTCACAAGATGCTATGCACACTTTGGGCGTGACGTGCAAATTGCACGTCACGCCCAAAGTATGCATAGCATCTTGTGACACAATCGACAAAATTGCCTGAGGATGACTAATTTATAGTCGAAACATGTAGCCTTATAATTACCTTGAGTAATAAAGTGATTGTGCTGACGTACACTATTTAATATCATATTATGTTACAAGTACATCGTGATGCTTCCATTCAAATTTTAGGAAATATACTAATAGTATAACAATTTCGTTGCTTCCATTTCTTCTTATTTAATTATACCGAAAATATGAAAATTGCACCGTACATTAGCGTAGGTTCTCTTCCTTTTCATACATTTTGTTCGAGTGTTTTTGGAGGATAAACAAATACTGATTTAATCTAAGAGCGCTTCAATAAACACAAGTAAATCTTGATGTAAAGTGCTTCATCTTAATGAGATTTGGAATTTTTGGAAATGCCACTATACCAAAACGTCTACTATAAAACTGCGTGCAAATCTGTTCGGTAGTTCAGGCTTGTTATATGCGTGACAATGCACAAAAGCATGGTCAAGGTAATAGGTGATTTTTAAACTTTTATTTGTATAAGTTCCGGAAAAAGAGGGGTTTGTATTGATTTAAGTACAGTAATTGGAAATACGATTCGATAGGAGAAAGCAACCGTAATTATGAAACAAAGAAAATTAAATATACAGTAAAAATAAAGATATTTTTTTGTGGAAAATAATAGAGATTAATTATACTTGCAAATACTAATGATATACAATTTAAAGAAAAAATGTTACACTGAAAAATAAAAAAAAAATCTAAAATCTATCCAACAACATGCATATATAATGTTTCAAAAATTCTTATACAGTCATGTTACATTCCAAGATGTTTCAATGGTTACAACCACCACCATCATCAGGGAAGTACACCTCCACGAACCAAAACACGGCTATTGTAAACTATCTTATTATGCACACTGTCAGAATCACTTCGCGTCCCCATCAATACACAATTTGCTGAGCACAGATAAGCAAAATTTTTTAAGCTGCCGAACATCGTGGAATTACAGAAAGTAGTAGTTGGCATATATTGGTGTGTGTGTGTGTGTATGTGTGTGTGTGTGTGTGTGTGTGTGCTTATTTACGTTACGCCTACCACGTATGTACTGGCGTAGTCGCCTATATTGTCGAGTCTGCAGGTCCGTTGGTTCTGGCGCTACCGTCACGTGGTGCATACACGTGTCCTAACCTATAGATAGCGTTAACATCTTCGGTCTTTTTTTCCTCCAAAAGTTGTCCTTTCGTCTGGTATTCTTGTATACAGTAGATTTCCCAACAGTTAAGCCTTATGCCTTTGTCGCAAGATTGTAGAAGGCCCATAGTGAAGTCTACGCTGCCACACTCATGCTCGTTATTCAAACTATACATGACATAGGCTGATGTGGGGCTGTTAGTTCTCATATATCTGAAGTGACCGGTAAAGCGGGACCTTAAACATCTGCCCGTCTTTCCCTGGGGCTTGTTACAAGAGTTGACTACTAATTTGTAAACTCCCGAATTCTTGTATTTTTCCTGATGTTCTTATTGCTTCTTCAATAATTCGAAAACTGCATTTTCGACTCTGAATGCTATCTGTAAACTTGCCTTCTTAAATAGGTTGGTTACCTTTGTGATGGCGGGGCTATAATAGGTAAATATAACACATTTTTGGGTTTGTATAACAGGCGGCGTATTGATATTTATCTCTCTCTTTTCCCTGTAATGTTCCCGTGTATAAAGTTACCGACGGAAAACGAGGAATTTTATTCATCCAAAACACACGTCCGTTAATTGCCTGAAAAAAGAGAATTACATAAGTAGTTTCATAAGTTACCTTAACGTAGGCCTAATTATGTTTCTTACCGATCGGGTTGGTGGAAACAGTAGGGTTAATCGTGGCAACTAGGATTTCCTTCCTTTATTTTTAATTTCTTCCCCTTAAATAATGTACTAATTCTTCACGTCATTTATCAGTTTCTCTATTCAAAATTTGATATGTTCTCCAAAAATAAGTCAAGAGGATTTCCACCAATTCCTTACTTACTTACTTACTGATATTCATTACTATCTTGCCACCAAGTTCGAAATTATTTAAACCCTATAGTCGAACTTTGTCATCAAGTACCACACATTAAAGCTCAAGGGGTCTCTTTTCGACTTCGTATTCGGGAGGTAACATTTTTAAACCACGGCCCCAAAACGGGCCAATCTGGCTTATGTACTTCGCAGATTTCCTCATTCCCTCTCAAAGTGCTGGGATGGTGAGCATAAAGCCATAATAACTTACCCCAATATAATGGTCAAACACTGATAATTAGTCATCCCATTATTAGACGCCTTATATTGACACATGCAGTTATGCCCCATAAAGTAAACAAAAAAATAAAACAATTAATTAAATCATATTAGCACAATATAAGCAACGAAAAGGAATATAGAGAAGTCACGTGTTCCTGATATCTTCAGATCGTAAATCAAACCAGTTAGTTGTGTAATTCTTCCGCCCTTATCCGCCGTTCTTTTGTGTCAGAACCCGATGCCAGAGGTCATCTTTCTGGCTTATTGCGTCTTGTTCAGCCACGTCAAGATGCAGTGACAACAGCTAGAGGTTATGACGTCTTATAGATTACACGCACAAAATTGCCTGTTGGAGCTGACGATCATCTTCAGCCACAGAAACACAGCAAGAATGCAAACGTTAGAAGATGCAGGAATTTAAAAGTAACTCAAACAGAATCAGATTTGTTACTGAACGAATTAAAATGAAGGAAGTAAGAAAGGGATGATTGCTACATAATATCTGTTTATTCAGTACCGCTCCTTATGCAGAACACGACAGACCACGATGGAAGGAGCTCCCTTATTTAGGACGTTCATTGGAAAATTAATACGCAGTTGATAAATTAATTCAGAACTTTTGTGCGGTGTGAATTTTCATCAGCACACCAGTACGAGTCAAATCACTTTATTAATGATAAGTATCAATTCCGAACATTATCCCCTCCACCCACCTTGAACTTACACCCTTGACATGAAATTAAATAACGTTGAATGATATAAGGTAATGCTATTTTTCCTGTCCATTCCATTTCTACGTCCATAATAAAATTCCATAATGACACCTGGAATATAATTCATCAGGTTCATCTTATTGTCATTTTATCCACATTCTTTTACTTCATCTCTCGTAGGCCTACATATTCTGTTCAGCACTTTATCTCCATCACCCATCCCTTTTATGTATCCATTTCTTATCTATATATTCTTCCACCTTTCTTCCAAGTATCTGCCAAGACTACATTTTGTATGCCATTTTTCTAACCCCATTATGTGTTATATGCCCTTTTCGTTTCTCCTTTATTTAATCACACTATTTATATGTCTAATCCATTCAATGCAACTCTTCATTTTGTAATTTTTTCAGTCTTACATTGTCTTCCTTTCTCTTAGGTACATATATTTTTCCCATTACTTATCTTTATCACTCACTCCTAATCTTTGTGTCCTTCGTCACTTTCCTGATATTTATCTGTTCCTTTCTTTCTCCTCACTTTTTATCTCACAGATGTCTTATTACAAATCCTCTTTTTCTTCCTTCATTCTTTAGGTAAATATCTTTCACAAATGGCGTAACAGGGGGATAAAAAAAGAAATTCGTTGTGTTACTTAACAGTGTCTGAAATATCTGCAAGCAAAAGCAAGAAAATCTCAGCAATGAATGGACTCTTTGCGGAGCAATACAACATGGTAAATGCTAACAGGACAATTAGAGGTTTCTATCACATCCCTTCAAATTTGTCGTTCTTAATTAACCATCAGTCGACTTATGTGTTTGACTACAAGAATTAAATCGGCCCTTGAAAGACAAAATGTTTTCAGTCATGTTTTCTTCATTTTGATGAATTACACAACTTTGCCTGTTAGGGCTATGGTATTGCAATTGCCCTACCTTGGCTTACATGCTGTGTTCTGAAAGTACATCAATTATTCGACCTTACAACATTTTACCCATTCATTGATTTAAGTATTGTGATACGATATAAACACTGCGTAATTAGCCTGACAGGACTGCCTTATCTTACCCCACTTTGTTGTACACAATAATTTAAAGTGTGATGTCTCAAACACACGTAGTAATTTCAATTCAATGAGCGTGCAATAAAAACCATGAACAATTTTGCGTATTAAGTTGTGATTTCCCGAATTATAACAGCGTGCTAACTGGTAGATTATTACCAAATATCTGAAAACCATATAGCATTAATACCGGCACATTCATCCTGAAGAACGAGGCGGTACGTTCCTTCGGAAAGCTGATAGTTACTTACGTGTCTGCACGGGTCATAGCCCGGAAAACCAGAATCGGAATTTTCACTGTTATCAAAACTTCGAATGCCTTGTATATTATGTGTTGTCTGTATGATTATGTGTTACAAATATGTCGTCAGGTTAAAGGGTATTAGAACCAGTTCATCCTTTCTCTTTTGTTGAAACATGGGGTGCTCTTAGAGAAATTGCAGTTACCCTTCCCGGCAGGAAAGAGAAGAAAGGAAGAAATCCTTCCAATAAGTCTGCTCTATACTCGGCTTAAGTTATCCCTACATATATAAATCTTCTAAAGGAGATTTCTACCATTCAGCCTTTTAATGTCGACAGGGAATTGACTTATTTATGTCCCAAGATAAAAAGAAAAATAATCGGTTTACTTCAGACGCCCTTATTTAGTGTTTTAGTACTGTATAAGAAAGCCGCACATTTTATAAAATAATGGACTGGTCACAAATTTAAAATTTTCGTGATTTTGTACAGTTAGTGACACTTGGTATCAAAAGGAGTGCTATAGATTTCCCATTATTATGTTCCATTTCAGTAGATGCTTTATTCAATATGTTTTAATGCCTTAATCGGTGGCTTTGAATACTTTGTCATTCTACAGTGAGAGTGAGATGTATCAGAGGGGTGAAAGGAAAATAGAAAAAGAAATGAGTGTATGAGAAGGAAAAGGATCTATTTAAAAGACCCGTTCTTTACCAATTTTCCAAGCTACATTTGCGCTGAAAATGTGTGCTGAATAGCTTTGGCTCCAGAACGCTTCTGTAATGCCGGGACACTGTTCCAGCTGGCGAGCCTCCAAACCACGGACTCAACGATTATTCCTTCGCCGTGATAAGAAAGAGCTAACAGCGTGATTCTGCGACATGCATAAGGCCATGAAGAAGGTGCGCAGCGTGCCAGATAGAGAGTTTAACGTCTGAGTTAATAAATCGGAAACTGTCCCTGTGCTGTAAAGTGCACAGTGGTAGTTAGGATCCACGAACTGTGTAATTTTATCTTATTTCAAGGCACTTAATTTGGAGAAATTCAAAGTCCGTTAATATGTCCTTTACTGCTAACAGCCTGTGAGCTGTGACTCAGTTTTCTCCGATACAGGTAGCGTAAAACCTGCTCACAAAGAGACCCCAAACACTGGGATATTTGTTTTGGGTTTAGGAAGATTTACGCTTAGCAGGTACTTAACTGTAGGTAAATAATAAATTAGTGATAAAAAAAAACAAGTCACGTGATTTGTACTGCAACTTCATTCTACATAATTTAAAAATTTATGTCTTCCTCTGTCTATTTCTTTATATCGCAATATCGCAGTAAGGAACTAAAATTACTTATTCAAGCTACCTGGTGTTGTTAGGCGATGTAACATAAATTTCAGGAATATAAAAGAAGCTAGAGTTGAAAGTAGGATGGAATGAAAAAAGGTATTAATAATTAATTTTTGAGAAAAATGCTATTAATAATAATCGGGAAGGAAATGGGCAGAAGCCATTAAGATGGATCTCAATGAAACTTATTTGACGAAGAGAGGTAAATGTAGATCTTAATGAACTAGCACAGGACCGAGTCAAATAGCGTGCTCAGATATTAGTGGTTTTAAACATTTAAGTTTTATTATCACAAAGTTAATTTGTGATTAGGTGAAGTGGTTTGAACTGGCTTAAGGTAGGATCTGATTGCAAAGATTTAGATTATGGTGATAACACTTATGATAATAAATCTATGGCGAAATTATGTACCATGCACTGGGTTGTTAACTACGGTGTTAGATAAATTCTTATAATAAAACCAACTAGGTGCACTAATTTCTCAAATTTATTTTTGGAATAAATTTGAGAAATTAGTGCATCTAGTCGGTTTTATTATCAGAATGGTATTAGTTTAGTCTTAGACTTGCTTCTATTTTAGCTCATAGCGAAATTCGAAAAACTTCTTTAGTTACACTACAAATTTGTAACTTTCAGCACTAATTTGTGGTCAGCGATTAATTTCACAGCCCGCTCACTTTGTCATGTTGGGGAACGATGTCCGATACCTACTGTGTTAGAGACTATTTGGTTCTCAGAGCCGGTCTGCTAGTGTTGCTGAGAAGAAATTTTTCGCTTTCAACGTACCCTTGTAACATAACGAGAATTCTGTTGTGTTGCAGACTGTAGCTTAGTCCGTATTTTATTCTAAAAACAAAATTGCACTAAACATTTTTTCTTGTTTTATGCTGTACCCTTCTACACGACTCAGCTATTATTAGCCATTTCAGGGTGCAGGAACATATCATTATCATCTGTGCATAATAAATTATAATACCGATTATTTAAAACATCTGTCAATATTATACGTAGGCAACATACAAGTAAAAATCTGGTTGAGAATCTAAATTAAGGGTAGATCGTTACTGTTAAAAATTATTTTTTTCACAAGCCTTATGGAACTGATGACGCTTTGCAAACAAAATTCTATGTATGTAATATCATGTTCCATCGTAAATGGATCAAAGTGCTGCAAAAATAATTATTAAAATTAAAACCACAATAGTGGTGCAGATGCAAAATAAATTTGGATTTTCTGCAGTAGAGTTAAAACTGGGAGTGTAATTAACTGTGTAAATTGTGTCTACATAATGAATTTTGAGAAATAGTATGCGATTCGTAATACAAAAATTGTGTAGTGCTAGTAATGTGCCCTTACATGAAGTAAATTGCAAGTTAATGCTTCTATTGCAAGGAGTATGTATAGCATTAAGTTTGTAGCTTAGTCATTAAACTGACTGACTTACCATGTCTCAGTCTTTAATCGCACTATACAAAAGGGTTTTTACACTAATTCTAATATAGGCTATAATGGTGCAGGAATACGTCATGATTCTTTAAATTCATGAATATTAATTTTCATCCAATTCCTATATAAAGTCAGGTCATCTCCATGGAGTACGTAGTCCGCCTCCAGTACAAAGAACAGTCGGTTAATACTGCGCAAGGAAAACATAGATGTATGTTTCGAGAATAAAAAAGAGACAAATCAATAAAATGTGTGGGCACAATATAGGGCTTCTTAATGTTACAGCACACGGTGTATGTGCAGGATGACCACAAATTAATTTTACAAATTCAAAATGATATGAACAACAAACGCGGCGTATGAAGAACTGGACATACCAGTCGATAGAGAAACTTTTGAATTTGTTTGAAATGAGCCGGAAGACTGTTCTTCCGTGTCGCTGCTCCTAGAAGCCACTTGTTTTGAAAATGGTTGTCCCAAACAAAAACAGTTGGTGTGTTCAGCACTTGGCGAAGAGAGAATCAGTATCAGCTGTTCCACGTGCATTTCATACAGAGATTCACACGAAATCACCCAACGAAGTGTCCGTTTGCACCTGTAAAATACATTCGACGGAAAATTTACAAGTGAAACCGCAAGAATCTTGATCGGTTTTCTGCTTCTGCAGCACTTTTGGTCAGTGATCCGGCTGCTTCCAAAGCGGCCTACAAAAACCAAAGGGCCGACCGAAACTTGAGCTGTAAAAGGTAAAGCAATCCCATTACAGGCCCGAGGTGCCCAGAGGGTTCCAGGAAGTTAAGGTTCCCAGACTTCATAACAACGGCACAGGATAGTGGTAAGGTTGTCAACCTTACGCACCGGCCGCCTTTACCCCCAGGAAATGCTCCTGGTACTCATTTCTGGGCCAGGGCCATAGTGCAATCGGAAAGATTTTATGTCAATAAAAACTTCCAATGACAACTTGAGTTGTAGCTACCCTAAATAAATACCTAAAAAATTAGGTGTAAGCGTTTATCTGTGAAACGGTACAAAATTCGACCTGTTCAGGTGCTGAAACTAAGAGAGATTTAGAGTGAGGTACGTATCCTACAGGGAGACCAAAGGCAGGATTGAAAACGGCAACGACTTGTTCGAAGGGTTCAGTTCGTGACAAGGGGACTTTTCACATCAGTGATAAAGTCAGCTGGCGTAATGTCTGTGTTTGGTGTACATAAATCCTCAGAAAATTCTGGAGCACGAAAGAGATACACCAAACGTAAGAGCGTTCTCTTCCGTTTCAAAAGGGAAGCAATATAGCCGTCACTTCTTGCAAAAAAAAAGTGTCATGGGAAATTCTTACTGAGAAACATCCGCAGTGTAGCTTCTGACTTAATTGCAAGAGGATTCGAAGACTTCATCTTCGAACTAGACAGGAAGCCTCCTCAATTCAACATGGCCTTTCGGAATCACCTGGAAGCGCACCTTCCCCCAAGATAGATTGGTCTTGCAAACGTCAGTGAGTTCGTGCAGTACAGATGGCCACCGCCGCCGTCGTTAGACAAACTCCGTGCAATTTCTGCCTGTGGGTCTCATTAATTGGGAGCGAGTTTTTCCCTTTTCAGCCAAGGTTTTTGCCCAAAATGAGAGAACGAGTCAAAACTGTAGTACCCTCCATTACTAAGAACCAATTTATCTGCATAAATTGGTCGGTGGAGCTTGGCCTTGAGCGGGTGGGGTAGGTCGGGTCAGTTCGGTGCCGCCAGTTTGCTATGACTAGCTAGACACATCGCTCGAGATGCTGCCAGATGCCGGGGATTTGTAAGAGGGATGTAATTTGCAACGTATGACACTTCGCAAGCATTTGTGGTACTATCCTCTTTTCTAATGCAGATGGTAACCCACTGAGACTCTCCTCAGGTCTAACGAACTTTTGTACATAACACAAACTAACAAAAGTTACACACACTGATATTTTCTTCTTTGATTATGTACAAATGTCCCTTAACAACGAACGGGATGGTACCAGTTTTCTCTATAACAAAAATAGTATTGTGTAGCTTGCTCAAAATCAACTTCGAAAGATCTCTAAGTTAGTCTCCAACCCAGTTCGAAAATGTGTCAGGTTCATTATTTCATTATTTACTGCCCAACATGTTTCGGACGTTAATACAGCCATCCTCAGGAGCTTGCGACTTATCTGATGAGTTATTTCATGGGTTGTATTGTTCTAGTTCGATTTGTGTTGGTGTTACGTTGTGGTTTGGCTGGGGTGGTGTGGTGTCCGTATGCAGGCTGAAGCACCACCCCAGCCAAACCACAACGTAACACAAACACACATCGAACCAGAACAATACAACCCATGAAATAACTCATCAAATAAGTCGCAAGCTCCTGAGGATGGATGTATTAACATCCGAAACATGTTGAGCAGTAAATAATGAAATAATAAA
>Ga0123354_10012680_pt1 | contig 13059 bp, 7 predicted proteins | sample TergutLab28metaG_2_FD_97872 | JGI IMG/M metagenome (GOLD analysis project Ga0123354, IMG submission 97872) | Labiotermes labralis P4 segment gut microbial communities from Petit-Saut dam, French Guiana - Lab288 P4 | ecosystem: Host-associated > Arthropoda: Insects > Digestive system > Gut ...
CCACACATTAAATCACCCTTCACTCTACGGACCACCAGTTTTGAAAACGTTCTCATGGCGTGCTGCGCTGCAGTAACCAGCTTCCTGAATCCTCCACCCTGAAGATGGAAGCAGAATATCAAAACCTCTGTACTACAGTATGTGACAACAATTCACTTTGAAAGTGCCAAACTCCGTCCCACTTTAACGTCACGTGTCCCACTACCACGCTACGTTAAGCACAGTCATTGTGACTGCTCTCTACCGAACTGCCCCCAACTGTAAGCACAATTCAATGCCATCGCCTGCACCGGGCAATATATTTCTCCACCAGAAATATTTCCAATCCCGATAATACGAAACAAACCACGGGCAGCTGGTGGGGGCAGAATTAGTTCCTGTTGTGTGTTCGTGCGGCAACCCACAACACATCACAATAGGCCCACGTGTCAAACTCTCCATCCACAATTTAAACAGAAAGGTTCACCTGATGAACATACAGAACATTCCGCAAAACAATAGAATATTACACGCTTATTCACTATCAGGCATTCTTTACGAAGTAAATTCAGAAAGCCTAAAGTGGAAACCACGCCCGTCCGTCCGTCAGTGGACCAGCACCAACGACTAAACTGCTTGGCCAATTCTGATGAACTGCCGTGTAGCAGTTCTGGACAAAAAAGGTTTGTCCAGCGGGGTGTCTTTGGTGGAACATCGGCGCAGTTAAAGCCCACATATCATTCAACGGTGTACATAAATTTCTATCTGGGCTTCCCACATTTACTGTCCGACTGGGGCGAATTTTACTAAAACTTATCCGTCTTGGGCACGATTCTGTTGAGAGGGTCTGAGTGTCACGGCGCTCGGCGCCGGGACGTACAATCACTTGTCGTGTGCGTCAGCGAAGTTACATTTATGCGTCTACCGTGATACCGGACGACGTTCCGAAAGTAAAAAACGCCTGTTAATGTATGCGTAATCCGTCACGGAGTGGGCTGTCTCTAAAGCACGGGTTTCCAACCCGCGGCCACATATATAAATTATGTATACAGAGCTATGCGCCGCATAACGACGTTTTGGTCAACGACGGAACGCATATACAACGGTGGTCCCATAAGGTTACGTTATAATATAATATAATATAATATAATATAATATAATATAATATAATATAATATAATATAATATAATATAATATAATAATACACATAATATATATTATAATATGGGGGACCGCTGTGGCACAGTGGTTAAGGTGCTATGCTACAAATCGGAAGGTCGCTGGTTCGATTCCAGATGGTGTCATTGGAATTTTTCATTGACATAATCCTTCAGATCGCACTATGGCCCTGGGGTCGACTCAGCTTCTAACAGAAATGAGTACCAGGTGCATTTCCTGGGGGTAAAGGCGGCCGGTGCGTAAGGCTGACAACCTTACCACCATCCTGTGCCGTTGTCATGTAATCTGGGAATCTTAACTTCCTGGAGCCCTCTGGGCCACTCCAGGTCTGTAACGGGACTGCTTTACCTTGATATATTATAACAATGCATTATAATACTTCCCACTGTGTTACAATTGCCTACAGTATTCAGTACAGTAACATGCTGTACAGGTTTGTAGCCTAGGAGCAACAGGCTATACCATATAGCCTAGGTGTGCAGTAGGCTATACTGTACTATCTAGGTTTGTGTCAGTACACTCTATGATGTTCGCTGAACGACGCATTTCTCAGAACGTATCCCTGTCGTTCAGCGACGCACATCTATACTATAAAAGCTACACAATAATCTAGGTGGCTAGGCGAACTACTTACTGTTATTATTCCATGTGTGTCCCGCACACCAGGGCACAGTAACGGGTGTGGCCCTGTGCCCCCAAAAAAAAGTTCGGAGAAACGTGCGGTAAAGAATTTCCACCAAGTAGCACAGGAACGAGATTACTAACTTTTATGCCAGAGTTGCTGGGTTCGAATCTCTACAGATACATTATTCAGCCGCAATTTCTCGCACTTCCCGCAGATAAAACACACCGAACCTCAACCTCCATTAAAATGGATCAGTTGCACATCGCGGATAAAAAATCTGCAGGTTAGTGCAGCGGTTCCCAAAAACCTCTCCGCTCACGACGCCCAAAATGTCTCAGAAACTTTGTTTTCGGCGCTCCTAGGCCAACAGAAACACCCAACACACTCGTTTACTAAGCAGATAGGTCCAAACAACCCAATAACTTATTTTGTACTATGACCAACAAACGCATAATTATTTCACAAATTATCACACTGCTACATGTTTCGACACTATCTTGTCATCGTCAGGGGGCTTGTAATCAATACCCTGCCAAGTTACACAAGATTTTTCAGATATGTGAAACATCTTAATTGTAAACTGTATTACCGACAGTTGCATTTGAAATACTGGTGTAACTTGGCAAGGTATTGATTGCAAGTTCCCTGAGGATGACACGATAGTGTCGAAACATGTAGCAGTGGGATAATTTGTGAAATAATTGTGCGTTTGTTGGTCATAGTAAAAGGTAAAGCAGTCCCATTACAGTCCTGGAGTGGCCCAGAGGGTTCCAGGAAGTTAAGGTTCCCAGATTTCGTGACAACGGCACAGGATGGTGGCAGGTTGTCAGCCTTATGCACCGGCCGCCTTTACCCCCAGGAAATACTCCTGGTACTCATTTCTGTTAGAGGCTGGGTCGACCCCAGGGCCATAGTGCGATCGGAAGGATTTTATGTCAATGAAAGATCCACTGACACCAACTGGGATCGAACCAGCGACCTTACGATTTGTAGCACAGCACCTTAACCACTGTGCTACCGCGGTCCCCTTGTTGGTCATTGTACAAAATAATAAAAGATGCACGGTACATGGATTTAAATAAAAAATAACCACTAATTATTTGTCCTAACAATTCAGTAGCCGTTTGGACGAATACATACAAACTGATAGAAAAAGACAACGTTTCTGAATACCCCGCGGCGCCCCACAGTTTGGGAACCCCCAGTATAATGTTTTAAGACTCAACCAAGACGCACGTCGCCAAGACAGTGGACGTCACGTCGCTTCCAGTAACAACGAAATGGTACCACAGTTCCAAAACTAGCTGCTGCTGTCGGTACACAGTGTCACCTCGACTAACGAATGACCCTGCTAACGAATCTTTCGGCTAACGAAGATTTTTTTCGCTGTTTTTCGGACTCGGCTAACGAATGTTTTAGTGGATGCGCGCGCTAACATAAAGCAGCAAACACGAACGGTCGGGCCATTCCAGGAGCTTATCTTTTCCGTCTGTATGTGTGTGTCAAAGAAATGAGCTGACATCACATCACATAGGGGAGACCCACCAACCCGACTGGTTTGTTTACGTTCGAGTTTCGGCTAACGAATGTGATTCCGGAACGAATTATCTTCGTTAGCCGAGGTTATCACTGTATTAAATTTCTCCGTCGTCCATTGTGTTAGTGCACTCATCCACGTCTTCAATTGCTTTCTCATATCTTCAGGTTATCATTTCATTTTAACCACCTATCCGTTCGCAGTATTCAACCACCTGGCCCACGACACCTGGCAATTACAATCGCCTTATCGTCGCGAGATACGCCGCTGTCCGGACAAGTTCACTCCCTTCGGCACGATTACAAAGACGGAGTATCATTATCACGAAATCATATATACGGTTCTCCACGCTATGCCGAGGGTAAGGCACATCCTCGCGCCACTTCATTTCAAGCACTCTGCTACACGGATTTAATCAATAGTGAATGCTTCCCGAGGGCATACGGTTACGCTGTCGAATGAAACTGACGCTATGCGAACAAAATGTATTCCGGCGTTTGAAGCTGTCAACCGCACGATTCACTTCCATCCTAACGTTTTACTGTTTCTGTACGCCTCAAAGCTTCACGGGAAAATATCATTTTAAATTGTTCTTGTACAATCCTTCATTACAGGGCTGCAAATATTCATGGAATATTGTGTGATAAAACAGTTTGGCTTCTCGATTTTTTATGATTCTTAGACGGCTGCAAATACAGCGGTCATAATGGAGAGGGTCTTATGATCTGCAGAGAGACGTCATGGCAATTTGGCAAAGGTGACGCTGTTGGCGGCAGTTTCGCATCGCTATGATAGAATTAGTACATTAAGAAAGGCCTTACTGCATGCAGCGGTGTTGCTGGAAGCCTGGACATGATTTATGTGAAGCGATTTTATTTTGAAGTGAAGTGAAGTGGAGTGAAGTGGAGTTACGGTGAAGTTCTTGGGAATAAAAATGCAATATACTCGTACATTATGGTGACCCTATTACTGAGGGTACTTGATTGTATTGTGACTATTTCATTTGGTGTGTATCTTGTGCTGTGGGTGTTTTAACTTGTTTTGTAACGTGTGGCTGTTTTGGTAATATGTGTACTTGTATTTACTGTGTTTTGTATCGTTGGTACTGTGTTTTTGTATTGTTTCCTGTATGTGAACTTTATTCTTATTTGTTTTGTCTGTACTGGTGTAAGGACTACTGCCACCGAGTGACAACTGAATTGAAGTAAGTGAGTAAGTACGTTAGTAAATAAGTAAGTTAGTTAGTAAGTGAGTAAGTAAATAAGTAGGTAAGTAAGTAAATATTAAGTAGGTAAGTACGTAAATAAGTAAGTAGGTAAGTAAGTAAATAAGTAGGTTAGTAAATAAGCAAGTGAGTTAGTAAGTAAGTAAGTAAGTAAATAAGTAAGTACGTGAGTAAGTAAAGTTAGTTAGTAAGTACGTAAGCAAGTAACTAAGTAAGAAAGTAAGCGAGTAAGTAACTAAGTACGTAAGTAATGCAAGTAAGTAAATAAGTAAGCAAGTAACTAATTAAGTAAGTAAGCAAGTAACTAAGTAAGTATGTAAGTATGCAAGTAATAAATAAGTAAGTACCAGTAAGTATGAAAGTAAGTAAATAAGTAAGTACCAGTAAGTAAGTAAGAACGTAGTAATAACAATAATAATGGGAAGAAATTACTGAGTCGTTGAGCGACCGAAAGCTTACTCAGCAAGGTCTCTTCCACCTGTGGAATGCCTGTGCAAGAATCTGCCACCGAGTGACGACACAACTGAAGTAATATAAACGACAACAACAACAATAATAATAATAATAATACTAACAACAACGACTGATGGCACCACCCAGCTGACCACTAACCATTCTTGAAACTCAACAGAATTTACCAAATTTACAGCGAGTAAGAAGTTTTCAAGTCACGTGACTATTTTGGAACTCTGAGCACTGTTTAAATTAAACAAAGTCCCTTTAACAAACATACTAACAAAGACAGCAATATCCATACCTGTAATAAAAGACAACAAGAAAATATTTTATGCAGATGTCTTGAAGCGCTGTATCGCTTGACCAGATGAACTGTCATTATTCTGCTTTCCGTTCAATACAGTCGACATCAATACTGTTGCACACTGGCGGACCTGCAAGGTCATAAATCTGGCCTGCCATGAAACATTATTATGTACTGTATACTGAACAATGGCCGGTCCCGGTGGCCGCGCGGTCTAAGGCGTAGGTCTGCGGCCGCTCGCCTGCTGAGATTGTGGGTTTGAATCCCGCTGGGGCGCACGGATGTCTGTCTGTTGTGAGTGTTGTGTGTTGTCAGGTAGAGGTCTGTGCGGCGAGCTGATCACTCGTCCAGAGGAGTCCTACCGACTGTGATGCGTCGTTGTGTGTGATCTAGAAACCTTGTGAATGAGGACGCCCTGGCCCATTGGCGGGTCGTTTCGTCGAAAGAAGATACAACACAATGAAAAATTTAATTACTACTGTGACATAAAAAACAGACATAATTATATATCGACATCATGTTCTATAATCCCTTCGTCCCAGCACTGTCACGTAATGATATGAAACATTACCCTTGTGAATTCAGTAGCAAGCTATTATCGCCCGTACAGACAGGAAACGTTGTTAATACGGTTAGAAACCCCAAAGCATCATTGCGGTATAATGCAGACCGCATTGCCATGACGACCGCTGAACATTCTATCCGTCTACACTTCACTCTCATTCATGTAACTCACGGCCCATCCACCGCACAATGCAAGCATCCTCATGTCGCGGTAAAAATGCTAAATCCTCTGAGGATTTGCGAACAGGACATCCGTATCAAGGGGCAGGCAGGCGGCTTAGCGCGGGCACAGCGACGCCTGTACAGACGGCAGACTCCAATTTTATATGACAACTCGTTAATACCTCAGAAAGTGTAAGGTATTTTTAAAATCTGTTGCTCCGACGAACAATTTAGCGATCCATGTTCGAGGACCGTGCACAAAAATCTTGTTTTTATATGACGTGTCCGTCAATGTTGTCCGATTTTAACCGAAAGTAACGTAGCGTAGCGCCGATCCTGGTGTCCGCGAGTTCTAAGGCGTGAATCTACGGTCGCTCGTTTGTAGGGATTGCGGGTGCGAACCCAGCCGGGGGAATGGACGTATGCATATTGTGTGTGTTGTGTGTTGTCAGGTACATGTCGCTGCGTCAAGGGGCGAACATTCATCAAGAGGAGTCTTACTGAGTGTCATCGACGAACCTAACACAGGACGCTTAGGTCCATCATGGCTGTCGAGCGATGAGAAAAAAAAATCAAGTCACAGGGTCTGACGCCAAATTTCGTATCCTCGTTGAAGACTGGCAATCGCAGAAGGGACAGTCCAAGGTGAATGCATTTGCCATGTCGCAAGGGGAAAAAAAAAATGCAAGGACCATTTTTCTCTGTGGAATTCTCAGTGACATGCTTATCGGCAAAACGGTGAATCCGCTCTTCAAAATGAAGCCCGGCCTTGCCTGGATAAATGTTTTTATATAATCATTGGATTGGGCGTGGAGGTCGTATGGCCTCATTTCCGTGATATTCGGATCTGAAGAGGATGGCCTTTATTTGTCGATTTTTTGCACGAAGAGTCTACGTTTCACCTTGCCGACGACGCTGCATCTGGCCCTGCTGTAGGGCTCAACAATCCTTTCCAAAGGATTCCGCGTTTAAAATGGTCGAAGCGTGGAGCTGCCTATAGCCTTAGTTCCACCCCTCAGTACGTGTACAAATTGTAGTGCCTACTGCAAAGAGCGCAGTGTGAAACTGTATTTGACACGCAACGAAAGAGAGACGGTGGGCCAACTGGCACACCGTGAATCAGTGGACTGTGCAATGCCGAATGGCGTGCCTGATCGTCAGGGCAGATGCCCACTGGTCAAGACATTTCCGATTAGTTACCTGCTGGATCACATCTCTGCAGCGCCCGTTCGTCGCCAGACTCACTGACTGACCATCCAACCATTCGCTAATCTAACCTAACCTATCTTAATCTAACTTAACCACACCTAACCTAACTTAACATAACATAACCTAACCTAACCTAACATAACCACACCTAACCTAACCTAACCTAACATAACCTAACCTAAACTAACCTAACTCCACTGTCCGGTCTCCCAAGCCGACAAATATCACCTACTGAATAAACCCAGAGCCTCTTACGGCAACCGAATGTTCATTACCGCGTTCACAACAGCCCACTACTGGTTCCTTACTAAAGTGACAGCCACAATCTATCCAAAGCCCCACTTAACCCTCCAATGCGAGCTAAATGTCATACCCATCCTACGATCCTTAACGTGGTCCTCATAAGATCAAGTTCCAAAGCTACAAATCACATGACCCGAACAGAATATGTCTCGTAAAACTGTAAGGTAACTGTAAGGTAACTCAGTATGGGGGTTCGAAAGAAGGGTGCAAAGAACGGTCGCGGCGTTATGTGCAGCTCGCCACAGTGCTGACAGCCTGAGGAACATCACGAAGCAACTCAGAATTATTAATCAAATTTAACTAAACTGCATATCCGAGCTACAAGAGTCTGAAATCGGTGTTCTAATGCCACACGTCTGGGCTACAGGAAAGTCAACCGCAAATTAAAAACAGCAGGCAACTGGCAGTGCTCACTTGATCGCCTGTTAGCCAGGCCGTTAGGCTGCCGGAAATATTGCACAAAATTCTTATGAAATCATAAAATATTTCGAAGCACAAAGAGGATAATGTTTACTTTTTCTACCCCGATTATTCCGCCATCATTACGTACTTCATTTTGCTTTAATTACGCCCATTGTGTATGTTTGTGCACACATCGCTGTATCAGTCCATCTCTTCCGAACTTCGTCTACTATAGATATCACTATAAATTCTGACCATTTATTCGTGGGTCGCGATAACTCAGTCGGTACAGCGACTCGCTACGGGCTGGACGGTCCGGAGATCGAATCACGCTGCAGACGAGATTTTTCGCACCCGTCCAGACCGGCCCTGGGGCCTTACCCATCTCCTATACAATTCGTACCGGGTCTTTACCGGGGGTAAAGTGGCCGGGGCGTGGCGTTGTCCACCCACCCCTATCTAGCGCCGAGGTTAAAGAAAGAGTAGAGCTATACATGTACTCCACCTCTGAACCTTCGTGGCCTGTTATAGGGCGAACATTACCTTTACCTTTGCCATTTATTACTTTAACGAAATGCTGATGTATTCTTGTTTGTTAGGCGCATCACAAAAATTGCGAAGAGCAGCAATTAGCTTTGTCATGTCTGTCCGTCTGCTATAACTATCTCGGCTTCCAATCGACGGATATTCATGTAATTTGGTACCGAGGATTTTTCGAAAATCTATAGAGTAAACCTAAGTTTCACTAAAATCTGACAAGCGTAGCAGGCACTTTACATGAAGACCGACAAATGTACATTTATGGTAACATCTGGCTGAATTTGTATTATAATGGGGCCATTTTCAGACAGGAGTCGCAGAGAAAATGAAAACACACATTTTATGTTCAGACATTTTCTTCCCGAAAATCGTGCCGTTTATGAGATAATGTGGAAAAATACTGTGCAGCCGGACAGGATACAGATGACAATATGGCGCATGCGCATGCAGGATACCTAAGGCTATAGAAACACAGAAGTTGTGAAACTCATTGTTTTTCCACAGCAGTAATGGCTGCGCCAAAGCGCCTGAATATTACGTCATTAGTACAGTCCCTGACTTGTCACTACACGCTGTCAGCGTACTCCACATGTCGCTGTAGAGGTAAAGGTACAGCAATCCCTATACCGGCCTGGACAGGCCATGAGGGTACCAGGAAGTTGAGGCTCCCAGACTTCAAGACAATCAGCACAAGAAGGTGGTAAGGACGCACCGGCCGCCTTTACCCCCAAGAAACATTCCTGGTACTCATGTCTGTTAATACATGATTGGACCCCAAGGCCATAGAGCGGCCGGAAGGATAATGTCAATGAAAAATTCCAATGACACTATCGGGAATCGAACCCGCGATCTCATGTCGCTGTGGTCGCCGGTATACTGTTCATATTGCAGGGGTGTTTATTTCTGTTGTGTTGGTATGACATTAAGAACGTGTGGTTAAGTTCAAAGCGGGGACATCACAAATTCAAGGCAGGAGTGCCAACTACACCAGTCAAACAACCAAACAACCAACCCAACGTAATATGCTGCAGTTCCGCATCGTGACCAAAACAAGCGAAAGATTGATCGCTGGTTAAATCCAATTTTGGAGACCAGCTGGAAGCGTATTAAGGTAAGATGTAAGGGGAAGGGCGGGAGGGTTAGACAGGCGGGCTGTATATCTGTCAGGGGTGATGGACAAGTTGCCGTGCGGTCTGCGAACAGCACCCGGGGGACAAGATTGACTGACGACTGTGTTTGGTGATCACAGGCCCTCTTGTGCACATGACCGACCGCCCACTGACCCACAACCAGCGCTCTGTACATCGGTAAGGATTTAAGAAATCATTACGGAAAGTGACAAGAAAGGGAGGTGGGGGGGGGGGGGGGGGGGACAAAGTATGAACTGTTATTGAGTTTTTTGGTACCCCTGCGGAGCGCCTTTTACAGTAGCCCTACCCATCCATCTGTAGGCGCACACGTGGATGAATTCTCGGCGGATTTTGATCAAATTTGGTAATGGGAAGTTTTCAGTAAGTACCGGGATTCTCTCCTGGGGGGGTAAGACGGCTGGGACACTCACCTCCATCTAGTGACGCGGTAAAGAATAAGTGAAGCTATACCTCTCCTCCCTACATTCCTTCGTGACTTAAAGAAGAAATTCGCCCTACATACACATTAACAGCAGAACTAAAGAACAACAACATAACGAGTTGTAAAGCGAGATTTACGGTTCTTTGAGACGATTACAGATAAGTGAACATAAGCACATGTTTCCTAACTTGTACAACGAACTAAACATGGCTCCGAACATTTTCCTACCCATTATCCCAAACAATAAGCACATCATGACCAGACTGCTTCTAGAGGGCCCTGTTTCGAATCCTGCTTTATTCAATAACGTAGTACGAACACACAACTACAAACTACTAATAAATAACATTACATAAAAACTGTACACTCTATTCGCACAGTACAGCCAACAGGATGCAACGTTTCACAATTTAATTATTTCTCTAAGACGCTCTACATGTTTCAGACGGGTTTTCCGTCCATCATCAGGAGCTTAAAACTGCACATTCAGCGTCAGACCAATACCGCTACCTGCTGCTAGCCTGGCTAGCAGCAGGTAGCGGTATTGGTCTGACAAATGCCTGGCGCTGTATCTGAAGTTTTGAGCTGCTGATGATGGGCCGTCTGAAACATGTAGAGTTTTACAGAACAAGATAAATTGTGAAACGTTGCATCCTGTTGGCTGTACTGTGCGAATATACATTAGCGATGCACGGAAATATGAATGTTAAATTGTACATTGTGCTGTGTAGGCAGTAATAACCATTAAGTGTGAAGCACTAATATTGACCTTCTGTTTATCCAGCACACAGTGTCACTCCTTTACATTTTCAAAAATTATCGGTATAAACGTGACTTTTGTTCACTTTGCTGTACTGCGCTGTGTGGCACGAATTAGTCACGATCTGAATCACGAGACTGCAGTCGCGATGCATTTGTGACAGCACACAAAATTTTCTATAAGTGACAGTTGTGCTCCATGGCAGTTGTGCTGCATGGCAGTTGTGTTCCATGGCAGTTGTGCTCCATGGCAGTTGTGTTCCATGGCAGTTGTGCCCTAAGAAGTTTTCCTTTTATCACCGCACCGACCGCGGCAGCTTAGTCCAACAGGAAGCCTGCATCCACCAGGACATCCCGTGACAGCGGCTGTGCTCAGGGACACGATAAAAGAAACGCCCTGTATTTTATAACCGAGTATCAGAAGTTAGAATTCACTAACTGGAAATTAAGACGTGACAGCATAGCCAGATTAACAAAAACCAACTTATTTCGAAGTTCTTGTCAAAAGAGGTTCAAAATTTACTGCACCGTGACCATTCATTATCTCTGCTAGCAACATGCACAAAAAATACCTGCCCATTGATCCGGAAGACATGACATTTTACAGTCACAATAGAGTTCATGAATTGCAAACAACAGCCCGGTAAATCCGCCATTAAACTTAAATATGATTTACATCACAAAATCCCGTAATTACGTGCTGGAGCAGCTGATTGACTGGAGAGGTCAACAGAGAGCAGCACTGACTAATAGCGAGCTGGATCAGTCTCCAGGGGAAACTGGGGGTACTCAAGGCATTAGACGGATGAACAAACAACAATTTGCAATATGAGGGGCCGAGGGTGGGAGGGACGAGGGTCCATCGATGTGTTAGGGGAAATAAATCACTAATAATGCACGCTGATCTTCGTTCTTGTGGATTGTGTTTTGTGTGTGTGTCCGTCTGTCCGAAACAGTGTAATTCGACGGAACATTCACAGCCCTACATGCGGTTTGCTAGCCACTCCCCACCCAAGCTCAGTTCGTTCGCGGCGAATACGATGCTAATACGCACGAAATAACCGGAACCACACACCTGCGCCCCTGTATAAACCACACACACACACACAGGACTCTGTCATTAAGAATGCGTGAAACTGAAAAGTGCTCTGGGCTGTGACGCCATATTATTTGCTACGTACGTATCAAGTCTTCGGAGTAACCTACTGCCTCCAGCTTCACGGTAAAACAATAATCGTCTGTCCTTAAGAGCCGGCGTTGTTTTCTACTAGAATTTTATTCGTTTAGACCAGAATGCACGGCGTCACGTCGCAGAAAAATTCAAATGTCATCAATTTATTTATGCTTGAGAGTTTTTAGGCTTTATCAGCGGTACAGTTTAAGTACTTTATCATCTGAGATATGTGGCAGTTTCATTGGCTGATTGGTTGCCGGGCCACGACGTTTCGATACAACCTGTTGATCTCTTGATAGTGGTCGATGACGTACTTCAATGGACGAATCATTTGGAAGACGAAGTGGGAGGATAACATTAGAGTGGATTATGCAGAAATTGTCTGGGAAGGTTTCTGTTAGTTCCATATGGCTCAGGAATGATTTCAGTGATGAGCTGTTGTGAACAAGGTGATGAACATTCGTTCAGCATGTCAGAACCTCCGGCTTCTCAAGAACTCTGATCCATGGAATTAAGTTCAAGTGAACAAAAGGGAACAGCGCTACTTTCCTTGGAACCATGTACAGTCATGTGCATTTGTTGTGCCACGAAGACTGGGTTCACAAAATTGTGTTTGTGGTATTTTGCATAGTTATGGGCGAATACTTTGGCGCAGTGCTGTACAAAACAGAACAGCCAGTGCAAAGTGTTGGAGTGAATTCCAGTCGGTTCTATCCAGCGCAGCACTGCAGTACCTGCTGTAGAATTCCAGTCGGTTCTATTCAGCGCAGCACCGCAGTGCCTGCTGTAGTAATTCCAGTCGGTTCTATCCAGCGCAGTACCGCAGTGCCTGATGTAGCAATTCCAGCCGGTTCTATCCAGCGTAGCACCGCAGTGCCTCCTGTAGAATTCCAGTCGGTTCTATCCAGCGCAGCACCGCAATGCCTCCAGTAGAATTCCAGTCGGTTCTATCCAGCGCAGCACCGCAGTGCCTGCTGTAGCAATTCCAGTCGGTTCTATCCAGCACAGCACCGCAGTGCCTGCTGTAGCAATTCCAGTCGGTTCTATCCAGCGCAGCACCGCAGTGCC
>Ga0123354_10012681_pt1 | contig 13059 bp, 13 predicted proteins | sample TergutLab28metaG_2_FD_97872 | JGI IMG/M metagenome (GOLD analysis project Ga0123354, IMG submission 97872) | Labiotermes labralis P4 segment gut microbial communities from Petit-Saut dam, French Guiana - Lab288 P4 | ecosystem: Host-associated > Arthropoda: Insects > Digestive system > Gut ...
CCCTCCCCTCCCGCACCGGGTCTACACCGCTCGCCCACGCTATCGCGCCCCGGACATGCCCTGCGTGATCGACTCGATGGAAGCGGAAGACATGCGCGCCGGGATCACCTTCGCCCAACCACAATGGGCGCTCACGCCGGGGCAAAGCGTGGTGCTTTACGACTCAAGGGTGTGCCTGGGAGGCGGCATCATCGGCTGAAGCCGTATAGTGTTCAGGCAGAAGCGGCGGAGCGGGCCGGAATAGCCGGGTGGTAGGTACGCTGATATTCCTCGCAGCGTTCGAGGTAGTCCTTGGTGCTCCGGGGCATCGTCACTCTGGCCCGGCTCAGGTAAGTGATGAGCGCGCGCCCCTGCTTGATGAGGCGGATGCCGTCCGCAGCATGGCGCATCAACGTCACATCCGGCTGTACGGGCATGGGCGGAGCGTAAGCGGCAAGCTGTTCCGAAGCAACGACGAAACCAGACCAGACATCAAAGATGTCCTCGTCGGTACGCAGGGTCTCGCACTTATTCTTGGCTTCGTCGGTGAAGCGGCGGATGATCGTCGGCGCGTCGGAAAAAAGCGGGTCGTTGGAAAAGGTGTGCACCAACACGTCGGAGATGCGGTCGATGTCGCGCAGCGTCTGGGCAATCTTGATGTAGCGGCTCTCGTAGAAATACTCCACCGGGATGGAGAACGCGCGGAAAGGCTCGCCCCATAACTCGTCAATGCCTTCTTCACCGCTACGGTGCAGCACCATGCGGCCCAGGGAAAGCGCATCTTGCAGGCATTCCCCGCATTCACGCATCAGGGCGTTGTCCTCGTCGATCTCGATGCCCTGCTCCTGCAACTCCACAAGCTTGGTGAAGATGTCGGTCGCGCGGTTGAACAGCGCCCCGGCCAGCATGGCACCCTTGATGCGCTTCCTCGCCGGAACCTGCTCCTTCTCGAAAGCCTCTTTGGCTTCGTCAAGGCGCTTTCCAGGGATATTGATGCCATGCTCGACGTGGTTGAACAACCGCCGGGTCGTAGCCTGGATCAGGATTTTTTTGGCCTGCAACGAGTCGGCGGGTGGATCGTAAGCCTTGATCCAGTAACCATCATAAAAAACGCGTTTGATGCCGTCGACGATGCGCAGAGTGCCGTTCGGGATAACTACCATTCGAATTGACGAAATACAAATAACACTTCAACGAGGGCAGAGCATACGCTCGTCGTGAACGGCGTAGAAGAGAAGTTCTTACGGTTTTGTATACACAGAGATCACATTTGTCATCACAACGTGACTAAATGCCTTTTGCTATACGGTTTTGTCTTGAATACGCTCATTTGTAACGAGCTGGTAACCACGTTGCGCCTTGGATACGTTTTCAAATGACAGCGGTAGGGTTTTTCGCAGTTTTTCGGCAAAAAAAACGAGATCCTCATCCTCGCCCTCGACCAGTTCGAGTTCCAGTTCCTGAATCGGGGCGCCGTTTCCTCCCGCTTCGATGATGCCCGTGTCGATCATGGCAAGGATGCACACGCCGGGGCGCGGCTGGATGCGCCGGGTATCACGTAAAAAGCGCGTGGTGAAAACGGGAGCAAGTTCGTCCCGCACCTGTGTAAGCAAGGCGGCAACGTCTGTGTCGGTAACGGCGGAAAAGTCGAAATGCCCATGCCAGGGCGTTTCCCATTCCGGCCGCCGCGTCAGCCCGTTGACGGTTTGTGTCGAACATTTGACGGTTTGCACCATCCCTCCCGCCTGCCGCCGTAGCCGCAGCCCAACACCATGCGCCCTGAGCGCGAGCGAGGGCGTGTCGAAATAGGTGTTGTCGAGCGTGTCCGGCTCCCCTTCCTGCGGCGTGCCCGCAATGAGCGGGTGGCGCATGATTTCAGGCAGGGCACCGGAAGGGAAAGAAAGCTTGAGTTCTACTTCAATGGCCATGATCGTGATTCGAAAGCGCCCGCGCGGAAGCAGTTGAGGTTCCGTTGCCGACGTCATCCTGCTGCGCGGCACCGTTGCCGGGGCGCGGGGTGTCAGAATCGCGCGGAGGGAAGAAGAAATCCAGTGGGCGGCTGAATAAATGACGCAACACCAAGATACTGAGAACACGCCCCTGGGCGAAAGTAATGCCGCGCGAACGCATCGCCACGTAAAGGGCGAGGGAGAAACTGACGAGCAGGTTCATCACACCGATCAGCAGGACGCCCGCAGCAGTGACGCCGACGACAGCAAGGGGTACGGCAAAATCATAGGCCGCAGCGGCAAAACCGACATAGGCGGAAGAAAAGGCGATGTGACGGATATCCAGCGGCAGGCCGAGCAGCACCCCCAGCCCAGTGGCCCCCCCGAGCAGGAAACCAAAAAAGAAATTTCCGGCCAGCGCCCCCAGATTGTTTTCGATGTAAACCGTAAAGCGTCGCGCAAGCTTTTTGCCGAATAGCCGCCGGGGCCAGGAGAGTTGCGCCAGGCGTCCCGGGATGCGGTTGTAGGCCGTCAGGTTGTCGTAATAAGCGGCGATAAGGCCGGAGAGGAAGAGGCACACCCCGGCAATCCCTGCGAAAAACGGCGCGCCGCTCAATGGATGGACACTGGCGAGCAGGAGGTCAGCCTTGTCGGTTTCAATGAAGGGCATCCCGACGAAATGCAGGAAGACGAACGAAATCAGGATCGACATGGGTATGGACAGGCCGAGATTGCCGACGATGGCAGCAAGCTGGCTGCGCACGGTGCGCACGACGACCGTAGCGAGATTTTCAAGATCGCGCTCAAGATCGCGCGTCTTGCCGCGAATTTCCCCGATGGAGGCCGCAATGGCGTTGGCTGTCATCGCAGGCTGCTTGGTCGCCACCGTTCCACCCACGATGTGGATCAGCGCAAAACCGATGCCGTAATTCAGGCAAAAGCACAAGGCTTCGGTAAGCGGGGGCAGGTTCTGATTGCTGAGAATGATCTTGAAGGCCGACATGAAGGCGATGATGAAACCGCCAAGTGCTGCCGAAAGAAGCATTCCGAAAAACTCGCGCCGGTTGGTGGTGATGTACTTTTCGCCCCGATAGCTAGCACTATCCGTCATGCGCAGGGAAAGCAGGCCGACATTGGTGCTCCAGTAATCGGAGAGCCGGTTCTTGCGGCATTCGGCGCGCACCACCTTCTTGAAGAACGCCACCGCCTGGGGCAGCAATGAAACGATAGTGCGTGTCTGGTGCAGTTCGTGCAGCAGGTCAAGCATTTCATGGATGCGATCGAGGTGTTGCCGCAGGCGTTCCAGCGTGAAAGTCAATGTCAGGCTGGTTCCCAGACGGGACGCACGTCGGCGCACACGTTGCAGGATTCCCTGGCACTGGTCGAGCATGACCCCAAGATGGGCTTCGTCCTGAAGCGAGGTCTCGGAATTGCCCCACCATGCTCGGTAAGCCTGCAGATAAGCCATGACCTCGGTGTTCTGGGCAATGAACGGGGACTCCACCTCTTCGAGATGCGGGTCGATCCGCACCAGTTCAGGGTCAAGCCCGATGGCCGAAACGTGATAGGAGAGGATGCGCAGGGATTCGAGCATTTCCGAAAGTGCGATGGGCAGGGTTGCCCCTTCGCGGGGCGCGGCCTCACATTTGCCGAGCATGGCGTGGAAAAAATCGATCCACACGTTATCGGGAACCGCCTCGACCCAGATTTCGTCGTCCTTGCGGTGAAAAATCACCGTCAGAAGATCTTTCAGGTAGGCCGGATCGAGGACATCGGGCAACAGGCGGTGTGAGATACGGCGCGCTGTCTCGGAGAAGAAGCCGGTCGAAGGCAGCAGGCCCGAAGAGACGTAGAGCGAAGTCTGTTTATGGTCGACGAAAAGCTTCAGCAGCGCGGCGCGCAGCGCATTCTGGCTGTCGGGAGCATTGGCCAGCATCTGCGTGAGTTCGGATAAGGCGGCGACGGCTTCGTCGGGGCGATGCACGCAGGAGGGGCGCACGGTATCGATCAACGCAACCCAGATAGACACATGGTCGGCAGCAAGGTCGCCGGAGATGCGGGCAAGCAGCGCCTCCAGGCGCCTTTTCCGGGCAAGCTCGGGAGAAATCCTGCGAAAGAATCTAAGGGGGTTCCAGGCAAAAACCATCAGGCTCCGTCTCCTGTCTTTCTGTTCGTTTCCGGGACAGTATGCCTGCCGTTTCACACGGGAGACAACCCGCGATCAGTTACGGAAATCCATTATGGAAATATTTCAGACCAGATATTCGTTTCAGGCGCGGTAAAAACCGAAAACGACTCCGTGTCATCAAGCTGTAACAAACGCTCCCTAGAGTGATGCCGTTCTAACCACGTGAGATGAAATATCATGAAACGGCTGATTGCGGCCACCTGCGTTGTGGCGGTCTCTTCCCTGAGTCTAAGTATAAGTACCCCGGCGCTGGCCGCCGACAATGTTACCGGAGCCGGGGCAAGTTTCCCCGCGCCTCTTTATACCCGTTGGGCGGCAGATTACAACAAGGCCACCGGACATAAGATCAACTACCAATCGATCGGTTCCAGCGCAGGGATGAAACAGATCGAAGAGAAAACAGTGGATTTCGGCGCTTCCGACGCGCCGCTTACCGATGCGGTCTTGCAGGAAAAAGGCTTGATCCAGTTCCCGATGGTCGTTGGCGGCATCGTACCCATCGTCAACATCCAGGGCGTCGCACCGGGTCAGTTGAAACTGAACGGCCAACTTCTCGGCAGCATTTACCTGGGCAAGATCACCACCTGGAATGATCCCGCCATCGTGGCACTCAATCCCGGCCTCACTTTGCCCGACACACCCGTCGCCGTTGTCCGTCGCGCGGACGGGTCGGGTACGACCTTCGGCTTCACCAACTACCTGAGCAAGGTCAATCCTGAATGGAAAGAAAAAGTCGGCGAAGGTACAGCAGTCAATTGGCCGACCGGACTTGGCGGTAAGGGTAATGAAGGTGTGGCAGCATTCGTAGGCCGCCTCAACGGTGCAATCGGCTATGTCGAATATGCCTACGCCAAGCGCAACAAGCTGGCGCACACGCAACTGCAAAACAGCGCAGGCAAATACGTCCAGCCTTCGGAAGCGAGCTTCAAGTCAGCCGCTGGGGGCGCGGACTGGGAAAAGAGTTTTCATCAGATCCTGACCGACCAGGCGGGCGATGAATCCTGGCCGATCACCTCCGCAACCTTCATCATGATGCACAAGAAACAGGACAAACCCGCGCAAGCCGCCGCCGCGCTCAACTTCTTTAACTGGGCTTTCAAGAACGGTGACGCGCAGGCAAGCAACCTGGACTACGTTGCCATGCCGCAAAGCGTAAAAGACATCGTGATGCGGTCGTGGCAATCGGTTACGGATGCATCGGGGAAAGCGGTCAGATAACGGGGGAAGTAACCCTTTATTTTTAACGGTAATTGAAGAGGCCTCTAAAGGTTGGATTGGTGTCCAACCTTTAGAGGCCTCTTCAGAAACGCAGCCCTTTGTAAAAATCCAGAGCAGGAAGAACAGCGGATACCCGCAATCAGTTTGCAGCTTCCGCAACGTAAATCTCAACACGCCGGTTCATGGCACGGCCTACCACTGTGCCGTTGCTGGCGATTGGTTCATACGAACCACGTCCATCTATGACGATGCGCCCAGCCGCCACGCCACGGGCCGAAAGGTAGGAACGCGTTGCAGCAGCGCGATTAACTGATAGTGGATTATTGATCGCATCACTGCCCGTGCTGTCTGTATGACCAATGATTGTCACCTGGGTAACCGGATTCTCGTTCAGGGTGGTCGCAAAGCGGTTGAGAATCGGTGTCATGGCGGGTTTAATGTCGTAGCGTCCCGTATCAAACGAAAAGTCGGCCGGAACATCCAGCTTGAGCCGGTTATCCGCTGTCTGCGAGACATTGACCCCTGTTCCCTGTGTAGCGCTTTCCATTTCTTCCTTTTGCTTCTGCATGTGTCTTGACCAAAGATAGCCGCCACCCGCGCCAATTGCTGTGCCGATTGCCACGCCAGTGACGGTGCTCTTCCCCTTGTTTCCTCCAGCCGTCGTACGGCCAATGACACCGCCCGCGACGGCGCCAGCGGCTGCGCCGGTTCCAACAGAACGTTGCGTATCGCTCATGTTGGCGCAACCGGGCAAATACGTGGCACAAAAAACAATGGCGGCACATGTGATAATGATTTTGTTCATGATGCACCTCTTGTGATTGAAAAATAAGGATTGATAGAACCAGCGTAGGCCAGACCAAGCTTGTAGATTGCGAGGAAACTTGCAAATCCCAACATCACCATCCTACATTGCTCTCAAGTATTGTAGTTTCTACTTATATCTCAACTTTGTATCAAAGTTTTGTACCCACACCGTACGTTTATACGAAAACCCGGTACCCGCCTACGGACTCCCCTCTGTCACATTCCTGTCACAAACCCTCCATAGACTGTCGGGAGTTTTCTGACCCTTGACCGAATGCGGCTGAACCTGAATATCTCCAACGCCCTTGCCGACCGCCTGTTTTCGCTTACGGCGCGCAGCGCGGCGTTTCTTACACTAGCTTTGCTGTTGGGCATCATCGCTTCCCTTGTCATGGGTGCCTGGCCGGCAATCCGGGAGTATGGGCCGGGGTTCCTGACAAACAACGCTTGGGATCCGGTCAAGGAAGATTTCGGCGGGCTGGTAATGATCTACGGCACGCTGGCAACCTCCTTCATCGCGCTGCTAATTGCGGTTCCGGTGAGCTTTGGCATCGCGCTTTTCCTCACGGAACTCTCACCCACCTGGCTGAAACGCCCGCTCGGCACGGCCATCGAGTTGCTGGCCGCCGTGCCTTCCATCGTGTATGGCATGTGGGGCTTGATGGTGTTCGGGCCGGTGCTGGGGCGCTACGTGCAAGAACCGTTGCAGTCCCTCCTGGGCGACGTACCCTTCCTGGGGGCGCTGGTGTCCGGCCCCCCGGTGGGCATCGGGCTTTTGTCCGCAGGCATCATCCTTTCGATCATGGTCATCCCCTTCATCGCCTCGGTAATGCGCGACGTGTTCGAGGTGACACCGCCACTGCTGAAGGAATCGGCCTACGGGCTGGGGGCAACAACGTGGGAAGTGGTCTGGCATGTGGTGCTGCCTTACACAAAGACAGGGGTGCTGGGTGGCATCATGCTGGGGCTCGGGCGGGCGCTCGGTGAGACGATGGCGGTAACCTTCGTCATCGGCAATATGAATCAACTGAGTTCGCTGTCGCTGTTCGAACCGGCCAACAGCATCACTTCGGCCCTTGCCAACGAATTTGCCGAGGCCGCGCCGGGGCTGCATCAGGCATCCCTGATTTATCTGGGGCTTGTCCTGTTCCTGATTACTTTCACGGTGCTGATCTGTTCGAGGCTCCTGCTCATGCGCCTGAAAAAAAATGAGGGCCAGCGCGTATGAGTCCAAGCACGGATTCCGGGGCAGCCTCCACAAATGTGCGTTTCGCCCGCCGCAAGCGGTTTAACCGGGCGGCCATTGCGCTTTCCATGGGCGCGATGCTGTTCGGCATGTTCTGGCTGGCGTGGATATTGTGGGAAACGGTCTACATCGGCTTATCCAGCCTGAGCATAACGATGCTGACGGAAAGTACGCCACCGGCCGGCGACGACGTCGGAGCGGGTGGCTTGGCCAACGCGATGATGGGTTCCTTCCTGATGGTCGCACTGGCCACGTTCGTCGGTGCGCCCATCGGTATCCTCTCAGGTATTTATCTGGCCGAATACGACCCACAAGGTAAACTCGCGTCTACGGTACGTTTCATCAATGACCTCCTGCTTTCCGCGCCTTCCATCATCATCGGCCTTTTCGTGTACGCGGTCATCGTGGTGCGGTTCAGGGAGTTTTCAGGATGGGCAGGCGCAGCAGCGCTGGCTCTCATCGTCATCCCCATCGTGATTCGCACGACCGAGAACATGCTGGCGCTGATTCCCGCCTCGCTGCGCGAAGCGGCCTACGCGCTGGGCACGCCGAAATGGAAGGTCATCACCCGAATCACGCTGGTCGCCGCACGCGCCGGGGTGCTAACCGGCATACTGCTCGCCGTAGCACGCATCTCCGGCGAAACCGCACCGCTGCTTTTCACCGCCCTGAACAACCAGTTCTGGAAAGCAAGCCTCTCCGGCCCGCTTGCCAACCTGCCGGTGACGATCCTGCAATTCGCCATGAGCCCTTACGAAAACTGGCAACAACTCGCCTGGGGCGGCGTGTTCCTGATTACGCTTGCCGTGCTCGGCCTCAACATCCTGGCACGGGTGCTGTCCCGTGAGAAACTCTAATGAATACAGCTGAACCTTTTTCCGTGCCGATCAAGATGGCCGTCCGGGACCTGAATTTTTATTACGGTAAATTTCAGGCCCTCAAGTCGATCAACCTCGACATCCCCGAGCATTGCGTGACGGCTTTCATCGGCCCTTCCGGCTGTGGCAAATCGACGCTCCTGCGCACCTTCAACCGGATGTTCGAGCTATACCCGGAACAGCGCGCCGAAGGCAGCATCCTGCTTGACGGCAACAACCTGCTCACCTCGAAACAGGACGTGGCGCTGATCCGCGCCCGCATCGGCATGGTGTTCCAGAAACCCACGCCGTTCCCGATGTCGATCTTCGACAACATCGCCTTTGGGGTGAAACTGTTCGAAAACCTCTCCCGCATCGAACTGGAAGAGCGCGTGGAATGGGCGCTCCGGAAAGCGGCGCTCTGGGACGAAGTGAAAGACAAGCTCCCCCAGAACGGGGCCAGCCTCTCGGGCGGCCAGCAGCAACGCCTGTGCATCGCGCGCGGCATCGCGATCAAGCCGGAACTGCTGTTGCTCGACGAGCCCTGCTCCGCGCTCGACCCGATTTCCACCGCACGCATCGAAGAACTGATTGCAGAACTGAAAAAGGACTACACGGTAATCATCGTCACGCATAACATGCAGCAAGCGGCCCGGGTGAGCGACTACACCGCCTACATGTATCTCGGCGATCTCATAGAATTCGGTGAAACCGAGCAGATGTTCCTGAAACCCGTCCGGCGCGAAACCGAGGATTACATCACCGGGCGCTTCGGCTAGAAGCCCCGATCCTGCAAGAGACCGACATGACCGAAAAGCATCTCTCCTCCCAATTCGACAGCGACCTGAACAGCGTCTCCTCGCAGCTCATGGAAATGGGCGGGCTGGTGGAGGCACAAATTCAGCGCGCCATCAAATCATTGGCAAATTTCTCCGTATCCGAAATCAACGACGTACTCGACACGGAAGCCCGGGTCGACCAGATGGAAATCGAAATCGACCGCGCCATCACCGCTGTCGTCGCACGCCGCCAGCCTGCTGCCCGCGACCTACGCCTGCTGCTGGCCATCTCCAAGATCACCTCCAACCTGGAACGTGCCGGAGACGAGGCTTACAAGATCGGCAAGCGTGTGAAGTCCCTCGTGGAAAGCGGCGAAACCCGCCAGATGCCGATTGGCGACCTGCGCGTGGCTTCCGATTTGGCCTCCGACCTCATTCATCGTGCGCTGGATGCCTTCGCCCGGCTGGATGTGACCGCCGCCATTTCCATCTACAAGGAAGACGACCTGATCGACCGTGAATTCAAGGGTTTCACCCGCAAACTCATCACCTACATGATGGAAGACCCGCACACCATCAGCAGCAGCCTCGACCTTCTGTTCATCGCCAAGGCTATCGAACGCATCGGGGACCACGCCAAGAACATTGCCGAATTCATCATCTATATCGTCCACGGCATGGACGTGCGCCACAGCAAACTCAAGGGAATCGAAGCCATTGTCCAGTCAGAGTAAGCCCTGGTTTTCATGAACGTCGCCTTTTCCCCGAAACCGCGCATACTGGTCGTCGAAGACCAGCAGGACATTGCCGAACTCATCCTCATCCACCTGCGCCATGAGGGTTTCGAGGCTGTCGCGGCGGAGAACGGCGTTGCCGCCCAACGGGAACTGAATGCCGTGCTGCCGGATCTCGTGCTGCTCGACTGGATGCTGCCCGGCGGCCAGAGCGGGCTTGACCTTGCGCGCAAATGGCGTACCGCGCCGCGCACGAAACACATCCCCATCATCTTCCTCACTGCCCGCGGCGAAGAAGCCGACAAAATCGCCGGACTGGACAGCGGCGGGGACGACTACATCACCAAACCCTTCTCCCCCGCCGAACTCATGGCGCGCATCCGCGCCCTGCTGCGGCGGCGCGCGCCCGAGCAACTCGCCGACACCGTGACTGTGGAGAAGCTTTCGCTCGACGCCGCCTCCTTGAGCGTCCGTTACCAGGGGCAGGTACTCTCGATAGGCCCCACCGAATTCCGCCTACTACACTACCTGATGAAACACCCGGATCGCATCCATTCCCGCACTACCCTGCTCGACAAAGTCTGGGGCGACCACGTATTCATCGAAGAACGCACCGTCGACGTCCACATCAAGCGCCTGCGCGCTTCTCTCCGGGAAGCCGGAACCATGATCGAAACCGTGCGCGGCGCAGGTTATCGCCTCAGATCAAAGCAGGACGGCTGAACCATGCCCTCCCTGTTTTCCCGGATGATGTCCCTGATACTCCTCATGGTGGCCGGCGCAGCGTTTGGCGCCCTGCCTGGATATGCAGGCATCGGGCTGGGTATCGCCGCAGGTGCGCTGGCCTGGCTGATATGGGACAACTGGCGCGCGCAGTCCTTTGCTGAATGGCTGCATCGCATACGGGACGACCCGGACACCCCGCCGCCCCGGCTCGACAGCCTGCGCCGGGAGTTTTCCGAACGCATCCAACGGCTCCTGCGCAAGCAAGGCCGTGAAACGGAAGAACTCCAAAACCGCCTGAACAACCTCCAGTCCGCACTGCAAGCCTCACCCAACGGAGTCATCATTCTGGACGAACAGGAATGCATCGAATGGTGCAACCGCACGGCCTGCGAGCACTTCGGGCTGGACAGCCGCCGCGACATCTCGCAGCGGATTACGCACCTGCTGCGCATCCCCACGCTGGTTAAAAGCCTTGCCGCACGCGACTTTGCTGAAGCCATCACGCTGGAAAGCCCCATTAGCACGGCTTCCCGTCCCCTGCGCCTCGAAGTATGGCTCCTCCCCTACGGACAAGGGCGCCTGCTCATGCTCTCGCGAGACATCACCGCCATCGAACAGGCCGAAGCCATGAGGCGCGACTTCGTCGCCAACGTCTCCCACGAAATCCGCACCCCGCTCACCGTGCTGGCGGGCTTTGTCGAAACCCTGCAAATCCTGCCGCTTGGTGAAGAAGAACGAGTCAACATGCTCCAGCGCATGTCCCAGCAGGCGGAAAGAATGAAAAACCTGGTGGCCGACCTCCTCACCCTCTCCCGTCTGGAGGATAGCGCCCCGCCCGGAACGAACGAATGGACGCCCGCCCGTATCCTGTTGGAACGGATCGAGAGCGATACTTGTACTCTTTCCGTACATCTGGCCGGAAAGGACTCCCCCAGGCACAACATCGTTTTTGAAGGCATGGACGCCTCCGAGGAAATCGCCGGTTCCGCGTCCGAATTGCAAAGCGCCTTCTTCAACCTCGTGAACAACGCCATCCGCTACACCCCTTCAGACGGCACAATCACCGTCAGTTGGCAGAGACAATCCAACGGCAGTGCGCGTTTTTCCGTGCGGGACAGCGGCCCCGGCATCGCCCCTGAGCACATCCCGCGCTTGACGGAACGTTTCTACCGCGTCGACTCCGACCGCTCCCGCGCCAGCGGCGGAACCGGGCTGGGCCTTTCCATCGTCAAGCACGTACTGCAACGACATGATGCCGCGCTTACCATCGAAAGCTCGCCATCGCGGGGTTCCTGTTTTACCGTAACGTTCCCGGCAGAGCGGGTACGGATGAGTTAAACGGTAGTGTCCCGGTTTGGAATTTTTCCAACTGCTGGGCTGTATACATCATTGACGCGGTTCCATTATTTGATACCATAAAAGCTATGAATGCCGCGCATCGAAAAACCCTGACAGCCATTTTCACCGACCCGGTTCCCAAAACTCTGGAGTGGCGGTGCATTGAGGCGCTGCTTGTGGCCGTTGGCTGCCGGGTGATCGAGGGCAACGGTTCGAGGGTACGCTTTGAGAAAGACGGATTCATCGCGACCTTCCACCGTCCGCATCCGGCAAAGGAATCGAAGCCCTATCAGGTACGTGATGCGCGGCAGTTTCTGGAAAATATTGGAGCAAAGCCATGAACACGATGATGCACAAAGACTATGCGGCGCGTGTGGAATACAGTGAGGAAGATCAATGCTTCGTAGGACACATCGCCGGAATCCGCGATGTGGTCGGCTTTCACGGCGATAGTGTAGTCGCGCTACGTGCTGCTTTTGAAGAGGCCGTCGATGACTATCTTGAAACCTGCAAAAAACTAGAACGGCAGCCGAATCACCCCTATTCCGGGCAGTTCCGCTTGCGTCTTGCGCCGGAATTGCACGCTCGCGCCGCAATGGCCGCCGAAACTCAAGGCAAGAGCCTGAACGCCTGGGTAGCCGAAGTGATTGAGCGCAATATCGTAGCCGTTTGATCTGGGTTTCAAACTGAAACACTCCCCGCCGCCCATGCCCGGCTTTTCCACCCGCCTGATTGCCTGGCAACGCGCCCATGGCCGACACGACCTGCCGTGGCAAGGTACGCGCGACCCTTACCGGATATGGCTCTCCGAAATCATGTTGCAGCAGACGCAAGTCGCTGCCGTCATCCCGTATTACGTGCGTTTTCTCGCACGTTTCCCAGATGTCGGCTCACTGGCTGCCGCGCCGGTGGAAGAAGTCATGGCGCTCTGGAGCGGCCTGGGCTACTACGCCCGCGCCCGCAACCTGCACCGCGCCGCGTGTGCAGTGATGGAAAAACATGACGGGCATTTCCCCGCCACGGCAGCGGCACTGGGCGAACTTCCCGGCATCGGGCGCTCGACGGCAGCAGCCATCGCCGCATTCGCAAGCAACGAACGTGCAGCCATCCTGGACGGCAACGTCAAACGGGTTCTATGCCGCGTCTTTGGGATCGAAGGTTTCCCCAGCGAAAGCACTATAGAAAAACGCCTGTGGGCACTGGCCGAATCCCTGCTGCCGGAAAACGCCGAAGAGATC
>Ga0123354_10012683_pt1 | contig 13057 bp, 10 predicted proteins | sample TergutLab28metaG_2_FD_97872 | JGI IMG/M metagenome (GOLD analysis project Ga0123354, IMG submission 97872) | Labiotermes labralis P4 segment gut microbial communities from Petit-Saut dam, French Guiana - Lab288 P4 | ecosystem: Host-associated > Arthropoda: Insects > Digestive system > Gut ...
GGTATACTTTAACATAAGGAAAACCCTCCTGAAGTCTGGCACATTCCTCCTGGGATACCCTGTATATTAAGGCTGTGAGTGATAATTTGTGAGACAGGTGACTTCTGTCATTGTATTTATTTTCTTTTTTTTTATCGGCAGATATATCATCTATAAGAGAGTAAGTCAAAATTATTGGTCTCATTAATATAGAGTAGATATCCATTATTACACACAAAAGAAGGCTAATGACCTATATATTTTAGGTGTATATTAGTCTTTAATACAATGACTTTTCAGAAAGAGTTATTCAAAATATGACATGCAAAAATAGCACCACTGAAGAAAAAACTGTGTAAATCACAATGTTTCCATATTTCCAGAACACAAGCAATGCTGTGGCAGATAACAGTATTGACAGAATGTGAATGCTTATGGCCTGACACTGGGAGTTCTACATTTTGTGACTTAAAATTTCATGAAGGATGAGAATGCTTTGTATTGTAAGAACTGTGTTCAATCACTAATACTGACATGCACTGTCCTGCAGTCCTCCATGTGACATTCAGATAATTTAAGCCAATTATAAATTGTTAGCTTGAATAATACTTTTTTTTTTGCACTGTCTTCAGTCTGTCTACTCTTATTGTTACTCTGCCTTTTCTCAAGCCTGACCGAGAGGTGCAGAGCCAGTACTGCCATAAAATTTACATTTCATAATAAAATGTGCCACTGAGGGAACAGTAGGTATCAGAATGTTCAGGGAATAACTCTCTGTCCCAGTTACTTAAGTTGAGAAGTGGTTCAACATTTCACTGATTTGTCAAGTTGCAACAAAGAACTTGCTACTGGAAATACAATGAGAATCTGGTTACCTCTACAGGTATTTGTGTGGAAAAATGTATGAGAGACTGACGTGCTGAGAACATACAAACAGGTTAATGGAATACACATACATTGGCAGTGCATTAATACCTCCTATGAAGTCAGAGAATAGTCTATTTGCTCTGATGTCATAACGTCGCACCTTGCAATCCACTGATCCTGTCACAATTTCATGATCGGTTACTGCAAGAGATGTGATGCCATCCTTTGCATCTCGCATCACCTGTTTGTGACACCAGAACACATGTAAACAGAACAGCTCATTGCAAGGACTGTAACAGGATTGATGTCAATATCCAAAGAAAAATAATGTACAGTGGGCCAGGATAGCTCGGTTGGTATAGCGACTCACTATGGGCTGGACAGTCTGCGGACTGAATCCAGGTGGGTGCAAGATTTTCCACACCCGTCCAGACCAGCCCTGGGGCCCACCCAGCCTCCTATACAATGGGTACTGGGTCTTTCCCGGGGGTAAAGTGGCTGGGGTATGGCATTGACCACCCACCCCCATCTAGTGCCAAGATTAAGGAAAGATTACAGCTATACCTCTACTCCTCCTCTGGGCCTTCTTGGCCTGTTTTAGGGTGAACTTTACCCTTACTTTACAGTTGGAACACTCCCGTTTGGTTCTCAGTCTAGCTATCATGCCAGGTATTTCAAGTCAGAAAGCCATCTGACCTTTCAAAGATGGAAAATGTTCTGTTCTCATGTGCAACAGTAAACTTTTGCTACTAGTCGCAGATGTACAGGGTGTTTCAGGATGAATAGTAAATATTTTAGGAGGTGGTAGTATGGACTATTCCGAGTAAATAAGTTCATATAAACATGTGTCCAATTTTCAATGGGTGTGGAGATACAGCTATTTGAATGTTATGCATAAAAAGCCTTACAAAAGGTATGAAGGAAAGACAAATGATGTATTGATTGCATTTATTGGTTATGTAAATGATCTCAATAATTTGCAACAGTTCAAAGCAAGTGTTCAAAAATCCCACCATCGACTTCAATGCACCTTTCAACCCTTTTGGCAATAGTACGTGTAGATCTCCTGAGGTCATCTTGACGTTCTTGCTTCATGAGGGCAGCACTATTCATAATGCGAGCAACCAATTCGTCTCTTGCATTTACTTTTTCTTTGTAGACTTTGCTTTTCATCCATCCCCACAGACAAAAATCGGATCTGTACACGCCAACTTCAAACAGCTGTATCTTCACACCCATTGAAAAACAGACATGGACGTAAAGGTACATTCATGGCCCTCAAAATATTAAGTACATCACTGCATTCTTAATATTTGGCTTGTGAACCCATTATTTAATTATCAGGTTCCACAACAGGTGAGGGACTTTCCTGACCATTCAGCAGTTATGCTTCTCAAGGCATTAGTACCAATTAGTAAACATACAAAGTTACAGTTAAAAGCACATGTTATGAGACATACAACTGAAAACCATTTGCAGTGCTGCTGTGAATTTGACTTGGTAAACACAATGACAGGCCCTTAAGTACCTAGCATGGACAGCATTACAGTGCAGCTTAAATATGGTATACCAGGTGATAAATCTCTCAAAACAAGACAAGAAGGCAGTCATTCAGTTTCAGTTGAATGTAAGGACATCAACTTGCTGAAATTCATAGGCAGATGTGTGTTGTTCATGGTGCTGCATGTTTATTGAAGAAAACAATGCTGGATTGTCTCTTTATGTTCTACATGAGCAGACAATGAATGACAAACATGCCAAAACTGGAACAAGCTCACATTGTTACTAATCTGCAGAACACTACATTAGTCAAGAATGTTGTGGGCAAGGACAGGCAGGCAGATCACTCCCCATCAATGGAACTGACTATGTGCATTAGCAATGTGCATGCAATTCTGGAGGATATGGGATATCACAGTGTGTTCCCAGTGAGTCCCATGTCTACTGAGGCATAACAAACAGCATTGAATCTTGATACTGCTGGAACATTTGAAGTGATAACACAGTGAGGGTGATGCTTTTCTGTGGTGGATTGTGATGGGCAATGAGATGTGGTTTTGCCACTTTGAACCAAACAGAAAACCAGCAGGCATGCAACGAAGACATCTCACTGTACTTTGAATAAAGAAATTCAAGTCACAGGCACCCACTGGTAAAGTAATATTGACCGTGTTATTTGATGTTAAGGGACCCCTATTTCTGGACTGCAAATCATGTAGTGACACAGTAAATGCAAACTGTTATTGTCATATGCCTCAGCAGCTGCATACCAAAATCAAGAAAAACTTTTGAGATGAACTCATTGATGACATCATCTTGATGCATGTCAGTGCCCATCCCATATTGCCCAGAGAGTTCAGTACCAACCAACTGAATGCCATGGAGAGTGGATGCACACACATCACCATGCAATTTTTACACATTTGGACCATTTAAGAAAGCCCTGAAAGAACAAACATTCACATCATTTGACAATCTGCACAAGACTGTAGTACAGTGGTTCAAACAGCAGACCATAAAGTTCTTTGCAGATGGAGTATGCCTCTTTTGCATCAGTGGCACTTCAGTCAAGTGCCTTTAATGATTTTTTCTGCAGTTCCTTCACCAGTCAGCATCCTAAGACAAGCTTCAGTTGTATATGCCTCATATTTTGAACATTTTCAAGTGACCTGGTATTTTAAGAGACTTGAGATTCTGCTGACAAACACTAGGTAAGTGTGTCTCAACAGACCAACTCCCCTCCTCCCACCCATCACACTGCTTCAAATTCACCTCCACAGTCACCATACACTCTCATCAAACATAGACCCACCTATCTTGACAGGGGTTCATTAAAGAATCTATAATAACACTGTTTGTTAGCCTGATGTTCTTCTTAATTCCATAATCTGTCATTTGATTCATCATTAACTTTTATCCCATTAGTTTTGATCATTTTCTTATGAATCATGCCTATGGTAGTTTCAAGCAAAAAGCAGATCCCGTACCTGGATAGGTCTGAGGTTTCGGCTGCGCATATCCCAGCACATTATTGTGCAATCCTGTGAGCCAGACACAGCTACTGTTGACTCTTCATTATAACGCACAGAAGTAACACGTGCAGCATGCCCACGCAGTCTACGCAGTGGTGTGCCTGAGCTTACATCCCACAGTATCACTGACTTGTCTTGTCCGCATGATACAATTTGACTGCCATAATTAATAATAACCTTCATGAGATAATCTGGTTACTTGGCAAGATACACTTGTGTGGGATATTAACAGTAATAGTTCTGATGCAGGTGGTAAGGTCAAATGGTACAATAATCTGAAATTCAGTGTCCAAGAATATGGACTTAATGGGCTTATGACCACATCTGAATGCAGGAGAGGAATAACAATTTTCTTGTAGTAGGGCACCCTGCCGCTCCCATTTCTACATAGCTAAGAGCTATATTTTAATTGGAAGGAGGGGAGGGGGGGGGGGGAGAGGCAGTTGGTACACTTTGAAAGATATGAAATGCAATGTTTGGGCAGCTGGAACATGCATATCCAATGTACAACTGGTAAAGGTTAATCAAAAAATTCGGGGTGGAATTATTTTGGGTTTAATAATGCTGCATCAATTGCAAAAGATATTAAATGTTAATGTGCATGGTCACTGGATAAAAACATTACTTCTTGCTGTCAGGTGTGGTAACTGGTCACAAATTCACCCACAGGAGGCATGCATATATAATCTGTTAAAACAGAATACTAGCTTCTACCCAAAAGCTCGTAAGGCCCTTAGAAGAATAAGGCTAGATGGTATCAGTAAACGAAATAACTATTCAAAGAGCACTTGACCATGAATGTTTATGGTAATATTGCCAATATATAACCATCAGTACATATCCTACTATACAGCGCTAGACACGTGTGTTCATAGACAATATTAGGTGTTTTAAACATTAGGGACATGTAACAAGTGTAAGTGACTTGCACACTGTATAGAACATGCACTATTAACAGACCTACTGAATTGAAAATAGTCTGCAATACAGTATACAGTACATTATGCATTGATTGATGTAAAACAATGTACCTAACCAAAATTCAGGATGCTCTCAGTGACACATAAAGGTAATTTGACATTGGCAGCTCACTACCTTTAAGATCATGTTTCAATAAATGACACATGAAATGGTAACTGGGAATAAAATGAACAGGAATTGGAGGACCAATCATGACTCTACACATACAGCAATATACTGATGTAGTTTAGTTTGTACATGTGTGTGTGTGTGTGTGTGTGTGTGGGTGGGGGACCTATAGCTTAAAATGAGAACAAATATAGCATTTTTAAGGTACAAAAAAATGGTAACTGACATACAGGTACTGTTACATAACCAGTGTTTAAACTTCCTGCATATATTAGTATTGGTCTCTTACTTTTGTAATTACTTCAACTTAGAGCACAAGTAAAATGATGAATGTGGTAAGAGATACAAAACTTCTAAAATTTCATCACACAACCACAATGGCTGTCCATAACCATGTGGAATTTAGACATTTATATGCCACTACGCATTTATAAGAGCAAATGTAAGTAAAATAAATTCTCAGCCTTATGAATCTCCAGTCATTGTAATTAAGGAAATTCTTAGTACACCAAAGTACACTGAAGCCCTAAACAGGGAAGAAGATTCTCCAAAAGGGCATAAGTAACCAACCCGCAACGTTCTATGAATTTTGCTTGGAATAACACATGCTCTTTGCCATGTCAATTTTGTATGGCAGACTGTATGAAGGAACCTTTTCATAGCTAGAAGGAATTCTTGCAACTCACCTCCTTCTATTACCAAGCTTATGAACATTCATAATTTGTCACTATACACCTCTACTCTTTGGTACCAAAGTACAGAAGTAACTACATATAACTTTTTAAAAACATTTTACAATATGGGTTCTGTATGCTTAGGTTCAACTGTTGAAAGTTAATATAAAATGTATAAATCAACAATCAAAACTTGCATGGCTGTTTCTTTCAATAAATAAAATGCAGGTTCAATCACAAGATGCACCTGTTGTCACAAGAACTGCAGGCATCCAGTACTTCATCCGCGTGTCCACTATATGTCTTCAGTGGCAGTGCTTTATGTGGATTCCACAGCTTCAGCTTCCTGTCTGCACCGCATGTCAAGCAGTAGGAGCCATCAACTGGAAGTTGTAGATGGTGTCATATAACCATTTCATTTATTACAAAATGGAAAAATCAATTACATAAACAGAATTGCATTTGACAGTTTAAGTTTAATAATGGAATGTAAAACAAGCCTTGATTACAATCCCTGGTTGTTATTCTGTCAAGTAGGTTGTTATTCTGTCAAGTAAAGAAACTTATTCTGACGAAGAGCCCTTCTAGGAGTGGAATCATCGAACTTACCATTAAATCTTACCGCCCTTACTGCGCCGTGTTTGGTGTCTATGGTTTTCAAGCACTCTAAATTAAACTCCGGACTTTCCATGACAAACAGCAGTCACTGAATTCGTTTAAAAGGTTAGGTTTACGGCCACTGAATTACAGTAATTATATCGCTGCCAATAAATAATAATCCTGTGCACTAATAAAAAGCGAACTCATATTGTCACAACAAAGCAAATTTCTGATGCGTGAAGGCATTGGTAGTATAAGCGTCAAGTATAGTCTGAAAAAATTTGTTCGCTCTTACTGTAACCCAAAACACTTTCGTTCTTTAATTTGTACGTGTGTAGGTAACTATGTTTCCGAGTTGGCATAGAACGTAATGTGTACAAGATTGAGATATGATCTGTGGAGTACTCTGTGGGACCTAACTCGTTCGCGGTGGTTGGCATGGTAGTGGGTTCGTGGAGGAAGTGTGTGTACATCGAAATGTGGCGAAAAGCAAATAGATTATTATGTAGTTTGGTATGTTATTTCGTCATGACTACTCACTGTTCGAATTTTGCATTTACGTAGGTAAATTCAAGTTTTTAAACTTAAGATAGATTTATTATGAAAGCGAGGAACCGAAAAGAATGATAATTTGTATCAGTAGCTTTGGAGTCCATCCATGAAGTTGGAATTTAACATGTTTGGGAGAGTCCTAATTTTCAATTCCCCAGTGTATTAATTTGCATAAACTTAATTAACATTGGGATTTGTAGAAATATTAGTTAGAAAGCTGATGTTATTTTCAATCAGACCTGCGTGGTCCGAGGTTGGTGAAGGATACTGAGGAGAGTATCCAGCACTCCGAAGAATACGAAACTTGTCAAAGAACATGACTGAGGTGCACTGCATCTGAAACTATAACCTACCAACTCAGTTTGCTTATTTTAGAGAATGGTTTTGTCCCTGTATGATACAAGGAACATGTATGTTATTAGATATTAATACATTAAAATGTTATCGAACTAAGTTTCTTGTCATAGTAATGAAACACCACTAAGGATCTTTCTAAAATGCAAGTGCTTTTGATAAATCCAAAAGGAGCTTGAAAATTGTTGAGGGTCTACTAAAGCAAGTTAGGTTCGAGTTCTTAACCCAGGACAAAAAGTTTTTGAGTATATCCATTTGTAACATGCAGGGTGATATATCACAGGATGCCTTAATGTCAGGCACCAGTTTCATTATGCTGAATACCTGTTCCATTTCTCATTCTATAAACTTAACAGCTGACCTGTTTTCATTCATTAAACCTAGATATGGTATGACATTTTTCTCAGAATAATCTGTTGGGAAGACAGGCAGTGACAGCCCTGTCATGCATTGTGGTTAGTATGTGTAGCATGTGCCTTATATTCAAAGTTCTGCACTTCACTCAGTGTATTTATGTTTCGTATGATTCTTGGAGCAAAACAGTGTTTTCTTTGGTCAGCATTAACTGGTTGAACTTTGTAATTGATGTGTTGTGTTTTCTATAAGGTAGGAACAGGATTTTTAAATACTGGAGATTTATTCTTCAAAGGGTTAAATACTATATATCTAGTGTCCGTGCTACATACAAGTGCTCAATTACCATTGTTGAGATAGTTTACTATTGCAGTGTAGGAGCTGAATTGCATATGGAAGCTCACAACTAACTGTAAGAACTTAATATTTTTTACTAAGTCATTGTCTTCTAGAGTACAGATCTATGCAAGGTTTTAATAAAAATTCTATAAAAGAACCTGAAGTAGGCCACATTCACCTTCCCGTAGAATAGATTAGAATTTGTTTACCAGTATTTTGTGAAATAGATGGTCTGTTGTAGCACCGCAGTCAGCATGTGCAGCCAATACATACCTCATCAACACACAGACTACCATTGATTCCAATTGTCATTGAACAGACAGGAAGAGGAGAACGTGCATATGATATCTATTCACGTCTGCTCAAGGAACGTATCATCTGTGTCATGGGACCAGTGAGTTTGTCTGCAGACTTTTTGTATTGAGGCATTGTATTTTTAGAACAGTTATCATGGATTTTTTAAATCCCACCTTCACTCCCTATTGCGTGATTATAATTTAAATAGGCCCACATTACTGTGCATCTTTTCTTATCATTTCTTATTACACTTTGAAGAGTACTTAAACCATAAATGCCTGTTGATGTTGACTGAAGTTACTGGTGTCCATTGCCTATTTTATTTGTTCATCATTTGTGTGATTGATTGTTAGGGTACTGTAATGAAGGAATTTTAACTGCACTAGGCTTGTTGCTGCCTGGTTTGACATGGAGATCTTCTGTGTATGGTGGTATTACCTTATGTTTAGTCGTACCAATGTAACTGAATGTGTTTTACAGTGTGGTGTGAAGTACCATCCTCCTATCTGTAGTGCTACATAATTTGTGTACATTGAAGCATAGTTCACTACAGCAATGTGTAAAATGCTAAATATATGGCTGTTACACAGTCACTTACCATACACAGAAGTAATGTAACCTACAGAGTCAAGGGGTTCTTTGTTTTATTATGTAGTTTTAGGGTGTAATGTGATACCTGTCAATTTTATTGGCACTTGTGGTGGCGCAGTTGGTTGAGACGCTGCGCTACAAGCTGGGAGGTTGTGGGTTTGATTCACAATGGTGTCATTGGAATTTTTCATTGACATAATCCTGGTCACACTCTGGCCCTGGGGTCAACTCAGCGTCTAACAGAAATGAGTACCAAGAATATTTCCTGGATAGTAAAGGTGGCTGATGCATAGGGCTGACAACCTTACCACCTTCATATGCCGGTTGTCTTGAAATCTGGGATCCTCATCCTCCTGGAACCCTCAAGACCTGTCCAGGCCTGTACAGTGATTGCTTTACCTTTTGATTTGTATCCATTTTGTTTTTTCAGTATCAGAGTCATTTACATTTTCATTTTGTACTGTGATGGAAATGATGGTCATAACCAATGTGTTTAATTTCCACTTTCAGTTCCAAAATGTGACATATCCATTATTTTCTGTATAGAAAATTGTAAATTGAATAATTTTTAAAATAACTGTTTGGCAGTTTTAGAAGATGGTTGTAGTGGCGATCTGTACTTTGCGAGATATAACCTCTTACTAAGGAGGAAATTATACTCTGTTGTAGTTTAGTACAGAACTGGAATTTTACCATAGTATGTCTACACTGGGGATCAGAAAGTTGGGTGTAAACAGGATCTCAACAGTTCTTTGTGTACGATGTCGGGAAAAGCTAAGGTACTGCTCAGACATCCTAGTAATTAACCAACTTGATGCACAAATCTTGTTTTATAACAAGTTTATTAAATGCCTCTACATGTTTCGAGCACTATGTTCTCATCATCAGGAGGTCAAAATTGTATTGTACAGCATCTGGTATCTTCACACCTGTAGGTGGCCTTCCCCTGCACAGGTTGAGAGATGAGTCTTCTCTCAACCTGTGCACGGGACAGCCACCTACAGGTGTGAAGAAACCAGATGCTGTATAATACAATTTTACCTCCTGATGATGAGCACATAGTGCTGGAAACATGTAGAGGAATATAATAAACTTACTATAAAACAAGATTTTGTGCATCAAGTTGGTTAATTACTAGGAGTATACTGAGATGCATGGTCAGCAAAACATCAAAACTGCTCAGACACTTTGATGACTTTATTGTTATTAAACTTTTGCATAGAACTACCATCAGAATAATCATGATTGTACTGATTCCTAATGTCCCAGCAAAGTATGTTAGTATCCTGGTGTTGTTTATTCATGAGAATGTGCCCAGAGTATGCATATGGAATCTTTGCTGTGTGCATCGTGCCCTGTTCGAAACTAAATGAGATGAGTTCATGTAGAAAAGAAAGTAATAGCTCTGGGTACCCATGCATTGCATTTGTAATGCCAACCTTGTCGTATGTACACTTTTAAACCGAATATTGAAAATGTGTTTGGTGTGTGTGTCAGTAAATATTCTTGTTCCTTAAGTCAGAGATGTAGACTCTGGAAGTGTGAATTTGAGGTTTTCAGCTGTTAACAGTTTGATAGTTGCAACATACATAGTCTTTCTGTTTATCACTCTGTTTTAAGTTAACGTCATAACCAGAGTATGTGTATGTTATTATCCAGAAACATAAACAGATTTAACCATTACACATACATGTCACAGTTTTAACATGTATTAATGTGGTGGGGTGTTGTAGATCTCAGATGATCTCTCATCACTGGTAGTGGCACAGTTGTTGTTCCTGCAGTCAGAAAGCAGCAAAAAGCCTGTCCACATGTATATTAACAGGTAAGGAGTTAGACATTTTCAGTGGTGTAAGTTTAGGAAAAAACACTAGACATTGAAACAAAATACTTCTCATAACTTGACAGGTTTTCTTCATTCAAGGTTTTATATTAAGCATATGCTAACAATGTGCAGTTACAGTTACATGCTTATGCTGGCAGTTTAATTTTGTGTTTTTGTCTGCTGTACATTGAAGAGCAGTAACCTTTCCTCAACATATTTTATGGGTACATTTGCATCCCTCCATTAAGCTTTAAATGACCTGCATTTGTGCATGCAAATGCCTGTAAAAAAAACTGCTAAAAATGCATTTTTTACATTTAGACAACAAGGAAATTTGCTGCATTTTTAAGACATTCTGCATAATCTTTTTTTAATTTTTCACATAATGTGATTATTTCATACTTTATCTTTTTCTGTTGAAATGATACATGTTGCATAAACCATGCACAATAATTTAAATGCCAACCCATTCATATTAAGGTTAAATATTGGACATAATGATTAGTATTTAAAATGGATGGTGTTATTTGGGATGTGGTGCCACATCGCTGTCAATTGGTACCTAAGGTTTCAAAATGATGTAGTTGTCCCATCGTCAAAGGTTAGATGTCCACTGAAGAAAGAGTACACAACATAGTCGGTGAATACAATATTCTTTGGTTTATGAATTGACCACCACCAGAATTGGGAGACTCATAGTGGTCAAATGATGGCAGAGTTAGGTGGAGCATTTTGTGCAGTTAGTATGATGTTTCATATTAGCAATATCAGCTTGCTCAGATTAGGTTACTTTGCCTATTTTCACTCTGTGATAAACATGGGGCAGTTTTGGGGGTAATTCATCTGACAGTAAAGCAGTATTTATTTTACAAAAGTAAATTATTAGAATTATGGTTTGTGCTGCTTAAGATATCAGAGATCCTAGCTCTTCCATGTGAGTACTTTTTTTTAACTTCATTGTAATAGCAGGCGAGAATCAAGTTCTTTTGCAAAGAGTTCAGCAATAGAATCCTCCCGCATACTTGAAAGTTTGCAGTGTACATGACTTCATCTCTTTTTTTCATTATAATAATAAATATGTTTCCAGTTGTACCACATATTAAAACATCTTTAATCCACTGTCAACTTTATATATCCATCTTTTTATTGTTACCTGTACAAGTTTTGAGCTCATGAATGATTCCATAGATGGTCAGTAATTTAAGTGACTTGTAGATTTAAGTTGTGTTAGTGGAGCCCTGGTGACACTAATTCATAGACATTTATAGTAGTAATAATTTCATCATGTAAATTAGTATGAGTGTGCTAGACGTTTAATTACTGTAATCACTAAACTAGGGGTTTGTAACACAGCCTCCCCAGCTCCCCAGTCCATTTTTTGTGGCCTCATTCCAGTTATAAAATGTGGTGTTCCAAGTGCTGGATAATTTTTTAATTTACAGAATTAAGAGTGTTTTGTCATGGGACTTAAGTCTCAGAAAGTTTTGTTATCCATGGATGGTGATGTACAATGACATCAGCAAGAAGATAACTATGCAATAAAATTTTAAATTCCATAAGTTCATATGTGTTAATTTTATCCTTTTGCATTTCATTTTAATGGAAATACTTGCTCTCTTTATTGCTTAAAATGATGTGCAACCTGCCTTAAGTTTCACAGTTATCCTTTTGACCCACATACAGTTAGAGTTTGAGACCCCTGCACTGAATAGCCAGTGTGGGTGGCAGTTGTAAGTGTAAGACCTGGTGGCTTGGTGTTTTGGCAGCCCTGGCGGCAGTGTTACTGCAGGACTAGGTATCTATGACACCATGCAATATATCCTTCCTCCTATTGCAACTTGGTGTGTTGGTCAGGCTTGCAGCATGGCCAGTCTGCTGTTGGCAGCTGGTGCACCTGGAATGAGACATTCTCTCCCGAATGCACGCATTATGATTCACCAGCCATCTGGAGGTGTACAGGTGAGCACTCTGAATGGATTGTTAACTGTGTCTGACAAGGTTGGCCAAATAGCAGTTCCTCAGTTTCTTTACAGGATATTTTTTTGAATGAGTAAAGAACTTACATGTGGCATGTTTCTTCTGAATATGTCAGAGAGTAACTTGCAATGCGTAGGTCTAATGGACTATGTATGTCATATGTCACAGAGGAATTTCGCAAATAAGATTGTCATTTACTGCCAACCACTACAGCAGTCATTGGTTGAATCAGAAGTAGCTTCAGTTTGCTTCAGCTTCTCTATAGTGTCTTGAAGTGTCTGATATACTGCCCTGCGGTATCAGATGTTAAGCATTTCTCACTTTTGTACCGTTAAATGCAGCAGTGTACAGAAGGTTTTATTCTCTTTTATGTCCTTTTTTCACATCTGTCACTGCTTCTTTTGGTATGACATTGGCAATATACAGGATGGGGCAAAATACTCTCCCTACTTTCAGTAGGGCATTGTGAAGGGAGGGGAGGCCATAGAAGGGTGGGGTTGGGCTCGAAAGGTGCAGGTAGTTGGGAA
>Ga0123354_10012684_pt1 | contig 13056 bp, 10 predicted proteins | sample TergutLab28metaG_2_FD_97872 | JGI IMG/M metagenome (GOLD analysis project Ga0123354, IMG submission 97872) | Labiotermes labralis P4 segment gut microbial communities from Petit-Saut dam, French Guiana - Lab288 P4 | ecosystem: Host-associated > Arthropoda: Insects > Digestive system > Gut ...
AATTCCGTCCCAGCTTGCCGTCGTTCTTCATGTGACCGATCACCGGCTCAACGGCGCTTCGTCTTTGTAGTTCTTCTTATGTGGTATGCAAAAAAAACAGACGTGCGTCGCATTTAAGATCGGCTGACCAGATAGCGTGAAGATGGTCCGCGGCCGAATTTCTTCAACAGCCCCTTGGCTACCAAATCATGTAAATCGTACTGAGCAGTGCGCACGGATATGGCATCGCCCACAACCGTCTGGTATTCGTTGCGCGTTATCATGCCGTTGCGGACAATCGTGGACCATACCTTGCGCTGGCGATGGTTAAGCAGATGCGATATCTCTTCAACCGCAGCACCGTTCAACGTTCCAGGCGGAGGCAGGTGCGCCGGTAAAACGGGTTGCGGCAAAACGGGCAGCACGGATCCTAATCCCAATGCCGGTTCCACTTCACCGATGCCATCAGCAACACGCTCGTCGAACAGAATATGTTCGGCCAGCAGTAAATCTTCCTCGGCAAAAGCCAATGAACGGGTAATGCAGTTACGCAACTCCCGGATATTGCCGGGCCAATCGTGCCGCATCAATTTTTCCAAAGCCGCCCGGCTGATCTGTACAGGCTTTGCACCAGTCACAATTGCATTTTCTTCCAGAAAGGCCTTGATCAGGACTGGGATGTCCTCTTTGCGATCGCGCAACGGCGGCGTGTTGATGGTGATGACCGCCAGCCGGTAATAGAGATCCTCACGAAAAGAACCGGAGATCGCGAGGTTCAATAGGTCGACATTGGTTGCCGCAACGATTCTGACATCGAAAGCAATATCCTGATCAGAGCCGAGCGGTCGGATGCGTCTGACCGACAAGGCGCGCAGCAACGCCTGCTGAACGCGAGGTGAGGCGTTGCCGATTTCATCGAGGTGCAGGGTCCCGCCCGAAGCCGCCAGAAACGCCCCCTTTCGGTCGGTGTGCGCCTCGGTAAAGGCCCCCTTGACATGCCCGAAGAGTGCGTCCATCAACAGATTTTCGTCCAGCGCCCCGCAGTTGATGGAAATGAAAGGGCTCTGCGCCCGATGGCTGACCAGGTGAATGGCTTCCGCCGCCAGTTCCTTGCCGGTTCCGGTTTCGCCGATAATCAAGACATCGGCGAGCACCCGCGAAGCCTTGTCAATCTGCTGCCGCAAATTGCGCACCACCTTGCTGCCGCCGATGATGCTGCTATGCAGGGGCGATGCCAGTTGGTGGGCATCGAGCAGCGGGTTCATGTTGATCTCCTTGTCAAGATCAACGGGTTGCCTGGCGCGATCGTTTTCCATGAACCCTTCATGCAACAATGAATCATTCCGCGCAATGCGCAACTGGGCCAACAGGATATTGATCGTTTTCTGAAACAGGTTGATTTCATTAAAGAGCGAGCTCAATGCCAAGGGAGAAACATCGCCGCTGCCCACCCGCGCTTCAACCGCGGCGCGCAAGTTCGCCAATTGGTTTTTGAGGCAATTGCTGACGAAGTACATGACGATGAAGATAAGACTCACGGCAACGAGCAGACAGACGGCCAGCGTCACGACAATCCTGTATGTCGTGGCCATAAAATTGAAACTGGAATCGACGCACCCTATGCCGCCAATGATGCGGGGGGACTCGGGGTTTTCAAAAAATACTATGGGGACATAACTGAGATACAGGGTGCGGTCATTCGAAGAGAGCGCAAGAAATGGCCTGGGAACAAGCTGCTGCCCTGATCTTCCGGCCTGGACGTCAGTCACCATGGCCCAGTACCGATCATGAACCGGTCCGGGACGAAAGGCGGTGGCGAATCCGGGGCGACCGACGTCGCCGGGCAGTCCCATGCGTAACTGATCAACCGAGAGATCTCCCTTCGGCTGATCAAGCGGTTCCGATTGAAAGAGCAGCCAACCAGCCGCATCAAAATAAAATGTCTGCTTCTGTTCATTTTCCTGAGGGTTGAGAAAGAGCGGGGATTGGTTGGAAGTATGAAGGGAGATGATATCGCGCAAACTCAGGAGATCAACTGAGAGAGTCAGTTGTCCTTTGTATTGATTGTTGTCGCCATACACGTCCGTGGTCAGCCGAATGACATACAGATTGAGCGCATTCATGCCTCCTTGAACGGGAACAGAAGGATACACCACCTCAGTGGCGTCACTGATCTGCACCTGACGGATCCTTCTCTCTGCCACACTGTTTTTGCTCAAAAAAACTCCAAATTTCCCTCCCATTGCCTGATCAATCGGCATATTGACAATCTCGGTGCCGGTATTCAGCAGCACAAAACGCTCATCCGGGGTCAAGCCCTGAAAGGCGATTTCACGATAACGGTTCCGAACTTGCGGCGCCAGGTCTTCCCAATGGCGCAACATCGCCTGCTGGTTAAGCGGCAGGCGTGACAGAAAATCCAACTCGTGGCGGGCAGCAACCAGCAACTGGTTGATCTCGTAGGCCTGGGCCATGGCGCGGGTCTGGGCATTTTGTGAAAAGGCCCGCTCCAGATAGTCCACAACAATCACATAGATGAGCACCATGATGGCGGTCAAAATCACTGTCATCAACAGGGTTCCGATCACCATCAGGAGTGTGCCGATGCTCCAGGTGGTAATCGATTTATTGGCCCGGATGACCGGGGCCGGCAAGAACAAATACGAATATCGCATGACTTTGCCCTTTGCAGTATTTTGCGCTTTACAGTCTGTCTCGTCACGGTGATTAGCAATAAAAGCGCAAAAGCGCAAATTATTTAGCAACCCACTTGCTCAACATGCTGAACAGAAAGGAAAAAAATTTTTCGTCGGTAGCGGGCGCACTTTTTGATAGGTACAATACGATCAGGCTCGCATGTACACAAACTCCGGGAACCGCTCTCCCCCGTTTTGGATGCACAGCCGGCCAAAGAGATCTGAGTGCGCAGACACCCCCTCTGCCGTTCACAGGTCTCATCTCTTTTTGTTGCGGATTCTTCAGGCTCAACCCGAGCGAGGGAGACTGCATCGCCCCCCCTCGACAACAAACACCCATAAGGAGGAAAAACAATGCCGGCAACGGCGAATACAGGCGGGCCGAAGGAGAAACGCCTGTGGCTTACGGTTTATTTTTGCGCGTAGTGCAGGGGGGCGCTTGCTTTATTGCTGAGTTGTATCTGAATGTTAATTGCGCATTAGGGCGCACATGGAGTCACAACCAGGAGGAATTGAATTGACATGAAAAAATACATCACAATTCTTACCACCTGTCTCATCCTTTTGCCGAGCTGGGTATTGGCGGCGGGCGGCGGCGCGGCCCCCATTACCCTTGTTTCCGATACGCGGAAACTGAGCGGCATCATGCTATGGTGGGGCAACATCTATAACGATAGCCATCTGGATTTCACCATCTTGACATGCCTCTTGATCCCCGTGGTAGGATGCATACTTGGCTTTCTCGCCGACTGGATTTTACACTGGATCGGACTCGACCTGACAAGCCGCGACCTGGCTGAACATTAATCAGGCCCTCAGGAGGTAACCATATGGATTTTTTTTATATCTTGATGCCTATCTCAGGCATAACCATATTCTGGCCCGGCCTGGTCATCCTCGGCTTCGGCGTGGGCGTCCTCGGAGCCTTTTTCGGCATGGGCGGCGCCTGGATGGTGACACCCGGCCTTAACCTGCTCGGCTTCCCCATGGCCTTCGCCATCGGGACCGACATCGCCCACATGGCGGGCAAATCCCTTGTCTCTACCCTGCGCCACGGCAAGTTCGGCAATGTGGACTACAAGCTCGGCTGCATCATGATCTTCGGGACCATTGCCGGCTTTGAACTCGGCGCCCAGATGGTCATGTGGCTCGAGCGCCTCGGCAACGTCACCGTGGTGGTGCGCTGGATCTATGTCGCCCTGCTGGCTTTCATCACCTGGATGGTCTTCTATGACGTGTATAAGCGCGTCCAGAAAGACAAGGCCAACATAGCCGCAGGCAAAGAGGTCGACGCCATGTCTACCGGGGTAACCTGGGCCGCCACGCTGCATAAGATCAAAATCCCGCCGATGGTGCATCTGAATGTCGCCGGCATTTACTGCTCCCTCTGGCTGCCGGTTTTCGTGAGCTTCATGACCGGCTGGCTCGCAGGCATCCTTGGTATCGGCGGCGGTCTTATCCGCATGCCCTCGCTCATCTATTTTGTTGGCTGCCCTACCCACGTGGCGGTCGGCACCGATTTGTTTGAAGTTATGATCTCCGGCCTCTACGGCGCGGGCTCCTATACCTACAAGGGCCGCACCGAGCTGGTCGGCGCCATGATTATGCTGGTCGGCGCCGCCATTGGCGCACAGATCGGCGCGGTAGCCACCAAGTACATCAAGGGCTACGGCATCCGCATCGCCTTCGGCCTCTGCGTTGTCGGCTGTCTGATATCCATCCTCATGCGCCTTGTGCAGCCCTACGTGCCCAGCCTGACCACCTTCTTGGACGTCGCCTCCACGGTGCTCGTCCTCGGTTTTGTGTCCGCTATGGCTCTGTACATCTGCGTCCGCATGGTCCAGGGCGCTGCTAAAGAACTTGCCATGAAAAAGGCCCGCTCTTAAGCGGAATAAAAATGTAAGGAGATTGCTTATGGCGCGTAAATTACTGCTCCCACTCCTTGTCTTGGCGGGCCTCATGCTCGCGGGCTGCGGAGAGTACGGCAAGGTCGAACAAGGTCGCACGGTGGCCTTTGATAAGGAAAAAGGCATAGTGACCATTATTGTGGACAGCAACACCGACCCCTCGAAACAACCAAATTATTCAGTGCTGCCCTCGCATGAGTACATCCTCCCCGCCGACCCGGTGGAACGCGGCGCGGATCCCACCCCTGCCCTGCGCATGAACCTGGATGTGGATAACAAAACCATCACCATGTACAACCCGACAACCAAGGCTTTTGAAGTATTATCCTTCGAAGTCGTTGAAGACCACAAGGATGTGGATCAGCGCCGCCGGCATCCGCTGGTGTGGGACAGCGCCACCGGCAAAGCCAGACCGTTCCCCGTTGTCGAAGCGGCAAACAAGACCGTCACCATCTATTCCCGTCGCCAGTTGCGGCTGACGACCATCAAGTTGTCCGACGCTGACTTCGGCAAGTATAAGGAGAAAGACTGGAATTCGGGCGACGAAGTGCGCATATACTACAAGGAACCTGGCAAGGCCCTGCGTTTCATGAACATTACCAAGACCGACATTACCAGGCGTTGATGCCAAGCTTCTGTTTCCGGGTGCGGCCGGCGGGTCGCGCCCGGACTTGGGAGTTCAGGTAGGCGCTCGGTTTGGCGTGAGTACACCAAACCGAGCGCCTACCTTGTGTTTTGCGCATTGAAAAAAAGCCGCATTTCAGGTATGAGCGTACAGTACGTTCAGCCTCCAGCAACGCAAAGTGAGAACGCCATGTCCGGTTCGCCCCTCCCTTCTTCCGACGAAGACGCGCCCGCGCAGTCGGAAGCCCCTATGGGCGCTGCCCAGCAGGTGCAAACAACCCTCTCCCTACCGCACATCATCCGGCTGGTTATCGTCAATGTGCTTGTCCTCGTGGAACTTTGCATAGCCATGTACATGGCCAACAAAACCCCCGAGGAATTCACCCCTGTCTTTTTCAAGACCTTCTTCTCGCTGCTTGTGCCCACCCTGATCCTGGGCGTCATCAGCAAACGCTTTATACCGAAGGCGCAACAGTGAACAGTTCCCTGCGCCGCCACGCATTTACAGTTCTGCGCAAAGCGCGCATTGCTGGCTATGCCAGCGCCTGCTTCTGCCTGCTGGCCGCCCTGTTGCTGCTCGACGGCCTGCAGGCTCTGATGCGCGACGATTTTAACCGGATCAATCTACCGCTGGGAGGGCAGGTGTTGATCAGCGGCGCAATGCCGCTTCAGGCCAAAGAGCACACGGACCTTATCGCCGACATCGAAGGCCTTGACGGGCTCAGCTTTACGCCGCACGCCTCATTCAAGGGCTTCTGGATGGGGGCGCCTATGTGGCGCGCCACGCTGGACGCAAGCGCCGCGACCAAACCCGGCCAGGCCGTGCTGACCATCTTGGATCTAGTGCCCGCCAAAAGCGCCTCCGGCAAGGCCACGACCATGGTGCAAAACCCCAGCCTGGTTTATAACATCACTCTATGGGCCTCGGAAGAAGCGATGCAGGCGGCCCATTTTTCGCTCACCCGCCGCCTGACGGGCCTGTCCGCCTTTTTCCTGGCCAGTCTAAGCGTAGCCTGCGCTATCGGCATCGGCGGCTGGCACGTGTTCTTGAATCATGTGGCGGGGCGTGCCCTGGCTGCGGAAGGCCTGTTTCCGATCTACGCCCTGCAGAAGACGGACGCGGGCTATCTGACAAGTTTTTCTCCGGACGGCAGAGAGGATTTACAGCCGCAGCAGCCTGTGTTGTTGCTCACCCCGCAAGGAGTGGAGATGAGAAGCGGGGTGCTGGGCGAATGCTCACAGTCCAAATGCAGCGCCCTTTTTTCTCTTGACGGTGTAGAGCCCCGCTACGGCTGGCTGCTGTACTATGCGCCCGACGCCCAAGCCGCTTTGGCGCACAACATAAAAAACACGCTACCCACATGAGCCTTGGATAACAGATAACCGCATTGAAGGACACCGGAGGGGGATGCCGCTGGTTCCGCTCTCCATTTCTCTCTCCCCGGGGCCGGACAACCAGAACAATCTGACCGGAGTCAGCACAAAAATACCGCCATGGAACGAAACTATCGCAAACTCTGGTGGCAGCACTGCCTGGCCATCATCGGCTTTTCGGTTATCCCCCTGCTCGTTGTCAATTATTCCCTCTACATGCTGTTCGACAAGATCTACACCGAAAAGGTCGAGGACAGCCTGCGCAGTGACGCCGAGAACCGACGGGATGCCATCGATCTCTTTTTCAGTGAGCGGGTGGCCCAGCTCTACACCATCGCCAACACCAACACCTTTGCCCAAATGATCGACGAGGGATATCTGGGCCGGATATTCAACATCATGCATGCCAAGTCCGATTCATACATGGACTTCGGCATCATCGACAGCGAAGGCCGGCACCTCGCCTACGTGGGCCCCTATTACGATATGCTCAAGCAGGTCAACTACAAGAACGAATTCTGGTTCAGCGAGGTCAGGGCCAACGGCATCTACATCAGCGACATCTTCATGGGCTTTCGCAAGGCGCCCCATTTTGTCATCGCGATCATGGTCCGCGAAAAGAACACCTCTTGGATTCTGCGGGCCACCGTCAACCTGAAAAATATCGACGACATCGTGCAAAAAGCCTGGACCGGCGCCTTCAGCGACTCCTTTATCGTCAACCGGAAAAATGTGCTCCAGACTCAGCCCCGATTCGGCGGCGCCTTCTTCGAGACTCCGGCATTGCCCGAATACATGTCGGAGACCCACAAGCCCCATCCCTATCCCGATTACAGCTCGGCGGTGGCCACCAAACTGGAGCGGGTGACCTCCGGCGGCATGGATGCCTTCTTTGCCGCTGTTCCCTTCCGCAACACCAAGTGGATCCTGGTCATCAAGGAAAATCCCGATGAAATCCTCTCGCAGCTGGTGCAGGGCCAGCACTGGATGCTGCTGTTCACCGCCGCGGGCTTGGCGATCATCGCCACCGGCGCGGCCCTGTTCACCAACGTCCTGATCAACCGGATCAAAGAAACGGACCGGGAAAACGCCGCCAACTCCGACATGCTGCTCCAAGCCAACAAGATGATCGCGCTCTCCAAGATGGCGGCCGGCATCGCGCACGAGGTCAACAACCCTCTGGCATCCATTGCCGAGAAGGCTGGCTGGCTGAAGGATCTCCTGGCCGAGGAAGACATTGCTGGCAGTGCGAATTTCGCCGAGTTCAACGAATCGGTCGATAAGATCGAGCAGCACGTCGCCCGGGCGCGAAAAATCATCCACAATCTGCTCGGGTTCGCCCGCCGGATGGAACCGGCCAAGGAAAAGATCAACATCAACAACCTGCTCGACGAGACCACTGGCTTTCTGGAAAACGAGGCCCGCTACGTCAATATCCGGATCGATAAAAAATACGAGGACAGCGTGCCGGTGATCACCAGCGATTTGTCCCAGATTCAGCAGGTAGTGCTCAACCTGCTCAACAACGCCATTGATGCCATCGACCATGACGGCACCATCACGGTGTTCAGCAGCTACCACGAAAAAACCAACGAAGTGGAAATCAGTGTCGCTGACACTGGCAGGGGCATTGCCGAGAGCGATCTAAACAAAATTTTTGATCCGTTCTTCACGACCAAGGAGGCCGGCAAGGGGACGGGGCTCGGCCTGTCGATTTCTTACAGCATCATCGAGAAATTGGGTGGTAAGATGAAAGTACAGAGCAAGGTAGGCAAGGGAACGGTCTTCACCATTCTATTGCCCAAACACTAAAGGAAGACGATGGATACATTGCGGGTGTTGATTGTTGACGACGAGGACGATTTCCGGGAGACCGTAGTCAAAAGGCTGAATGCGCGAAAAATTCAGGCAGAAGGCGCCGCCAGCGGCATCAAGGCCCTGGAGGTTCTCAAGGACAAGGATTTCGACGTCATAGTCCTAGATGTCAAGATGCCGGGCATGGACGGCATCGAAACTCTGCGGCATGTCAAGAAGCTCAAACCAGAGACCGAGGTCATCATGCTGACCGGCCATGCTTCGGTGGAATTCGGCCTCAAGGGGATGCAGTTGGGCGCCTTCGATTACGTCATGAAACCGGCGCCGCTCAACGAACTGCTTGATACCATCGGTCAGGCCTACAACAAAAAACGCGGAATGATTCACTGACCTCCATGCACGCGCGGCGGCGGATATCCGACGAACGGAAAATCGCCCGGATGACTGCGGCCACGCGCCAAAGCAGTTTGACCAGTGACTTAAAGAGGCGGAGAACAGGTTATGAGAGTCTGGGACACCAGCCATCTGCTTGACGACATACCGGCCCATAAACAGGCCTCAGCCGGGCATATCTACGCCCCTGCCGACAGCCAGGCCAACCTGCAACGGATCAGGTTCCATTTCAAACAGCTCCAGACCCGCCTGATCCTCGGTCTGGTCCTGGGCTTTCTTTTGCCCAACGCCCTGCTTTCCGCCTATTTCCATTTCCAGTTCACCCATACCCTGAAGGAAAGCGCCAAGCTCAGCCTGGCGGCGGTCGCGGAAAGCCAGAAAAACACCATCGACCTGTATCTTCAGGAACGGGTAGTCAATCTCTACAACCTGTTCCACAGCAAAGATTTCTCGCTCAATCCCACCCAGGAGCAGATGGAGACCTTGCTGGCCAGCCTGAAGCACTTCCATGACGGCTTTATCGACGTCGGCTTCTTCGATCCCAGGGGCGTCCAGATCGCCTGCGCCGGCCCCTTCCACTCGCTGCTCGGCATGGACTACAGCCATGAACCCTGGTACCATACCTTGCTGGAGGACAGCAAAAACTACCTGATCAGCGATATTTATTTGGGATTCCGTAAAGTGCCCCATTTCACCATTGCCATTAAACAGGTGTTCGACAACCAAACCTACGTGATGCGCGCCTCGCTCGACCCGGATAAATTCTATATTTTCCTGCGGGCTATCAGCCAGGGCAAGGAGGTGGAATCCACCCTGATCAACCATCAGGGAATCTATCAGGTTGTCGATCCCGGCCGCAGCCAGTTTCTCAATCGCAGCGACTACATCCCTCCGCCGATCTCACCGGCCGGGGTGGAGGAATTCGAACGTGACAACCAGAAAATGCTGGTAGCCTATGCTTCGATCAAGGAGACCCCTTGGGTTCTGCTGACCATGCAGCCTGTGTCCGTTGCCCAGGCCGGCATGATCAACACCAGGCTAGTGCTGACCACCTCATTGGTCATCATCAGCCTGCTGATCTCGGCCATAATCTATTTCACCATCAGGCGGTTGGTCGACCGGGCCCGGCGCATGGCCGAAAAAGGACAACAGCTCCAGGAGATGCTGACCCACGCCTCCAAACTGGCCTCCATCGGCGAGCTGGCCGCCGGCGTGGCCCACGAGATCAACAACCCTCTGGCAATCATCATGGCCACCAGCGGCGTCATCCGCGACATGCTCAACCCAGAATTCGAGCTCGACCACAGCCCGGAGGCCATTTGCAAGGAACTGTCGGTGATCGACACCGCCGCCGACCGGGCCAAGGGCATCACCCGCAAACTTCAGGACATGGGCAAGAGCCGCGTACCCAGCGTGGTGGAATGCGATGTCAACGCCCTGCTCGATGAAGTAGTGGGCCGCCTGAAAAAGGTGGAATTCAAGCCCAAGCATATCGAGATCGCGGGCGATCTGGCTCCCGGCCTGCCGCGCATCTTCGCCGAACCCGAACCGCTCCGCCAGGTGTTTGCCAATATCCTGATCAACGCCTGCGACGCCATCGCCGACAGGGGAACGATCGGCATCACTACCGAGGCCAAGGAGGACATGATCCTGGTGACCATCACCGACAGCGGCAAGGGCATTCCTCCCGAGAATCTGCAACTAATCTTCAACCCGTTCTTCACCACCAAGGGCGGCGGCCGGAGCACCGGCCTGGGCCTGAGCATCGCGGCGAGCATCGTCAAGTACTTGGGCGGCATTATCAGGGTAAACAGTATTCCCGGGACAGGCAGTTCCTTCACCATCCTGCTCCCCATCAACGAACAGGCGCAAAAAACTATCAAGCAACCCGAAAAGTAAAGTCATGGATAAAAAACAACGAGAATTCAAAGTACTGCTAGTTGACGACGAAGATGTTTTCCGCGAGGCCACGGCGCGCCAGCTATCGGTGCGGGGTTTTATCGTGCTCACCGCCGACAGCGGCGAGGCCGCCGTCGAAACTGTCAAGAACGATCCGCCGGAAGTGGTGGTGCTCGATCAGCAGATGCCGGGGATGCACGGCTCCGACACCTTCATCGCCATCAAGAAGATCGACCCGCTGATCGAGGTGATCATGCTCACCGGCAATACCAGCGTGGACAACGCCATTGAGCTGATGCAGATGGGCACCTTCGATTACCTGATGAAGCCGATCAATATCGACGAACTCCTCTACAAGATCGAGGACGCCTACACCCGGAAAAAACTCAACGAAAAGCAGCAACAGGAAGCGGGGCAATGATCCCGCAGACCGCCACCACTGCTGACAAGGGCGATCCATGCTGAAAAAACTGGCCGCATTCTCCAAAAAATTCTTCTTTCTGAGCCAGGAAGAAAACGATCCGGTGCTGGAAGCCGATAAGATGGAAGCCCTGCGGCTAACCTTCAAATCCCGCTATCACAGCTTCAAGCTGCTGCTTACCGCCAACAGCCGGATTTTGGAGGGCATGGGCGACATTGAGCGGGCCTTGCAGGGCAACGAATCCTTCAGCATGTCGTTCGTGCAGACGCACTGCACCGCGATCTCGGTCAATGTATTCCGGATGATCAACGACATGGAGAACATCGCCCCCGGAAAATACACCGCCCTGAAAGACAGCTTTGTCGCCATCCAGAAGCAGATCGACGCCCTGCTCGGGGCCCGGAAAACCATCGCTGACCGCCGGCTGGTCATCCCCTTGGGCGCGATCGACAGCGACATGACCGACCTGGTCGGCGGCAAGATGGCCAACCTGGGTGACGTCAAAAACAAGTTGCGGATGAACGTGCCCGCCGGATTCGGGATTACCGCCACTGCCCACGAAATGTTCATGCAGGCTGACGGCCTCCAGCGGGAGATCGACCGCCTTTTCCAGGTGGCCGGCTCCGATGAGGACCGCAACCTCGACCTGGTCAGCTCCCAGATTCGCCAACTGATCATGGCCGCCGAAGTGCCCGAACCCATCTACCTGGCGGTGGTCGACGCCTATTCCACCATGAAGGCAGCCAACCACGGCCAGGAAATCAAGATGGCGGTCCGAAGCAGCGCCTTTGGCGAGGATGCGGAAAACAGCTCCTTTGCGGGTCAGTACCGCAGCGAACTGAATGTCGGTTTTTCGCAATTCTTCTACTATTACAAGCAGGTCGTCGCCTCCAAGTACAGCGTGCAGGCCATCGCTTACAAGCTCAGCCGCGGCTTCCGCGACGAGGATATCGCCATGTGCGTGGGTTGCCTGGCAATGGTCGACGCCGTTGCCGGCGGGGTGATCTATACCCGCAACCCCCTTGATTCGAAAGATGACGCCATCTACATCAACTCGACCTGGGGCCTGCCCAAGGCGGTGGTCGACGGCAACGATCTGTGCGATTTGTTCGTGGTCCGCCGTGACGACGAGCTGACCATCCTCAAACGGGAGGTCCAGCCCAAGGAATATCATGTCATCTGCCTGGAGGGTGAGGGCTGCGCCCGCGCCGCGACCGACGACGCGCTCGCCAACCAGCCATCCCTCTCCGACGAACAGATCCTCGAACTGGCCGATCATGCCGTACGCATTGAGCAGTATTATGAAATGCCCCAGGATATCGAATGGGCCATCGATCGCGACGGCAAGATCTTCATCCTCCAGTCGCGTCCCCTGCAACAGATGGAGTCCGTCCTCCCCGGACCAGAACTGGACCTCAAACGCTTTGCGGCATCACTGATCGTCGAGGGCGGCATCAACGCCAGCCCTGGCGTGGCCTGCGGCAAGGTGTTCAAGGCGACCAAGAAGGTGGACATTCTCCAGTTTCCCGAAGGGGCCGTCCTGGTGGTAGAGCAGGCTCTGCCCACCTGGGCGCCGCTGGTGGCCAGGGCGGCGGCGGTGGTGTCCGAACAGGGCGGATTTGCCGGCCACCTGGCCAACGTGGCCCGGGAGTTCGGCATCCCCGCCATCTTCGGCGTCAAGGGTGCCATGGCCAAGATGAAGGGCGGCGACGCGGTCACCGTGGCGGCCGATCTCGGCCAAGTCTACCTGGGCAACATCGGCCCCCTGCTCGAATGGACCCGGCCGGAACCCAAGCTGATGCTGGGCAGCCCGGTGTACGAATCGCTCAAGGAGGTCAGCAGGCACATCATCCCGCTGCACCTGCTCGACCCGGAAGCGCGGGAGTTTGCGCCGCAGAACTGCCAGACCTTTCATGACATCACCCGCTTTATTCACGAGAAGTCCGTG
>Ga0123354_10012685_pt1 | contig 13056 bp, 10 predicted proteins | sample TergutLab28metaG_2_FD_97872 | JGI IMG/M metagenome (GOLD analysis project Ga0123354, IMG submission 97872) | Labiotermes labralis P4 segment gut microbial communities from Petit-Saut dam, French Guiana - Lab288 P4 | ecosystem: Host-associated > Arthropoda: Insects > Digestive system > Gut ...
ACTTCACTTTTAATTCACTTAACCAATCTACCCGTCCCTATGATAATTTAATTTTTTCCTTCCAACTCACATCACTTCACTTATATCTCCTTCACTTCACCGCACTGGTTATCACTTTCCTAATTCTCTGTCTGAAACTATACGTATTACTTGTGAGAGCCCCTATCTCCCCATCTGTTAGCTGGTTCCAGTCCGTAATGGTCCTATTTACAAAGGAGTATTTGCGGACGTCTGTTCTCTGATTCCTGGCTCTAATTTTCCACTTATGGTCAACCCTACTCAAGTACCTAAGTGCCCTTAACCTGTCTTTTATAGTTTTCCACGCTCTTTCCCCCTTATACGCTTTGAACAGAGCACACATGCGTGAAGTGACATTGAAGTTAACTTTATGATTTGACGTTTAAATGGGATATCAAATAGGCTACTGCCACTATTGCTACTGTGAGTCTGTAATTGCCTATGTGTATACCCGCCATGTTGGGGACCGACTTATGTTGGTAATTAAGATACTGTGGTTTGGGATCCAACCTTCATATTCAGAATCATGCTGCTAGTTGGCTCCTCTCTGGGAATGGCGTCCGTCCCATAAGGGCTTAACAATAATGCCGCAGTGAAAATCTCATAACAATTGAAAACTTTTCCATGTCGATGAATCCTTATTCTGGTATAACCGAGTTTAGTATGATATTTCCCACAGCGTCAAATTATAATTGACGCACAAGTTTCCTACCCCATATTATTTTACAAACATGCATTGTGACTAACTGAAGATGGTCCAGAATAACCTAGGATCAGGGTGTGTCACTCTATGTGCTATTAGTGGCACTCGGCTGTAGAAATTTAGCCCTTTCACGTAATCCACAAGTAGAAACGTAAAGAACAGCCATTTTGGTATTCCCCGGTTCCATATTACGTCCGAATGTTTTCCGCCGCATTTGACTATGTTTAGCCACGTGTTCACGACCGTTGATTACGTCATACATGCTAACGATGTCCGTGTGGCTGTCGTCAGCATTGTAGCTTCATGAGCGCGTGCATACAGGTGCGAATCGATTACGGTAGCATTTTCGTAACTAAATATCGCTTGCGTTATATTCGCTTCTGTTATATTCGGAGCATCTGTAAAACAGTCCCGTTCTATACAAATTTTGCTGCTCGTGGGGTTCCATACTGGTTCAGATGAAAGTGAAAATGAGAGTAGTGTTAGTTGTACTGTATCAGAAATTACAGCGAATTATTGACCTTAACTGTAGACTGACCAGAGTTTACTTTCGTGTATGTGATAGGTTGGCCTAATTGCCGTCGTTGTATGAGAATAGTTCTGTAGGCTACATTGTGGGCCCCCACAAGAATACGGTATGTTACCTGAATGCGACGTCCAAGTTTTTACGCACACAGAATTCTGAATTGTTCTTTTTTCGGTGGTTTGGAAGGGTTAGTTAATTACTGCGGGGTATTCGAGAATGGGATGGCCACGGTTTTACTAGGTAAAGTGCACCCTTGTACAGGAACTGAGGCTCTGTACAGGCCGTACGGCCCATAGGGGGAGTAGAGGTATAGCTCTACTCTTTCTTGACCACGGCACTAGAAGGGGTTAAAGGGTCAACGTCATGCCCCGGCCGCTCTTTACCCCCGGGAAAGACCCGGTACCCATTGTACAGGAGGCTGGGTGGGCCCCAGGGCCAGTCTGGACGGGTACGGAAAAATCTCGATCCCCGGAACGTCCAGCCCGTAGCCAGTCGTTATACCGACTGAGCTACCGCGGCCCATCGCAGTTTTACTATACAACGGAAATATTTCGTGAATCCGTAAATGTATTTCTCGGTAAGCACAGCAAGTGTAGAGAAGATTTAGAAACTCTTGTTTTGCTCTTTATAATACAGGGGAAATATTTAAAATTTTGAGGTACAAAAGGTGTATTGTACTTGTTTTTGTTGTTGTTAACTGAACATTCGATTACGACTGTCTGAATGCTAGTGAAAAACGAGTTTGGAAAGGAAGTGGACGTAGCATGAGGAAATCCGCGACAATCTGTCAGTAACAATTATGTAATAACATTTTTTTCCGTGTACTCCCCCAACTGTATCTATAAGTGCAACCAACAAAGTACTCAACACGCCGAAACATGCATTCGGACTTGAATACTGAATGCATTATTAAATCCTTTTAGGACTCCGGTGTCCCGGTCGACAGTAGAACCGAGCGCGTTCCACACCCATGTCATAATAAGCTTTACGGGCATTTTGAATTTTGATATGGGGCACAGCATTGACCGACCTTACCGCATGAGAAGATGCGCTACAATGTCATGGACATGAATTGCAATGCCATATTGTTTCACTGTTGCAAAGTGATCGCTAGCAAACAACTAATTTGTATGAAAAATTAAGGGTGAAAATACTTACTTGTTCATGGTTGAAATACTATGGTTAGACATTTGAATGTGAGGGTTTATTTCGCATCAGGTAATCTCTCCATTTGTCTGTCAGTCAAGTCGGAATGAGAGGCATCGCTCTGTCGCTCTGTTTCCACTTGTCGTTGTAAACTTCATTCGCTCTGCAAGCCGTCATTTCTCAGGTTTCCAACACAAAGTGAAATATGACTAACAACAGGACTGAACGTTCTGGTAAATAAATTATCCATTTGAGCCGCGCATATTGATGTATGCTGCTACATAACTGCAGACAGATACACTGATATCCACTGTTCAGCCATTTTACACAAAATGTGAACAATTTTTCGTAATTAGGGGATAGTCGCCTATTATGGGGAGTTTTTTTTAATTGCTATTAAACTTATAAAAAAAGCCCTAAAACTTTTCAAATCACAAGCATAACTTTATTTGATTAATGAAGAGACAATTGTTACATGAACTTTGTAAGTTAGGAAAAGAAAAATGCGTGTAAAATTATTTTCCTTGAAAGCCTCATATCCACTAATTAGGAGCACACGTGTTCCTAATTTGGGGCGGTGAATAATTTACACAGAAAGCACAAAGAATAATTACAGAATTTAAAAAAAATACAAAGACGACAAAAACTAAGAACAAAACAGTGTTTATCCCTGACAAGGCTCACAAATAAAATCTTCCTTCATACAAGCACACAGTGTGTGCACCCATCTGAAATATTTCGCACATCGTATCCACTGTCCTCCATTGTGGTCTTCAGAGAAATGACCAGTACAGTACATACAATCAGCGTTTTGTTCCTCCTCTTCCGTGGAACCGTCAGCGAAAGGAACAGCTAGGTCAGTGTCCGAATCTGATGGAGTGTCAGACGGAGTCGGATCCCGGCAAAACCTTCTCTTCCGTCTTTTTGTAAGACCAAGAAGAGCATTCGACGCAAGCCGACTGGTTTTGGATTTATTGGCCTGTTTGATTTTCTTTTTCTGAGTTGCCCCAACAATTTTTTTGTAAGGTGAACTCGTTATTTTGTTTGCTGTTCCACCGCGAGTATTCGGCTGTAGGTTCAGGCTTGGCACAGGGCTGACATCTGATGCTCGGAGAGCCTCAGCAGAAGTGAACGGCAAAAAATTAACAGATATGAATGATGGCTGATCGCTGGTCTTCACCAAAGCAACATGGTTCACATGAGCAGCATCTGTATCCTCTGATGCCAGAGGGAAATCGTGCGGTCTATAGATGATCTTGTCACAAGGAAAAAGGCCTGTCGCCCGGAAGCCATTAGACGCTATCGCGTCTGTTGCAGCTCGCTTGTATGTATTGCCGAATTGTTCGCCAATTTGGTAGACGGTGACACCTCGCCCTAGGTTTGAACGGAGCTTTTTCTTTTAAATTTCTTGGCAGTAGAATGTGTTTCAGGGGCCCCATGATAGCTTTATCCAAGAGCTGAATTTTGTGGCTGTTGTGAGGTGGGAGGCAAATGATGTCAACATGATACTCTCGAGCTAAAATAAAGACCTCCATGTTCCTTGTGTGTGAATAGAACCCGTCCGGTACTAAGATAACAGGACTTTATTTTGTCGGCTTTGTATGTTCAATGAAATGAAGAAACCACTGGGTAAAAATCTCGCTCTGTATCCACCCCGAGGGATGGCATGCGTGGATTGATCCAGGCGGTGTGCCATTCATCAGTTCGTGTTTCATATATTTTCTTGTAAATGCAAATAACGTAGGAATGAAGTGTCCAGTTGGACTCACACATTTGTCGACTGTCACAAGAGATCCCCGTTCTGCGGATTGCACAGAAGATATTTGACGCTTGTCTTTCAATCCTAATATTTTCGTGGGTTTGTGCTGTACAATAGTGATGCCGGTTTCGTCGCAGTTGTACAAGTCTTGCATGATAATGCTGAATGGTGTCCATTGTGGGTTCGTAGATTTAAAATATTGAGCTGCTGATTCAGGAGTGAAGCCCCTCGCTCTTGACAGTGAAGACTAACAGAAATTTCTTGATGACGACGTAGGAAATTTTACAACCACTTCCAGTCTTTTCATTTCTCTTGCAAAACTGGATTTTAGTTCCGTTTCTTACAGCAAGTTGGTGAGCGAGATTCATGACGTCTGCCACTGTCAAGCCCAAAACCTTTCTTTCTATCAAAAGACAGTGCTCAGCCAGATCATTTTCTGCTTCACAAGGAAGAACTTGCTTCCTACCCAGTTTTGTTTTTATTGCTTCACTTGAGCTTTCCCGGTCTTTAACATAACTCTGTAGTGTTGTATGTGGTAAGCTGAAAACCCTGGACGCTTTGTAGCTGCCCATTTCCTTGTTCCTCATAGCCTCAATAGCTGCTTTCATCCTTCTGGGGTCCCATTTTTTCATTCGAGCCAGCCGTAATATTATATGACCCAAAAGGAATAATTCACAAGGTGCTGACTTCCTAATATGGGGAGCCCCGTATTAGGTAGGCCCTTCAGACCTCCCCATAATAGGCGAAAACAGGTGCTCGAGAAAATGGGTGAATAAAACAAGACCTAAAATTTTACCTATGAAACACAGCAAGGGTTTAAGATTACACTTAACAGAGAACTGAGCATTAAACTAATTTAGAAAAATAGCTTACCTTCAACGACCCACGAGTCACAGTTTAGGGATAAGCAAAAATTTCACAGCGCACCAAAACAAAAACACCCATCCACTACCGAAGTCTTGAGCAGCTGGCCGTTAATAATGTGATTACAATTAATAACCTTATCTGCTTAATGATTTATATTCTGAAGCACAGAGCGCAGCATCTCCTGGTATGAAATAATGCACATCCCTAAATTAGGAAACCTCCCCATAATAGGCGACTTCCCCCTATATAACCACTGAAATAAACTGCCGTCCATTTTCAGGTCTCCTGCTTCTGTGTTACTGCGCAGGGTTGATTGGTAGTTAGTTACCGACGTTTCGGGACAGTCTGGCCCATTTTCAAGGGTCCAGCCCACACCATTCCCTATACCACTACGTACCCAGCTCTTCCCGGCATTACTGTTGCACTGCTTGAACCTGGGAGATTGGACCGAAGCGTCGGTAACTACCAATCAACGCTGTGAAGCATCCCGAAAGTGCGAAGACCTCATTTACACCGCGGCGGAAGCCTGCAACCACGAATTTTGCAGTTCTTCCCAGAGGTTGTTTATGAGTTTTGTATGAATCTTACCAGAAACAGCGCTGATGTGTCTAACATCGTTAACCGGTTGGCGTATACAGTGAGGCGCAATGTGTTGTATGTGACGTAGAAACTGAAGTTTTTGAATGTTATGAAACTGAATTTCAACCTTCAAATGTTTCACCCTGCAGTTCGCAAAATTCTCATTTAGTAGTATGCTGATGATACCGGTTTCCTGGGACATAATGCCATGTGTACTGGTAAATTGTGACTGTAAAGGTAAAGGTAAAGTTCACCCTCGAACAGGACGCGAAAGCCCAGAGGGGGAGTACAGGTATAATTCTACTCTTTCTTTAACCTCGCCGCTAGATGGGGGTGCGTGGTCAACGCCCCGCCCCGCCCGCTTTACCCCCGGGAAAGACCCGGTACCTAATGTATAGGAGGCTGGGTGGGCCCCAGGGCCGGTCTGGACCGGTGCGGAAAGTCTGGCTCCCAAAAGGATTCGATTTCCAGGCTGTCCAAGAACTTGCTGCCTCGATGTTCAGACTGTTAAGAGATACTTTTTTTTTGCAACAACCTAAACATGCACGAGTTTTTTTATTCAAAACACAAGTTTATTATCCAAACAAATCAGCTAAATGTTTCGGCCATTATTAGCAGCCATCATCAGGCCCATCCCAAGAGTATAAAAATCAATAATACGGCTGCAACATTGGTCGGAGTTCTCGGATCTTACAATGTGTTGTGTAAGACATACGTATTGTTTATATATTTCCTTGCTTTTTCCTCAGTTTAAGGCAAATGCCAGGTTATAACTCGAAAAGTCGTGGTACGGCCCACACTCTTCCCAATTAGTTGTCAAGTGTGTTGTTCTATGTATTGTTTGTGTGTAAATGTGTACTGTACTACCGCCACCGGTTGTCAACCCAATTGCATTTAACAAATGTATCAATATCAGTATTACTTACACATATGCGTATATATTGCGTAACACAATGTGAGGTCCGAGATCTGCGACCATTATGGCAGCTGTACACTTTTTTTTTAATTTTTGTGTTCGGCCTGATGATGGCTGCCAACAGTGGCCGAAACGTGTAGCTGATTGTTTGGATAATAGATTTGTGATGTGACTGAAAAAAAATCTGTATTTTTAATCAGAGATACTTTTACGATGGAGACAGCAGATTCTTCATAAGGTTGGTAGATTTATACCAGACTACACGGTGTCATATCTCGGAAGACAGTATCTTCGTAGTCACGGCCATAAAAACGTCAGTTCCCACACTTTATATTTACATCGTACAAGAGTGTTACGTATTTGAAATGAAATAGCCTACCAGTATCTGGGTTATGTCTGTCAGCGTTCATATGCAGTCCAGTCATGAAGTGCTAAGTGTTTATCAGCAGCTGGCAATGGTCAAATGCAGCAGCCGATAAGTTCGTTCAGGGCGTTCTGTGAAATAAAATTCAGGGCTCGATCAGAAGAAACGTTGCCACGCTTTCGAGAGTTCGCCTTACGCTGCGTTCACTTTTTCACCAGTCGCTTTATCTCCAATCTGCGTTAGCGCAAGACGCGTCGTGTCAGAACTGAGTGTATTAATATTTAAGCAAGTTTTAAAACAGTACACAATCTCTCACAGAGACACGCGGAGAAGGATCTGAGAATCCGATTTTAATGTTTCAAAAACACAACACGGGCAGTTCAATGTACCGGCTGTTTAAATCAGGGAGGTGTCGGCCTGAGTGTAGTACCGGTGGGAGCAGGAAGTGTAAACTGGAGAAACAGGATTGTAAAAGTGTACAGCGTGGGGCACAAGGAATTGTGCATGACATGCTAACATTTCTGCCCCCCAAAACTACTTACAGGGAAAAGAAATGTGGTTAGTGTGAGAAAAGAGAAATGATGTCCTGTAACTGAGAACAAAAAGTGTTCATTTTGAGAAGATCGTAGTGTACATACGTTAACTTCATGTATATCTGTTTACTGTTAGGCGATCTTTAGGCCTGTTCACATGTCGAGAAACCGAAACTTCTGTATGTGTGGCAGTGACCTAACCGCAAAGAGGTAGGATTCATTTCCCACTGTTACTACACAGATTGAAAGATAATGAAGTATTTATGTCTGTTAGTATAGGCTTCAGAGCTGTAGTACATTGCACTGACACTACATTAAAAGAATACAAAATACGGTTTAAACGCAGTTCAAACGTAATTGTCACTTTTTGTTTTTCAGGTGGTAAAATGGGAAAGTTTTGAGGATCATTTTGGTTGTTCGTTATAGTCTACAAGTTTGAAAGTGCGCGCGTAGCTTCTCTTTAGTTCCATTATTTCGAAAAACGTAGACTTTACAACGTTGTCACTGTGCGTGCCATGGAGGCATATGGTGGAATTTGAGGTATAGCTCCATTCATTTGTAACCTCGGCGCTAGATGCAAATAAATGACTAACTTCGTGACCCTGTCGTTTTCTCCCTGGCGAAAGGGCGTTCGGTACCCACGAAACAGCAGGCTGGGTGGGCCCAGAGTCGGGCAGGAGGTTTTGGAGAAAAACCTGTTGCGCGTGCAGGGATTCGAAGTCTAGTTCGCAGCCTAGTAGGATTACGCTGCAGAACCAAACAAACGACTGACGGAATAAAAATGTCCTGAACTTAAAAACATGTTAATTGTTCTTGTTCGACATATTTTTCTTTGTGGTGAATTTTTAAGGAGTTACGCCCAGTGCACTCAGAAACGCATGTGGATATATGTATGTATGTAAAGTCGTTAAAATTGCCCGACGTAAATTAAAAGTTGAACAAACGGTTTTTGGTAAAATTCCAAGTTTCAGGTTTTAAGAAAATTCCTCCATCGGTTCTCAGGTTGTAATAACAGGCACTCCATTTGGGATGTGAAGACGCGCCAACGTGATTGAAGCGCGGGAGTCAGCTCTTCGGCCTATGATTATTTGGGAATGAAGTGTACGACTTACCGTGCTGAATTCGAAACATCTACGTAGCAGATGTGTTGATCCTCTTGTTCACAGATTGGTCTGAAACAAGGAGATGCTTTATCGCCGGCATTGCTTTTCAGCTTTGCTTTCGAATATTCCATTAGGCATTTGAATTCTTCAAAACAGGTCACTTCATAAATCGCAAAGGAGATGGTAGGATCTTAGAGAACCTGGTCATTAGAACGGGAGATGGATGGAGTTGGTTCAGTATCGAATCTAGCGACTTGCTGCGGTACTTACTGCGATTGTGATCCTTCGGGTTCTGATAAGGAATTATAGTTGAGGTACATCAAATTGTGCAAGGATTATGTCGTTTTTGTCGTTCCTATTCTTGGTTGTGGTGATGGTGGTGGTGGTGTTTTTTAAATAGTTTTTGTAATGTTTTAAGGCTGAATGTATTAGTTTCATTTGTCTCAGTATTTAACCAACTTGATGCACAAAATTTGTTTCACAATAAGTTTTATTTCATGACTCTATGTGTTTCGATCAGATGTGCTCATCATCAGGAGGTCAAAATTGCATTACATGATGATGAGCACATGCGCTCGAAACATGTAGAGTCATGAAATAAAACTTATTGTGAAACAAATTTTGTGCATCAAGTTGGTTAAATACTGAGATAAATATACTGAGATGCACGGTCAGCAAGACGTCAAAATTTGTATTAATTTCAGTTTTAGACTGCGCCCACATTACGTGTTTCTGAATGCGGTCATTTGTTTTTTTCTCTAAAGATTGTGTACTGTCTACTAATGTCTCCAGGACATGGATCCAGCATGTAAGCTTCATTTTTTATTTGGTCAACATCATTTTATCTGTGCCCGGGCAAGTCGCCTCTGGATTTGTCGTAATATCCGGTCTAGCACTTGGAAAAAATGACTTCGACCAGATGCCTTGAGATACACTTACGAGCTTTGTGGTCATCACTCTAAGAAATTTCGATATCTTATTGCAGTTTGGCTACGAGCTGAACGACCGCGGAATCGGATTTTTTTTCCGGTGTAGGCTCAATTTTTCTTTCCACCACCACCCCTAAACAATTGGTACCGGGGCCTCAGTCCCCGGAGTAAAGGGAGTGAGAGCTGAAGTTACCAATCTCTATTTAAGACATAAAAACTGTGTTCTACAGTTTTCCTCTGCGTTTTATTGGACATAGTTCTGAATTAATGAAAATAATAATAAGAATATTTATTTACTGCAATTGGGTTGTTAACCGGTGGCAGTGGTTATTTTACATGTATACAAAATATGAAATTGGTTACTACTAAATTTAAGTCGGGAGGGCTACATAAGAAGCATGTAGTGGCAACTTGGAATATTGGGAACCATCTCAGAATTTGATTTTAGGCAAAGAGAAATCAAGAAAATCCTGTGTCGAGGTGGCCAGTCGCATGACCTTCCGAATACTGACTTCTAGCCAGCAGTCCGGCATCTAAAGTAAAAAACAGCAATACACATATAGTACAACAAATACACATAAGATGACAACAATACACACGGCCAGCCAACAATAATTACACACAAGACAACTTAAATCTAGCAACAATACACACGAGACATGGCGTGGTGTTTAATTAGTTAATTACGGGAAACTTTAATTACCAAGTAAAGCAAAGTAAGGTCAAGCAAACCCTGTTACAGGCCTTGAGGCTTCCAGGAGACTGAGGCTGCCAGGTTTCATGACAATCGACACATGAAGGTGTAAGGTTGTCAGCCATACGCGCCGGCCGCCTTTACCCTCCAGGAAGTATTCCTGGTACTCATTTCTGCTAGAGGCTGAGTTGTCTCCAGGACCATAGTGCGGCCGGTAGGATTATGTCAATGAAAAATTCCATTGACATCATCAGGAAGAGAACCCGTGACCTTCCGGTTTGTAGCGCAGTGCCTCAACCAACTGTGCCACCGCGTGCACTTGTATGTTAAATAGGTCTCGTTATTTATGTGGACATTTATTGAATAACGCGCATGCAGGAAGAAGTGACAATCGCTTACAAAGGTCAAATGTCGGTACGACATTCTCAGAAACTACACTTATGGTTATAATAAAATTTATACATGTCGTGGGTGCATCCTTTACAAAATTGAGATTATATTTCCACAAAGTCTACTTCACTAGCAACACACTTTTTCCACCTTTGCGTGAGGTGCCACACTCAAACCAGAGCGATATGTGCAGACATAAAAGAAGTTAAAACAACGAATTCGAAGGGTTCGGCAGAACAAGAAGAGGAATCAAATCGTCCCCTTGCAAGACAACGCCAGACCGCACACCAGTCTGCCCAAAATGGAGGCACTAGCAACAACTGGGGGAATATTCTCTCTCATCCTCCTTACAGTCCCGCTTTAGCACCCTCCGACTTACCTCTTTTTGAGCCCATGTGGAATGCACTCCGAGGACGCCCTCTTGCGGAAGACGACGAGCTGAAACAGAGCGAGTGAAGGGCTCTGACACTTTAGCAAAGAGTTCTACGCGACCGGCATAAAGGACGTACGCAAGATATATGTAAATTTCATTGTAATTTTACCTATAGTTTCTGAGAAAAAATAGGAGGCATTGTTTTCTTACCGCCTCTCGCATTTCATGAAAAATAGAATATTCTTCCTAGCATTTACTGACTTGTGTGAGTGCTATCCGTGATTATCATCACCCACAGAATGGGTCAACGTATTTATTACATTCATGCAACAGAACAATCCAGTGCCTGATCACTTACGCCTTCATTATTTAGTGAGCCTTGAAGCTATTCCAGTATTTCGATACATGTTGCAGATGTCCGTTATTCACAGGCACTTACCCTGAAAGCGGCGGCTGAAACGTAAGCCGAGACACTGGAAAAGTTTTAACACACGAGCTGCTAAACCCAGGAAGATCATTCCGACATCCGACGTCGTTATTCTGAGTTACTGACGGCGTCATGGAGCACGCCACACTTGTTGCCTCCCATGCACTTGACACAGCTGTCGTGTTTCAGATGTTGTTAGACATTACATCTGCTTTCTATATCGACTTTTATGCAGACTGATTAGCGAGTTGGAAGTGTGTTGTGAGTGAAGTGTTACTGCTAAATAAATGGAAGAAACAAGAATGGAGTAGGGGCTGTGCCTCATGTTGTGTGCCTTACGTATCAAAACAGACACGACAAGCTGCCGGAAACATTATTGGCTCTAAATATCAGAGAAGACAGCAAACGAAAGTACGGATCTATTCAACTTGTTTATTTGTTATAAAGAGTACCGCCGTGTTGTCTTTCTGTATCACGAGAACCGGGTTTCAACACTGGATCCGTTTTATCTCTATTTACAGTGTGATGTCTTCACCGTTGTCTTAGGACAGCCGTCTGTAAGTTGCTGCTGCCACGTCGGTCTTGTATTTCTGGTTTGTCCGGTGCCGATTTTACGCGAACTGGTCGGTTCACATACTGTTTTAACATCGTGCATAAAGGCTTCTGTTGTTTGCTGCAGAGGGAAGTTTTGTAAGATGGCAAAATTAATACGAAGATAGAGTAATTTTGTTTCCAATCTGATATTCATATGCTGTGCATTAAGCTGGTTATTCATGTACTTTCACCTAAACGTGTTTACAATTAATAAACAAGGTCTATTTTGTTTTATCTCATAGTATATAGTCTGCTATATGTTTCGCCTTAAATAAGCCATCCTCGAGTAGAACCCAGCACAAAGGATAAGAAACATGTGCAAACATTTGTATACATCGTTGTCAAATATGTAGAATATAAAAATATATATTGCAGTAAAATATCAGTATTGTAGATTATATAGGATGAAAAAATGCGGAGCCACGCCTACAGAAAAGGAATCTACACCAAAATACAAGAAAAAAAATTTATACGAACATAGGCCTTCTGAAGAATCGAAGTGTCCACCTTGATCTTCCACGTGGGAATTTGCATTGCTGAACAGCGATTTCCTGACTGGCTGGAAAATTCCAGGTGTCGTACGGACCATCTCCAATCCATTCCGTATTCGTTGTTCCCAGTCCTGGACATCACTGACTTCTGTAACATGAACAGTAGGCGTCAGATTTTCCTAGAGGTAAAAATCTAAGGGATTTAAATCAGGGCAACGAGCAGGCCATGCTGTTGGCCCACCTTGTCCTATCCATTGTTCTGGAAACATTTTGTTCAAGAACGCCCGAATTGCAACAAGAAAGTGTGGTGAAGCACCTGATCATGCATGAACTGTAAATGAGTCCTAGCATGCAGATCCATATCTTATAAAAGCTCTGGGAAGAATGTTGCTTAGGAAGTCGCGGTAAACAGCCCCAGGAACTCAAGGTGGAAATTTTATATACATGGATCCGTGCATCGTGAATCAAATTTATTTCATATATCACATTCGTCAAGGCTAGTAACATTCAATACGTCCAATCTTACTTACTTACTCACTCCATGGTGCAGAGTCCTTCTTGAGAAGCTAACTGGTTTGCAGCTAGTCAAGAAATTCCCCGCATTTCACGGAACCCGAATGTTCATTACCGCACTCACAAGCGTC
>Ga0123354_10012686_pt1 | contig 13055 bp, 7 predicted proteins | sample TergutLab28metaG_2_FD_97872 | JGI IMG/M metagenome (GOLD analysis project Ga0123354, IMG submission 97872) | Labiotermes labralis P4 segment gut microbial communities from Petit-Saut dam, French Guiana - Lab288 P4 | ecosystem: Host-associated > Arthropoda: Insects > Digestive system > Gut ...
CTAGGTCTCCCCAGTGGTCTCTTTCCCTCCGGTTTCCCCACCAAGACCCTATACATCCCCCTCTCCTCACCCATACGCGCCACATGCCCAGCCCATCTCATTCTTCTCGATTTTATCACCCGCGCCACACCGTATAAACCATACACCGATGTATTATAATGGACTATTTTAACAACCGTAACTTTAGAAAGCATGAATTAATGCGCTCCCTAATTATGGTGTAACTGCAGCGAAACATGTCGGAGCTGTTTTAACATAAATGTTAATGTTGTTTTTTAAGACAACTCACTAGTGGATCAGCTGGTGAATAAATAAAACTTTGATTCTTGATCTCATATTTCTTAAACTGATTCGCGACAGCTCAGATACGAAAAAGTTCTGGCTACGGTCTTGCGACCATGTTTCAATCCTCAGCGGAATAGGAGCGCTTTCTATACGTCACAACTTTGTTCTGTGTCAATGTGGAGCTCACACCGGCTCCTCGCGTAGAATGGATACCGGAGTTAAGGCGGCCAGATAGTGAGTTTGGCTTCTCTCTTCTACCGCGAAGAATGCATAAAGATTTACTTCATTTGTGTTTAATGTCGTGATAATGAGGCACGATTTGCTGTAATGAGAGTGCAGCTGAGTGTTCAGTGGAATAAGCCTTTATGTTGTGCACACTGTGTGGTTTCAGTAAATGAATTTACCTGTTGGTTTTTTAAATACCATAAACACAGCGGACACAAGGAATAAAATAAACAAAGCTGAAAACAAAACAGGAACACGACCAGACAATAGAAACCACAACAGACCAAAAACACAACAATGTTAATAGCCTGACATGCGTAAAACCTACGTTTGAGAAATTGACTTCCATGACGACACCTGCGGAGGCTTCAAAATGCATGTCATGAGAATATTTGTGACACATTATATAAAGGTAATTGGTATTTAACATAATAATAAATAGTTCAGGTTAGAATAACCTTAAATGAATTTCCGTGTTGACAGAAGCATGCCACTTGTCCCTTTTCTTAACAACAATAATCCAGTTCACACCCCTCATATCCTGTTTTTAAAATCAATTTGAATGTTATCCTCCCATCACCTTACACGTCTCTTCCTTCCGAGCTTCTTGACTGAAATGCGTGTTTCACATTTCTCATCTCTCCATGCGTGCTACATAGCCCGCCTGTCTTATGTATCTTGAAGTAATGAAACTAATGAAGTTCTTCTTCTTCCATTGGCACTACAGCCCACTGTGGGCTTTGGCCTGTCGAACAATGTCCTTCCATTTTTTCCTACCTGCCACCAACTCTGTCCATCTTCTCACTCCCAGTACTTGAAGATCTCTTTCTACTTCCTCTTTCCATCTTTCCTGGATCTTCCCCTTCTTCTCGTCCCTTCCAGTACTTAGTGAAGATCTTTTTTGGGCATCCTATCCTCCTCCATTCTCTCTAGGTGACCTAACCAGCTTATCCTTTGCCCTTTTATCCATTTTACTATATTTTCTCCTTTGCTCATCACTTCTGGTTCTCGATTCGTCCGACTTTTCCAATCCCCGTTTTCATATTTACGACCTATATTCTTCTAAATATTTTCCTTTCAAAAATTAACAGAACTTGTTCTTCTTTCTTTGTCAAAGCCCATGCTTTCGCTCCATACGACAAAACCGGCCTTATTCTAGGAAAAGCAAAAATTGTCAAGAATTCATTATGCAATTCACCCCGCCCTCCCATTGCTTCCTGTAGCTCACACCCAAATTTTTGCTCAGCACCAGGCTCCCAATCGCCTTTCAGCAAAAAGCAAAGTCAGAACAATAAAACAATGATTATCCCAGCTTAAACCAACAATGTGGATGAAACATAAAATTACTGAAGGCCACTGTCAGTGTTGATTTACGCTAACAATGATACCACCCCCAAAGTTACGAGTGCACACATAATATCTTCACATTTATAGAGTTCTAAAAGCTTTATACAGACTTCGCTTAGATAGACACTTGGATCATTAATTATTAAGTCTTCATGGTTGCTGCAACAGCTTTAGACATTTATTGCACGGTGCACTAAAATGATAGGGTTAATAATTAACCAATAGTGCCCCGCATCCGCCAACACGCACAAGCATATTTCTCCATAGTAAAGACGTCCTATGTTAAGAAGCCAATATGTACCTTGAATAAATCATTCCAGTTACTCTTTGTTACTTCAAAACGTTTTGTTGTCGTGTATAGGAGCGCCGACGGAAGAGTTCTGTCGTCCTTTGCAAAGACGTCTGAGCAGTAAGACACCAAAATGGAAAGAGTATTCTGGATGTGAGTATACAGTGTCTGGGGATTATTCTTAGCGGTATGGCATTCAGCTAACCTTCTTGTAAATTCAAAAAGTAAAGTCATAAAGCACGATCCACAAAAAAGTTTGGCTGGCCCCGTACACCTCACTTGGCATTTGGAGGTTGGCTCTTGGAGTCTTGGTAAACCCACGCGTGCCGCACAGATGAACTAGCGCACCTCAAACAAAGAAGTTAGAAACAATATAATTACTAAGTAATAAATATTAATCTCTCCTGTATTATATGATTAGTGCCCTGCGTCTGGTTAGAACAAACAGTACGACAGTGACAAAACGTCTTCTCGCCGACATGCGGTCAGACGAAAGCAAGGAGCCATAAAATGCTGATTCTCCTATTTTTAGCTCGAAGATTATTTCTCTAGTTACTGTATTACCAAAACCGTTATACTTCTGCGCATGCACCTACTATATGTATTATAGTAACTATACACAATATATATATATATATATATATATATATATACACACACACACACATGATCGGGAATATGTCAGTCGATATAGTGACATTGTGTGGGGGTGGAGGATCGGAGTTTAGCCCCCGAAAAGAGCAGCCATTATATTTCAAGAAGCCCTGAAGCCCAGCCATTCTCCCACCCAGTGGATACCTGGGGGTTCTTTCCTGGACGTCAAACAGCTGAAGCGTGAACCCGAACACTCCGCCCACCCCCATATAGTGTCGAGGTTAAAAATAAGTAAACCCCCGCCTCCACTACCACACACGCCGTCTTGGTGTGACCTTTCAGCCCAGTAACAACTAAACTCACACAGACTCAACACCTTCCAGTATAATGTACTTGATCAAAGAGATATAAAACGGGAGTAAACTGTCCGTATTTGATAAGTCATGTGCTTTGTGAAACGTCTGCTTTTCTTAAAATAAGTTTCCCTTCTTTAAACTTCGTCCTCAACACGAAACAAAAATCACAGCAACTCAGTTCCGCCCACATTAAAATCGCCGCAAAAACTTTAGCTTCTGGATGTCCCGTAGTTAATGTCAACGAAATAATTTAAAATTTTAATTTTAAAGGGTTTATATATGAGCACTCCGACGGCGTTTCCTTAGGCGTTCACCTTTCAAGCCCATAAAAGTGATTTACAATAATGTGTGAGAGAAACGGAAAAATTTTGACCCTGAATTGCCTGAAACTCTCTTTCATTCTTTATCCAATTCTGACATTTTTTGGAGGAGTAACAAACGTTCTCCATAGCACTTTGTTCTCAGACATCCTCGATCCACGTTTTTTCCCTTACAGCGTGACTTCAGTTCCACACAAACACAACACACGAACACACTCGTACATCAATTCGTACTTTACATCCAGATATCATGTCGCTGAGATTAATGGTAGAGTTAGAACGTGTGTGGGAAGCACACATACGTACATGCTTACACATACTAGGGAACAGTATGAAAGGTTGTCTTCCAGGATGTGAGGTCGTGTACCCTGGTATACAGATTCCAAACTTTCGGAAAAACCCAATCCTACTCTTTTCAACGTAGATGTACCTATCTGCCAGGCTAAATGGCATCATATCCCAAGTAAACGTTATCTGTCACTGTCACTAATAATCTAAAATTTACATTAAAACACTTAAAACGCTCCTACATGTTTCGATCATACGATCATCCTCAGGGCACATGTTGCCACAGCACCAAATTAATATAACGAAGTAAATCGCTTGAGTGTTTTAAACAGTAACTTTAGCAAGGAACAAAGTATGCTCCCTGAGGATGATCGTATGATCGAAACACGTGGGAGCGTTTTAAGTGTTTTAATGTAAATTTTAGATTATTAAAGACTATATATGTGCATTTGTTGGTGTGTTACTGAAATAAACTACAAAATGCACGGTGCAACGATAGAGATTTTCGCTGTCACCTTCAGAACCCCAATTTCCATAGTCCAATAGGTACACAAAATATAAAGATTTTCGATCAATAATCGTATTTACTGACGCAATAAAAAATGAAATTAATCACACTGTCAGAATACGAGTTCCTCATCTCAATGTCTGCTGTAAGAACAAAGGAAGAGAATGTGCGATCATGGACCCAGCAGCCGTCTACACGGCAGCAAGATTAATGACCGAAGTTGCTACACCTTAAAGTACACAGAACAGTATCGTGAGGACAAATGAACTTATTTCAGTACTATGTCATAACCACACTTACCACATTACACTCTCAGACACTCTAAAGACTCCAGAAACGGTAATGAAGAAAGGACAAGCAAGGTTTTATAAAGGGTCGGTAAGTGAACCAATGCTACGTTACTGCAATACTAGTATTGGCATGCCTACTCAGGCCAAGATATCAAGTTTTAACTTCCAACAATACCCGTTATTCTTCCCTTCCTGTCGCCACAAGCCAACAGACAGCTGTAGGAAACACCTGTCGGCGTAATATTGCACCCTACTTTATAACTTAGCCTTCATCATGTCAAAGAAATATACGAGAAATAAAAACAATGCCCATGACGTAGGATTATGTAAATTTCATCTACCCTCCCCTTTTCCGTGTATCGCTGAATATCTGAAAATGTACAGGCAAAGTTATATGTCTATGGGACTCGCCTTGAAAGATTATATGCAGGGGTGGAATTAAGACTTCACGCGTTCATTTTAGCTTGTTAATGCCAGGTAAGAGCAATAGGGCTGTATCGAATAACGGTTTTACACTTCGTGTCTGTCTGCATAATATATAACACCACTGACCCAGAAGTGATCCAAAGTTCAAATGCAAGACCCGTACAATTTTGATTTGCATTAAACAAATTTATTTCTCTATTACAAAGCTAAAATATTCAATTCGTATGCGTTTTGGATGTTCTCCAAGTTTTACCTAGTGCACAAGTCCTTTAAAAAAGCAATTGTAATGTCAGTAGATACCTTAGTATTCACAAAGACACCTGAAATATAAAATAAATTAAATCTCACGATTCCCATAATGCAATGGAGCCTTGTTCTTATGCATTAAGAGAAGGATATAAGCCGTTGAATTGAGCAGAAACAATGGTACATTGCGGGCATGAATTAATTTCAATGTAAAGAGACGGTATGACAAAACGGCATGCACTATGGTCTTTTGCTTTACCCAAACACATGCCGAAAAGGAAGTCACAAAATTCTCACCTCTTTTGGCCGTCAGGCGACACTGTTCCTGACGGCGCGGCTCGCACACCCCACACCTGTTTCTTGGCGGTAGCTTTCAGCAGACTAGCACATTACGTACCGAGTGCACAACTGCAGAGTTTCAGTGCCACTAGGACAGAGTTTAGAACTTCATTTTGTCATATGCAGCGCGGAAAGAAAGAAAGAAATGAGACTAAAATATAATAAAACAATTAAAACACTTTATTATCCAACTAATACACCAATATATAATTTGTACATACAATTAAAATTATAAAATATTTGAAAGTGCTCCAACATATTTCGGATAACAGAAGATCCATCATCAGGGAGCCTTATACAGTGCCTGGCTAAAATTACAAGAATGGTTCTATCGTGTCCGTTGACATGGACGTGGTCGGTGTTATGGCAGCATATTCTGACCAGTAGTGTGTGTGTGTGTGTGTGTGTGTGTGTGTGTGTGTGTGTTTGTGTGTAGTTCACTGTATAGAAAGTGCCTTCCTATATAATGAACTACACACACGCACTAGTGGTCAGAATACGCTGCCATAATAACGACAACGTCCATGTCAACGGACACGATAGGACCATAATTGTAATTTTAGCCAAGCACTTTACAAGGCTCCCTGATGATGGATCCTCTGTGATCCGAAACATGTTGGAGCACTTTTAAACATTTTATAATTTTAATTGTATATACGAATTATATATTAGTGCATTCGTTCGATAATAAAGTGTATTAATTGTCACTGATGCACGGTGCAAACATAAAGATTATAATAAAACAAATTCTTGCTGTTTTTATCATAGTCCTCAAAACTGCCCCCGACGGACAGACTACACTAAAAACAGCTTTTAAATAAACTTTGGAAACACTTCAATGCACCTTCTACGTCACGGTGTTCAATTGTGCCGTCGTATTCCTGACAATATCAACGACAATCTTGTCAAATCGGCGACATAAAAATTTAAATTTCATCTTCCGAAACCGGAAAACGTTTGATGGAGCAAGATACGCCTTAGTTGAGTTCACAGATTTTCCGAAGGCTTTCAGTCGTCGGCGGTTGTGTTCGTGACGCAAATTATTCTCTTACATAAATTAGTGGTAACTATGGACATTATCGGCTCCTTATCCACAGTTGGTTCATTTTGCATCATTCAAAGCGTATATCAGCCGTCTCTTGCGAATACACTGCGCACTGTCCACCAGTGCCGGGCTGAAAGTGGCTTTCCCTTTTCCGCGGCCATGATTATCTTCAGCAATGTCTCTGCTCTTTTGCAAATGCTAAAGCCACCGAAATGTTTGTGCTGTTCGTGACACTTCATGTGTTTCACGGGGGCTATTACCCAACTTTGCACTAAATTTAATGCTGATACCCTGTTCCATTTTGAGGTTTCTGAGGGCGCAATAAAACACGCTGCACAAAGCACGTCCATGAGAAACAACCACAAAATACCAACTGGCCCGAACTTACTAGACTGTCAAGGCGACAACTAAATGCCACTCTACTGGTCACTCTCGGAATTATGCTGCACAGTTTTATTTTGCTCCATACCCACCTTTTTTTTGGGGGGGGGGGGTGTGACACTACGTACGATAAGCAACGTTTCAGATCGCCTTTCCTTCATTCCGTTAATTCACTGTAAACCTGATCTGCCAGTGCCCTCTGTTTACAACCACACTCTAATAATCACGAACGAAATGGCCTATGGCAGTTTCAGCTAGACACAAATAAAATGTTAAAAACACCTGTCAGTGCCACTGTACATTTTAACAACTTTTACCGATAGCAGCTTATTTATTTATAAGATTTTATCGTAACTAATTCCATTGAGTACTGTCCTTTGAAGAGATTCGCTGCGGGATGGACCGTTCAGGGATCGAATCCCCTTGGACGCGAGATTTTCTGCACCCCTCCAGACCGGCCCTGCATCCCACCCAGTCTCCATAAAGTGGGTACCGGGTCTCTTTCCCAGGGCTAAAGCGGCCGGGGTGTGGCGTTGACCATCCACCTCCACTTAGCACCGAGGTTAAAGAAAGAATAGAGTTATACCTCTACTCCCCGTCTGGACCTTAATGGCCTGTTCTAAGATGAACTTCAATTTTTTATTCTCCTTTAAAAATATCAGTTACTCAGCTGATCAAGTAGGCTAATTGCTTTCTTGTTACAAAATCCTGCAATATGTTCGCAAGATCTCTCCATTTGACACTATTATGTACCGCATTAATCTTCAGAGGGACGTCGACACGGAAAGTTCACTGCTCATAAAAATTAAATAAAAAACATTTCCAACGTCAAATGTGGTTCATTTATTCCACTGAATTATCGCTGTTTTTTACCATAGCAAATTGGTCCATTTGTCCCGTCCTGGAAGGTGTTTAAAAATTCAGACGAGGTAGATGTCTAGCTCTTGCATTCACAACCATGCACGACTAGCCACTCAACTTCTTCATTAGTGTAGTCTAGGCGGCATCCCAAGTGTTGCTTCTGTGGTTAGGTGTGACCTTCAAGCATGACAGTGCAAACCCACGCAGCACGTTGGACACAAGAGTGCAGCCGTTTGACTGGTGACCGGACCGGACCGGACCATCCACGCTGTTAAGTGTGTCGCTGAAGCAACACTTCAGACGTCGCCTATTGCACAAAAATGACAAAGGTGAGATGGTTTTCGTCAAGGGTTGAGAAGACAAGACGCCAGTTTCTACCCCGATGGAACCCTCAAAATAGTACCAAAATAAAAGAAAGTCATCAATGTTTTCAAGAACCGTGTTGAAAAATTGTGATACTTGTATGAAACAGAGGCTTACGTTAAAAGCCGCAATGATTTCTCACTTAATGTATATTACCTAGAAAATCTTGCTTGTTAAATGTTCTTCGTAATTTGTACTCTCATACCGTACCTCTTTATGATCCACTTTAATATCATTTTACTAATAATGCCTGAAGTGCCGAAATTATCTTTCTCTTCAGGTTTTCCTACTACAATTCAGCACCCGTTTCTCGTCTCTCTCTCTCTCTCTCTCTCGTGCGTGCTACAGATTTCGATTATATCCGACTCTTTGACTTATCGGCATAATAAAAGTATAAAATTAATTAATGTCATTTTGAGCAATTTTTCTGCATCTTCGTTACTTCTTTTTTATTAAGTCCAAAATCTTCTTCAAGAATTTGACCTCTGACACTTTCCAACTGTGATATTTACAATTTAACGTGACAGAGGTCTCACTAAAACTGAAAACAAGCAAGTAAACATTTGTAAATAGTGCAATACGCATATTAAACTTTCACTATACTTCACTTGTATGCTTCAGTCACTTTACAGCGTTCTTGATTACTATAAATTATATTTTAACATTTTGCTGTACGTTGGATACAGGAAGACAGTGGCTTCAAAAGTTGTTGCAAACATTTCCTGCATTTAATTTGATATTTATTTCTTCTTAAATTCAACAACAAGCATTAAATACACCAAGTTGCAATAAACAATGTTATTTAACACAGAACACAATGGCTAGGAAAGCAGAAGGACAACACGACAGACCGAAGGATGATACGCTTAACCAGTAAAGAAAGGTGTGCAAAAAATCACTGTTATGGAACTCAGTCGCAGATTTTGATTCTCAAAGCAAGCACCTATATTTAATATTTTATTTATAACATGAGGTATGTTTGTTTTTTGCGCGACATCCCCCAATGGGCCAGTGCCTCCTTATTCACGAGGTTTCAAGTTTCTAAATCACACATAACGACGCACCACAGTCGGTTCGACTCCTGTAGACGAGTGATCAGCTCGTCGCAGAGACCTCTACCTGCTAACACACGCAACACTCACAGCAGACAAACGTCTACGCCCCCGGTGGGATTCGAACCCACAATCTCAGCAGGCGAGCGGCCGCAGTCCTACACCTTAGACCGCGTGGCCACTGGGACCGGCTAACATAACGTATACAACTCCTTAATAAGACAAACCAAATAGATTACTAAGCAGAATACAAACATAGTTCTTTCATGACCAGTATAATTCCCATGAACACCACACAAATTTATGACTGAAGCATTGATATTTGTAATGGTAGCATAACAGCAATGGACCGACAGACAGACAACTTTCTAGTAAGGTTCAGAAAAAGGAATTTGTTCTTTGAGGCCAAAAAAATTGGCTTCATTCATTTTTGTCTACGTTTAATCGAATTGTAATTATCGCCATTGGATCATTTCCTTTAGTCTTACAGCCATGGAAATGAAATGCATACACGCGTATTAGGGCGATCACACGGCCCGATTCTTCCTAAGCACCGTGTTATTCTGTTTCTAATAAACCTTCCCGGACACGTTCGTACGACACCCATTTCCTTCCAGCACACGTTCCACTGGAACAATGGCTACATAGAATAAAACCTGTGGCACTTTCAGTTCATCGAGACTGAATAAATTTCCGAAAGAGGAACTCGATTAATCAAGTACAGGGAGCACAAATGTAGAGAAAAGATGAGACTGAGTTTAAAACTGCCGCACGGGAAGACCTCAAGAGACCTCAGTAATAATCTGCACCATTCCCGTGTGACGAAAGCAATGCAACGACATTTACATGGCTGACAGTTTCTTCTCGATTGAACGCCGTCAACCAATCAGGAAATGAAGGCAAGGGTAATGTCACTCCGAAGTTATGAAATTTACTGTCACTCGTTAAGAACGCAATATCCGTTTTCGACAAAAATGTGACACAGAGCGAGCATCTTTTTCTTCTTGCTCTTTTTGTTTCTGTCGTTGCACTCCGGTGGACAAGAAAATAAGAAGAGTACTTGAAGACGGCGTCTTGCTCCCTTCTGGTCGGATAGAACTCTGGGATACACACATCAATCTCCCGTCTCCATGCCCGCTTAATAAGAGGACCCAACTGCAGGCAGATATATTTTCAGCCTCTTCAGCACAGACCAGTCAAAGTGAGAATATTTCTGCTCCTTTGGGATTTATATACAGACATGATTTCTTGAAAATAATGTTAGAATTTGGAACTTGTTTGCATCCTAAGAAGCAAGTATAAAAATTAAGTGCATAATGTGAAGACAATTTCCTGAATTACATATCAAATTGGTGTAACGAGTTCACAATATGCATGTTTCTTTTACTTAACACTCATTTTCTATTAACTGTGACATCGGTCCAAAATTAATCCATCTTTATACAGCCACCTCATAAAAACAAATTTCTAAATCAATTTCTTTGCATATTACATAAACTATAGGCAGGCTACACGGCATAACCGCAGGAATGGGTATTAACCCTTTACCTGCTAACGTGGAGAATATGGTGAGCTCTGAATAATGCCAGCAAATGGCAGATGGGATTTAACTCGGCGTTTAAAGGGTTAAATAGCGAAATCCTGACCGTAATAGATGATAACCAATGTAAGTATCCTGATTACCGCCAAACCATTACGCAGTCGCGTGCCAAACCACACTCTGTTAAGATGACCTAATGTCGAGTACTGATTTTTAAAAACACGTTTTTTGCTTGTTGTTATCGTGCTTGATATTTAGCAACGAGTAAGCATCAAATTCCTTTGAAAGTAAAAAAACCTGCCATCGAAACCTTCAATTTGTTACTTGAGTTGTATGGAGAAGACACCTTGTCAACAGCTCTTGTGTTTGAATGGCTCAAGAAGTTTTCAGAGCAAAGACGTTTTGTGGGTAACAAAGAATTACGTGGCTTTCCATTAACGACGAAAACTAAAAAAAAAATGGAACAAGTGAGGAGTTTTGTGTGAATAGATTGTCGTTTGTGCATAAGAATGCAAGGAAAACCACTCTCATAAAATTATTTCAGAAGATGCTTCGAAGTCTTGAAAGTTGGTATGGAGCAGTACATGACTGTCGACGGAAAATACTTCGAAAGGAGTAACACATAATTACAACGCTGTAATTAATAAAGCATTTTTGACAGCAGCGCCCTTCTTTAATGGTCACACCTCGTATGTATATTTATGCATGTATGTGTATACGAACAAGTAATCTCTGGACGTACTGAATAATACACAGGAGGTTACCGACAACTTTTGTTTTGCATCATCCCACGTAGTCAGCCGTAAAATAAGTCCATATACTCTTCCAAAGCGAGGTCTCCACAGAATGCGATCCAGTGCTTCCTCCTTAAACTTCCATTATCTTCTCATTTCCTTAAAGTCATGCCGTAGTTTCTTATGCCTTCTTCCTCTTCTTCTCATCCCTCCTATCTTTCCTTCGATAAGGTGTTGCAGAACGCAGTCCCTACGTTACATGTGACCAACACAGATAGCCATCCTCTAGGTTACTGTTTGCACGATGTTCCATTCCTCCTTAACTCTACGTAATACATCTACATTTTTTACATTGTCAGTCCAACTGATCTTCGCCATCCTTCTCCAGCACCACATTTCAAAACCTCCCAGGTATTTCTGACCTCTTTTCTGAAGTGTCCACGTTTCAGCGCCATACAAAGCTATTTTCCAAACATATGTAGCTGTTTCCTAGTTTCTTCCTTAGATTTATGTCTAATTTGCTGATAAAAAAGTATTCTTCTTGTTGAATCCTGTTTTTCCCATGACAATCCTGGATTTAATTTCACGTATCTACATGTTGCATCACATGTCATCATGCTACCCAAGTAGCCGAAATATTCCACATTCTCCAGTTGGTTCGGTCCATCATAATCTGTACTGGGATGGTTACTTTGGGGTACTTAATACCTTAGTTTTTCCCAAATTTCTTTTCCATTCCATAGCCTCTTCCAACTTCAATCAGTCCGTCAATAATACCCTGAATGTACTGTTTCTTCCTTAGCCTGTAGCACAAGATCATCTGCATATTTCACAGTCTGCATTATTTTTCCTCCCATTCTCAAATCCCCAAATCCTTCTGGAGCTTCCTTGGTAAGGTACTCGCTGTATCAGTTATATAGAATCGATGACAAACGGCATCCTTGTCTTACTCCTTTCCTGTCTTCACACTCCTTGTGTCTCGTTGATCCAGTCGTAGTTTTAACACCCCGATCCATGTATAGTTTGTCGATCAATCTTCTTTCGCGCCAGTCGATACCACTTTTCTTCGGGATCTGCATTAATTTTGTTCACTTTACGCCGTTTGACGGCGTAAAGTGAACAAAATTAATGCTGACAGTCTTTGAAGTAAGCACACACTTCTTCATCTATGTCCCTAAGTACAAAATTAAAAAAATATTACACAAATTTATGTGTTACAGTAAAAAAAAATGAAGATGTGTTTTGCGATTAACGTTTTCTTTTGACTTAAACGGAAAAAGAGAATGGCAAGTTTTTAAAATAAAAGCAAATATTTACGATTATTCGAATTGAAGTACACAGGCCCAGTCTAACTTAAATATATACCACTAAAACGTAAACATTTAAAGGCTGTAAAACTTACTCAATTATTACACCAATCACTGCACATATGTAAAATTTATAAAATTTACACATTAAAACATTAAAAACGCTCCGACATGTTTCGGTCCTAAGACCATCATCAGGGAGCTATATATTCCTTGCTAAAGTCGCACTAGAAATAGTCACAGATTTATTTCGTTGTAC
>Ga0123354_10012688_pt1 | contig 13055 bp, 3 predicted proteins | sample TergutLab28metaG_2_FD_97872 | JGI IMG/M metagenome (GOLD analysis project Ga0123354, IMG submission 97872) | Labiotermes labralis P4 segment gut microbial communities from Petit-Saut dam, French Guiana - Lab288 P4 | ecosystem: Host-associated > Arthropoda: Insects > Digestive system > Gut ...
TGGTATTTGCTAGTTCCTGTATTGCATGGTATTTGCTAGTTCCTGTATTGCATGGTATTTGCTAGTTCCTGTATTGCATGGTATTTGCTAGTTCCTGTATTGCATGGTATTTGCTAGTTTTTATCATGATGAACACTTTTTGAAGAAATCGATGTATTCGTGTTTAGCTTGATGTAATATGTAAATAACACTGGACCGGTATGAACTGAAATTAAGCTCGCACTGCAGCCTCCAGCTGGATTCAGAAATGGTAGCATTCATAAAAATACACGCACTTGTTACGTTGACGAAACAATAGGAAGGACGGACTAAATGTCTCTCCGTTGTTACAATTCTTGAACATCCTATTATTATTATTATTATTATTATTACTACTACTACTTACTTACGTACTAACTTACTTAATGCAATTGATTTTCCACTCTGTGGCAGTAGTCTTTACACCAGTACAGACAAAACAAATTCTCTGGACGAGTGATCAGCCCGACGCAGAGACCTGTACCTGATAACACACAGCAATTATAAGAAACAGATATCCACGGCCCCGGCGGGATTCGAACCTCCAATTCCAGCATGCGAGCGGCCGTAAACTCACGCCTTAGATCGGACGGCCACTGGGATCGGCGCGGAGTACTCATACCTTTCTATATTAACTTTGTACCACATTTAGATATAAATCCTTAATAGCCAATCCTACGGGCCGGAATAACTCAGTCGGTATAGCGATTCGCTACGGCTTGGACGGTCCGGGGATCGAATCCCGGTGGGGACAAGATTTTCCGCACCCGTCCAGACCGGCCCTGGGGCCCACCCAGCGTCCTACACAATGGAGACCGGGTCTTTCCCGGGGGTAAAGCGGCCGGGGCGTGGCCTTGATCACCCACCCCATCTAGCGCCGAGGTTAAAGAAAGAGTAGACCTATAATTCTATTCCACTTCTGGGCCTTCGTGGCCTGTTATAGGGTGAACTTTACCTTTAATAGTCATTCTTACACCACGGCCCAAATGCACTCTAACGAAGTGCGAAACTACCTAACTACGAGACATTCTACTGCATCATAAAAAGATCTTTAAAATACAGTGTTTCCATTAACATACACAGCATCCTGTAGATATATACAACACACACAGCAATAAGCAGTAGTCGGATTAACCACCAACTTTAACTAACTTCACACAAATTTCATACTGTTGCTTATGGGACACATTGAGAACAATGCCTATACCAAGACGAGCTGAAACATGAGAATGAATTTATGTATGTTTATGTCACTAGGAAAAGACCCCTAAAGACTCGTACAAGTGTCGTTGTCGTAGTCGTTGGTACTGTCGATGGGTATTTTGACGAAGATAGCTTTCACAACAGTGGGTTTAATATCTGTGTGTTAACGTGCATGAAATAAGTGAATTACGTGCACAGTACAGCGTGATTTATCGTGAACTGTGGGTTTCATGATTGTCATTCTACATCTGTTGATTGGTTCTGATACTTCAGTATTTTAATTTGTAATGTGCACGTATTTTGTATTTTATCTTTCTGAAAATGGCCATATGTTTGACCGAAGCATATGGGAGATCATTGGGTATGTAAAATAATTTCAATACTGGTGGGCATATGTTGGTGCTACTACTACTACTACTACTACTACTGCTACTATTATATCTAATAGAAATACGTGTAATTTCATATTAGCAACACTGCGCATGTGCATGTGCAGCTACACTGACCTCATTCCCACACATAATGTAACGCTGCGACAAATCGGGTCAGTTTCATATACATGACGACAGACGACAGGAGCTGCAACGCGAAGTACAAAATGATGAGAGACGCCGAACGTAATACGCATGTAAGGTCTATATGATACGTAAATTGTGTGTATGCAAAAATCAATAGGGTTACTTTACAGGGAATACATTTTGACCTCATACTTATTCTATTAAAATTACATTTCCTAGTACGGAGCAGAGCTGCACTCTTTCACTTTTATAGAGGTTGAGCAGAACTTACCTTGATTTTAAAATCTAGTACTAGCGCTTAAAACCAATAAATGTTTGCGGTTTGCCAAGAATTTTATGTTCAGACAACTAAAATGAATATGAGGAAGGGCATGTTTCTAAGAATTCTCATGAAGGGTTGGAGGCACAATAAAATTTCTAAACGTGTTTTATTATATCTCTTTCAAAATTTACAGTCCATTATTAGGAAGGAATAAAACATATCAAAGCTGGAGAATTTTACATTAGCGTCCACTGTTTAAAACTATTTTACGGTCCCTTGAAAACGTAGTTACATAAACTTGGTGGGTCTGTGTTCTTGGAATCCCATTTATGCATACAATTAAATAACTTTGAAGCTTTTCAGTGATTATCCAACCAATTAAAATTCAGTGGATCAGTGCTGTTAGATTATTGTCGCCGTGTTTTAATGAAGCCTTTGTTCTTCTGTTTGGAAACTTCTGTAGGCCTGCCTCACTAAGAATAGCTAGCGTGGTCACGTGAAGTGCTTCCTGAATGTTGATGCAAGATATCATTTATATTTCAGTCATGCAGGGTTATTTCGAGGCAATTTTGTACTCACAAAACCAATCTTTGTCCCTTAAAATATACAGATTTGGCCCCATATCTCTTTCAGTTAGTTGGGTTAGTACGAGTAGTGTTTGAGCTACGGGCTGAAGGAGTGGGAGGTTCGGGTTTGATTCCCGGCAGAGCGAAACATTGTTTCTTTTAGAGCGTCAAATTAATAAAAAAAATTAGATTCGGAAAATTCCAGCTAATCTTCGCTCCAGAAACTTTCGTTTTTCCTTTTGCTATCTTAAGCCATAAAGAATAAAATACACAGAATTATAATTTTGTCTGGGTGTGAAACTTACATCTCGTACGTTAAAATGACATAGGCTGAGGTTCTTCCAGAGTAGTGTGGTGTGGAAGGTGTTTGGGCTTAGAAGGGAGAAAATAAAAGTATGCTGGAATAAATTTCCCAGAGAGGATCTTCGTGACCTGACTTCATATCAAGTACTATTCGGGTGATCAAATGAAGACGGTTGGATGGGTAGGGAACGTGGTACACATGGTGGAGAAGAGAAATAAACTCAGGATTTTGATGGGAAACCAGAAGTTGTCTGTAGGGAAGTGTCTACAGTATTATTAGGTATAATGCGATTGGTGCAAATATACTTTCTTCGCTAAAAGACAGAATACTGCGCTGTTTGAAAAAGGACAGTGTTTCATTCTGTAAGATCGATGATTCACGAAGTCCGCCGACAAGTAGTGAATCAGAGGATGACTGGCACCACTGCCTATTGGAAAATAGGTATTACAAGAAACAGGAAACGGAAGGTTACACTTTATACACTGATTGAGTTTGATTTTCTTTAAAATCATCGCATTGAAATCTACATACTTTATCGAGTGGAAAAGGAACTTGTATCAGTATTTTCCGCATTTATTCTCCCGATTTATGTAAAATTCTGTGCAATACAAGTGGCAGAAATGCTGCTGGATATTATTATTGATGCATAAATATAGAGACACCCATATTTCTCCCTACCTAATCCCATCTTATAACGTTTTTAAAGTCAGTTTATCACTTTCATACACACACTGTATTTAACAAAGTTTTCATTCCAAAGCTTTCGAATTTTTTTTAACCATTGCACATGAGTCAAAATTACGTAACACTTGTACGAGGAACGAAGTATGAAAATGTTGAGATTTACTATCACATTATATATTATCAAGGAAAAGTTCTATCGGAGAATGAAATATTCACGAAAAATTTTGTAATATAAGACTTATTTAAAAACAGATTTAAATAAGTTATTTTTATGTCCTGATATATTTCATTTCTCTCACGCCAAAAATGATGGTTTTTGCCTGCGTTTAGAAGATAATAATAACTTAATGTAAAATATTGTAATGACCTCGTAGAATTCCATGAAGTGGTGAAAGCCTGATAAAAGGCGAAGGTGGATTACTGTGTGAATATTACATTAACCCTGTCATCCAGAGCCATTTGTAGCAATGCAAGGAGTCCGGCGGTTTTCAGATTGATGGTGAGAAGATTCCCGAAAGCGTAACTAATGAGCCCTATCGTACACAGAGGATCCCGTCGCCAGTTCCCATCAGACGCAAGTATAGATTGTGAAGAAAAGTGTGACTAGGCCATTTCCCAGGAAACTAAAACAGACTCCAAATTAAGAGCACGTAATAGCATAGAAATCTGGTACTATGATCATTTAACAACTATTTATACTTTTGAGAACAGTTCTTTCGTTACTACTGCACAGAGAGCAAATTCCGTGCGTGCTGATTGTACAGATCAGTAGGTTAAGACTACACAGGGAAATAACAAGTCTTTACTATGGTAGCTTACGATAAACATACGCACAAGTTTGTGTGGCAAAATGCAGAGTCTCTTAATGATAACTATATGGTATATAGTGAAGTATACCAGAAATACTGCTTTCAAAAAACCAACTCCTTTCTACAAAACTGATACGTGTTTCGACTCGATTGTGTAATCATGAAGCTTATAAAATATGTAAAAGGAGACTAGTTTATAATTTGAATTATCATTGTATGGATAGAGAGATCTCAGTGTCACAATTTTACAAACTGATGATGACACTGTAGGTGCTAAACAAGTAGCAATTTTATATAAACAGACATTATACGTTTTGTAGGGTGTGTTAGATTGAATGATTTATTGTATTATGAATTCATAAAACACAGCGGGTTATATTCCACATAGACCGTTAATATTACAACATAAATATAGTGTAACATCACTTTTGCGCCATTCTGTAGATTGTTTTTATATTTTTACCCATATGTAAGAAGCTATCAATATGTCGTGAATAATGCAAATAAGACAAACGAACAGAAACTTTTTCGAATAAACGTTGCAAAATTCAGTATAACGTGATCAAATTGCAATATCCAATTCACAATTTTACAGTACCTGGAATACTGAACGGATTTTGTTTTCAGAATGAGAAAAGCATTAATGGAATCTGCGTAATTGCACTCTTGTTTCGAAAAGAAGTCTACTTACAACCCATATTTATTGTACGGAATACAGATATACACGACACCACAATGCAAATAAATTAGCCTACTAAATTCGACTTAATATAAGCCATCACTAAGCCTCCTCTTTTTTAACCACTTTTAGTCCAAACTTTAATTTCAACATGGAATGAGATTTGACTAAAAATGTTTCTTGAAAAAGTAGAGGCCTGATTGTGGCTTATATTAAGGCGAAACTAGTAGACTAATTGAGTTGCATTGTGATGTTATGTATCACTATATTGTGTGGAATAAATATTTTATTAACAAGCACACACGGGATCAATCGCCTTAAGTCCACTTACATATTTACTTCCCTCAAAACTGAGGCTGCAGCTCTTCAGTTGCAATTCTAATTCCTTATGATGTGCTCATTCACCTCTGCTTTAATCATAAAAGAATCTAAGGCATTTCATTGCTGCTAACCAAATTGGCCACATGATATCAATATGACGTTGTGCCTCCGGTTAATTGTCTGTCATGTAGAACAAATGAGTAACGCTGTTCACATCATCAATATCCCATATCTTCACGGATTGGAATTAATAACCAATACCTCCCAGGTAGCCGGGTACCCAACCTTCCTACCAGATGGCTCCGTAAAGATATGTCGCCGAAACAACTGAAAGGGCAACTGCATAGGTCTATTGTTTCTTCAAGGCAAGTCCGCTGACATTCATTGTACTACGAAGATTACTGTCTACTGAGTTGTCACACCATGAAGTATGGCAGATTTGCCAAGGTTTCGGAGAAAACAAATGTTTGAAATCTTATGTTCTAAAGATGGAGCCACTAAGCTCCCTTAAAACTTTCGTAAATTTGTGCCACACTGCACGAGATCAATCACCAGAAGACACTAAATTCGATTTTTACTGTAGTGATAACCTCCACGACCTTCTGCCATTTCACATATCTAAACGGTTCTAAAACTTACTTTCAGGCAGTTATTAAAATCTCTTGGTTCAAGATTAACCTAAATTAATATTTTAATAAGTTCATATTGCACACCCTTCGTTCAGATAAACGGACTGTTAGGATTCTGTAGACTTAGTAGAAGGTATAGCGAAGGTAAAACAATTCCTGTGCGGACGTGCGCAAGCTCTGAGGGTTCTAGGAGGTGGAGTCTCTCAGATTTCATAACAATCGGCACATGAAAGTGGTTAAGGTTGTCGGCCCTAGGCATTGGCCGTCTTTACCCCCAGGAAATATTCCTGGTACTCATTCGTATTAGAGGCTGAGGCTTGTGTAAGAGTAGCACACCTGAAGTGGTCCTTACTTCATGCTAGATGTCGGAAAAAGTAGTAGCATTTTGTAACTCTTACTACACCGAGATCGGTTATACACGCACAAATGCCCTAAGTAAGAGCGTCTGTCAGATAAAATACATATATATACATGTATATATGTGTATGATAAACCATCCCTTTGTGTTGCTGCATGCAGTAACCCATGTAATGCGGAGGCGGAATTATAGTCTAGAGGTGGCAGGAATAAAGGTAAGATTGAAAAACAAAAAATGCCAACAAATACAGGCATTTAAAGATTAGTGGCTTCTACACTTCTCCAGCTGTGACACCTTCAGACACCAAATGCTGTGTACAGAATATATTTATGTGCTTCAAATTGTTCCCACGATTGACATTATTATTTCCCTAAACAGCACAAAATTATTATCTGTGTAGTGCAGATGTGATTTTTCCTGTGTGAGGAAGGGACTAATTCAGATTAACCGTGGCGTTTGAAATGTTAATTCAACTTGACGTATTCGAGAGCCACATCGACTGTTTCTTTGCTGGTTGGCGCCGAAAACTTTGAAACAGTCTTCACTTTATATCGCTAATAGGCAACCTGCCTGCCATTTCAAAGTTTCTAATCATTGATGCAGACCAGGGTATCTAGCCTCGGTTTTAATATGATAAAGTTGTTGGGTTTTAATCATGGCTACACAACCTCCCACTCCTTCTGGGAATTTCGCCCGTTCCTACGGCTTGATATTTCTGAAACACGATCCAAATTAATTATTTGTAATTCTGGTTTTTCGGATGAGACGAAAATATTTACTTCTTCTTCTTCCTCTTCTTCTTCTTAGACGGCAATACAGTCCAGTGCGGAAGTTCGCCTCCTTAATGGACTTTTTCCAGTCACCTCTGTTTTTTCACCTCTCCGATTTGTAATTTTGTATTTATTAATATCTTTTTGATGCACTACTTCATATAATGATAAATTATACGAAAATTATACTTTGAGTCCGAACAAAGAAATAGGTACTTTTAAATGACATCGTACCAGAGAAGTATCAAACCCTAGGAAGAGGGAAATATCTACACCGAATGCCAAGCACTATCTTCCCTCTGTTGCATGAAATAAGAATACGTGGCTGTTCCGCCAATTGATAAACTTCTTGCTTCGCAGTTCATTTAATACAGGAACTAGTTTCACTTAGCTTAGAGTGTCTTCTCATATTCAACAGATTAATGCAAACAGGCATTTGTTTTATACTTGTCTGCCAAAATTGAAATAAGTACATTGATTTTTCTGAAAAAGATAAACTGCGCAAAATTCTGCACGTCTTCCCTTCCGTAAGTGCACGTAAAATACCACCCTACTTAAACAGATTTTGATAACATTTTCCTTTACAAACCGTTATTAAAATTTGCCCATGGAGTTTAACTGGTCTTCTATATTATTCAGGCGTCAAATCTTTGGCATCCTGCTGGCTTAAATTGTTTGCTAGATACACAGGAACGATAGTACTTCCCAACTCAGTATAGCCAATACAAATTTTTTTTTCCTGTAGAAAGGAAAATGTCTTCCAATGGCTTACAACGAAGTAAAGAAAATTAAATAGTTATTTCTTTATTCTAGTAACTCGTTTTAAACTACATGAGGTTTCGTAGATAATGAAATTTTCGTAGCGAATTTCCTTTCTCTAATAGACTCTACATGCGTATTAAATACACTAAGGTATTCACTTAATAAATTCCAAAAATTTAATAGTTAAGAATAAGGGAGGAATTTATTTCAGTTGAAAAATTAGAATTTATTTAAACTAATCTCTTTGCGGATTAAGAAATGGAAAGTAATTTGTAATTGATGTAATATTTCCGATTAACATGCATTACTTTATGTTATTCAATTTTATATTACTCTATTTTGCGTTCTTTAATTCGTTCTACTCATCTCAGATTTTATGAATGAGAAGCGATTAATTGTGTATTATCTTCCTCAATGTGCATTTTAAAGTTGTTTAAGATCCTGAAGATGGACTAATTTAGGTCGAAACATGTTGCTTACTTAGACACACATACTCTATTATCTAATAAAGATATTTGTGTTTAGAGTGATACTGATTTGTTGATTATACTGTTTTTGGATTCTGTAATTATCGATTAGGCCCATTTCTAAAATGGGCCTAAGCTTTGTAATAGGCTATCCTGTCTGCATTTGGTAAAGTACAGAATTTATTTGAGTATTTCAGTTTTAGGCGTTCGTAGTTTGCGGTGGCATGTTTACTAATTGACGACTAAGAATACATGTTAAACTAGAATTTTTTTAAAATCTTGGCACATATTAATTACATATAGATGAAGGAAATAGATACGCTCAGGCTAAACAAAATTTATAGCTGATTTGCGGGTCCAGAAGCTTCACACTCATGAGGCAAAGTCGTCAAGCCAGATCTGGACTTGTGTCCAGGTGCGAATTTATACAGACCGAACATCGCTAATTGGGGGAATTTTTATGGCTTTACTGAAGGTACTTAACATTTAAAATATGTTACTTATAGTTGCAAATAACCAGTAAGGCACAAACCTGATTGAATAGCTCCTCAAGAACACTGGAACAGTGTCCATTTAGTCGCATTGCTGTTTTGGCTTTGGTGTACATAAAACTTCATTTTAAGGGCCGAATCTTAAATTGTCTATACCAACGTGAACTTCCCAAAGAAGTTCATTAATATTTTCATGAAATTACATATTTCACATTATGTAAGAACAACAAACAATCTACACGGATCTATTTTCTTCTTGAGAATCCACGGTTGTTCAGATAGTCAAAAAATTCTTCGTCTTCATTGAAATTAACATGTTAAAGTATTCAGAGAAGCCTAACTTTTCCTTCATCTGAAACAAATTAATTTATTTGTCACTGTCCTATCCTATTTTATTACAAGCTTTACTCTTTTCCGCAAACAAATTGCGAAAATAACTAACCTCTCACCTGATGGGTTTTCATATGTTTAATTTTCACTACAATTTGTCGAAATATTCTGATATATGTTAAAATCGGATGCAAATAAGGCCTTTCATAGTAACCACTGAATTTTAACTGGGGAAATGCTGTCCGCAGAATGTCATTCCTTTTCCGACATTTGACGCCTCTACACGAGGCGTAATGGCCCAAGCAGTTACGCAGTAATGAGATGGGTGTGCCGGCAATATCCCTTTACAAAGAGACTAATGGAGAACCGACCGTGATGGACCTGTGACGCAACTTCCTCTGTTAATATCTGACTTACCTCCGCTTTTTCCCTAATTAGCATTCCCTTTCTAAGATCCAAAATGCTATAACGGACGCTCTCGCGATTTGACATCAGATCTTGGGCATAAGGGACACAAACTTCAAACACTCGACACAATTTTGTCAAATATGTACATAACAATCTCTCGTCGGAAGGAATTTCAAGCATCCAACTTTTTTCTCCCCCCCCCCCCATTTTTAGACAGTCTTCTGCACAGCTGTGTGTTGGATAAAGTGAAGATCCAAAATGTATGAACATAGAAATTATTTGATATTTTGTCGAATTTTAGGGTCAAATAATGGACTGATCACTCTTTCAGAGGAGTTCTACCGGGTGTGTGTGTCTAACTGTGTATGATCAAGGCACCTCAAAAAAAGAGGCCTAGGCCCGAGATGGGCTGTAGCGCCACAAAAAAATGTAGTAATACACAACAGTACGGTTTTAAATGCGAAAGTGCTTGACATTTCATGCAGGGGCCATTGATGTATTTACACTCTCAAGATACTGGAACCTTCAGCAAAAAGGTGTGTATTTGCTTGGAGCAGGTCATCCACAATAGAAAAATTTTCCTACATTCCAGTCTAATATTTCGGTCCTTTAGTTGTGACAGTCTTGTAATTTACTTCTGACATTATTTGAAATTTGTTTGAGCGCGGGAACAACTAATTTTGCCTGTGATAAATATTAACAAATTCCGCTGGCCCCCATTTTCCCACAAGGCCTTCGTCTTGCCAACAACCGTCTTTTCAGTCACGATGTTTTTGTGCAGCGGAAGCCAGAACGTTACCAAAGTCTTGCGGCTGTAAGTATACTAGCTACACAACCAAATTTTTTTTCGAACTGTCATGACGCAAATATTAATACACACCAAGAATCAAACCTAATGTATAGATAATACATTGACAGACCTTCATGACATCTTACTTATCACCTGCAACGTCGGTAACCGCTTCAGAACTGATACACTCAATATGGAAGTTCTGGCTGAGACACCGCGTATTTTGGCAGATATGTACAAATTTTCGGAAGGAACTGTTACTCTCGTCTTCGGGGTAGAAAAATTCTTTCGGATGAACTTGCTTCTTCTGTCTTCAAGGTATGTCTGTAGATCAACTCTTACCATTTACCGTGAAACAGGTGACGAAATACGCAACGTCACACAACAGAAGGGAATAAATTTTATTAGTAAATGTTGTTTATCTACGTCATGTTAAATTCAAAATAACTTTTAGCTCAGGATTTTACATGTCACTGATATCCATGCACCTAATAATAAATCGTTTACTAAGTACTGTGATAAAGGTATGTTTTTATAAATTTTAATTTATGGATTTATTGGTCGCAAAAGCATTTACTGCCAATAGTCAATCTGTCCAGAATATTAATTGAATGACGGCCCACGGGCAATTGGGAAGCAGTTTAATACGTCTGGTTTGTATCGGACATGAAGGCAATCATTCTGCTGAGGTTCGCCAATGTTTGAGACCTTCAAGGCAAATGTTGGCTGAAGGAGGGCTTCGAATTCTCCGCGCCTGAACATTCACGGTGATTTTTCCGTCGAAATCGTCTTGATGAAGCAGTATCATTTTATAAATTAAGGATCAATAAAGAACAGTTATGACCAACATTCAACACAGCAATATGCAACATGGACGTATATCATTGTAATACTGTCATCGTCGGAACCACAAAAGAGATAGATGTATAAAAAAATCTCAGAAATTTGGCTGAAATTATGCCCTGAATTAACAGACATGTTTTGGAACACAAGAATTAGGAAGTATTCTTAAGTAGGCTATACCATTTAACGTCTCCGTAAGTTTTATAGCGTCGGTGATACGTGGTATAAATGTGGAGTGTTGGCTGCTGTATACTGATAGAAGACGGAAGTATGTGGATGGAAATGTGTTCTACTGCCAATTTATCTGCCATAAATTCCATACATAATGACTTGGGATTGAATCCGCACCACGCGGTGAGATGCCGGCGACTAGCCAGTTGAGTTGCAACAGAACCAGAAAGGAAATATACATATTTGCTTTAAATAATAAAATTGTGAACCACGTAAAGAACTGAGCACACCTTCTGGAAACAATTGGATCTCTTCGTTCCCCAAGAAAAATAATGTATTTTGTAATTAAAATAAAATTCATTAAACAGTCGAAAATGTCGGTGGAGAAATAAACTTTCTACGCAAGTAGGGAGACGGAAAGAAACTGAGTGCTCAAACTTTGGCACCGAATATAATGTGAGATATGAGCTCTTTATAACGGCGTGGTTTCAGATTTATATCTTCTGGCATGTTACCCATATCAACTGGTTAAAAGCAAAAAGGTCCTTTCGACCTTTGACCATGAGGACACTACGTGTTGTCTAAATGTCGTGAACAATTTACTTAGAGACGTGGCCTAATGTTATAAACCTGGAACTGCAGCTACACCGCTGCTGAAACCCCAAGAGTCGCATATCATATAATTAGCAACGTTTCGGAAGAGCACACTGCCTCAATTTCCTTGGATTGCTGGAGCCTGAAGATGGAAGCAGTACGCTCCTCCAAAAGGTCCGTAGCTGTGTACCAGTCAAAACGACACAATATCCCAGAAAATCTAAATTTTCTTCCGATGATAGTAACTGTACTGAGAAAGGTAAAGCAGGCCTCGACATTTCCTGAGGGCTTCAGGAAGTTGAGGCTTCCGGGGTTCCTGGACGATCGGCTCATGAAGGTGGCAAGGTTCTCAGCCCTATGCACCGACCACTTTTACACCCCAGGAGATAACCTTGGTGCTCAGTTCTATTAAAGGCTGAGTCGACCCAGGGTCATAGTGCGACAGGACGGATTAAGCCAATGAAAAATCCAGTGACCCTATGGAAAATCGGTGCTGGTATAAGATCAGTATATTTAAGAATAAAGGTTGTCTTAGAAGATGGTCACTTAACATTGTCTGTGTAATGAATGAAGTTTCGAATTCTGGTCTTCCGGGTTGTGACCCTGTAGCTCTGCAGCAAGTGATTGCCGACGTTTCGAAAGAACGTACAGTTTCTTCTTCTTCTTCTTCTCCTTCTTCTTCTTCTTCTCCTTCTTCTTCTTCTTCTTCTTCTTCTCCTTCTTCTTCTTCTCCTCCTCCTTCTTCTTCTTCTTCTTCTTCTTCTTCTTCTCCTTCTTCTTCTTCTTCTTCTTCTTCTCCTTCTTCTTCTTCTTCTTCTTCTCCTTCTTCTTCTCCTTCTCCTTCTCCTTCTTCTCCTTCTTCTTCTTCTTCTTCTTCTTCTTCTTCAATGCGCATTGGCCCAAGACACGGAGACCGCAATTCTCGACTACATCATTGCGAAACCTTCGAATATCGAAGGCTTTCGTAAAGTAATGTTACTCTTGTTATTGGCAATGGTGTGTGTAATACATAGCTTCGCTGATGTTAGGCACGTGGTATAATGTTCAAGAGAGCGCATAAAACAAACACACACACACA
>Ga0123354_10012690_pt1 | contig 13052 bp, 5 predicted proteins | sample TergutLab28metaG_2_FD_97872 | JGI IMG/M metagenome (GOLD analysis project Ga0123354, IMG submission 97872) | Labiotermes labralis P4 segment gut microbial communities from Petit-Saut dam, French Guiana - Lab288 P4 | ecosystem: Host-associated > Arthropoda: Insects > Digestive system > Gut ...
CCCGGAAAGACCCGGTACCCAATGTATAGGAGGCTAGGTGGGCCACAGGACCGGTTTGGAAGGGTGTGGAAAATCTCGCCCACCACCGGGATTCGATCCTCGGACCGTCCAGCCCGTTGCGAGTCGCTATCCCTTCTGCGCTATCCGGCCCACGATATAACACATATAACATACCTAATGTTAACCTTTTGGCGCCGGAAATATTTTTTTAATTTTAGCACACCCTGTATATAAAATGTGAAAAATATAGGAACCAAATAAGTTAGAATTATGAAACAAACTGTATTTTGAAAAAAAAACTGAGAGTATATACCGTGTTTAAAATATTCGGTACGTATATTTGTTGAATAAATATATAAAATGCAACTTTATGTTCGAAGTGGCTTTCTTTAACTGTCTGGTGTGTTGGACACCTGATGAAGAGATTAAATATTGTATAAAGTCCTTGTCAAGAAATTGCGGATACAGCGCAGTAAGTTTAAAGGCAGCTGCGTAACTCACACATCGCCAGTTCTATCGATGCGCGTACAGTACTTTGCATCATCTTAGATGTGCAGTTCAGCTGTCGCCTGTAACAGACAAGCGAAGCACAATGTAACATACATTTATTGTGTTCGTGGGTGTGAAATACAGTTTAATAGAGGGGATTTTAATTTTTGAAACATATGTGTGGAAATTTAGAATAGGCTTTCCTGGTTTTTCAATCCCTTTGCAACCAAGCACTTCTGAGAGTTGAAGGAAATAATTTCAGACAAATACTTTGACATGCGGTAAGTTTTAATATGTGTGTGTGTTTGTGTGAGTGTATATATATATATATGTATACATACGTATATATTTTATAAGAAAACGTTAATATGCATCATGGTTTGGTTTGAGCTTGAACTCCCTGTAGTGTGATAGGACAGTAGTATGCTTAAAATCCAGCACATGGATTTTACCCGTAGTAAAGTTTATTGTGTCTCAATGTGAGCACATAAAGAGAATGACCTTATATATCCACACCCTTTTGACATGCACCGCGTGTGTGTCCTGGGAGGTTTTTAAATTAAATATCTTCAAAATGCTGGTCAGACTCACAGGCTAACCTGCGCTTAATGGAACGGCACAGTCTCGAACCCCCGCAGCCACACACTGGAAAGTGTGCAAACTTTGTGAGCCAGCTAATGGGAACAAGATTGCAGTAAGGGTTAGACTTTTTGAGGGGGAATCCCATGAGAGGCATTACTAACACTAAAAAAAACCGCACACTCAATAGAACTGGTTACACGAGGTGAAGAGGGGTAGCAGAGAATAGAAAGGAAACACAGAAGAACTAGAGAAAGGAAGGACGGGTAGATAGGAGGGTGGGTGGATGGATGATTGGTTCTGGGGTCACATAACTTTTCCCAAGCACGAATTAAATCTAAATTAGATACAGAAATTCAGTTCTTATCTCAAAGAGAAAACGTTACTCAATGGACAGACCAAAAACTTACTACATTTAAAGAATTAATCGCTGATTGTTATAAGAATCATACCGAACGAAAATACACTTTGTGGGAAAGTGGAGAGAATTTTATACTTTACAGCTTATGTTTTGGTTTTAGCCATTCTGTTTGAAATGTTTGAATATCAGTCGATGTAAATAGGCTGTGCAGTTAATGGACATGAAAAAATGAAACATAAATGATTTATAGAAACCCAACTGGAATCGGGAAAAATACAGGGTGAACCAAAGGTTTAAGGTCAAGAGAATTAGAAGAACAGGACAAGGAGGCAACACTAAAGACAAAGTCGTCCCTATGATTGATTAAGAAGTAAGTCACGAGGCCACATCGGTCAGTAGAGATAAGCAACACGCATTTTTGAAGTCGGCTTTAGATGGAGATGGGTGGTGAGATTTACAGACCCGTCGCTTTACCACGGGAAAAGAAACCCACCTTACACACCGGATGGGAAATTGAGTGGGGTCCAGAGGCGGTCTGAACGCTTTGGATAAGAGAAAAATCTCTTGCCCGTGTTGGGAATCGACGGCCCATACCTCTGACGTCCCGGTTCCAGAAGGACGACGAATACAGGACATGACTGACACGAAAACGATATATTTCGTATTCGTGTTATATATGTATGTATAACAACACAAGACTCCCGAAACACGCCCTCAACTACAAACCTCCAGGAAGAAGAGATCGTGGACGCCCCAGGAAACGATGGCAATGCGTCGATGCCGGAACAGTTCAAACGACCTAATCCATGGAGGAAGATGATGATGATGATGATGATATATATATATATGTGTGTGTGTGTGTGTGTGAGAGAGAGAGAGAGAGAGAGAGAGAGAATGCGAGAGAGAGAACAAGAGTGGGAGAGAAAGCGCGAAGAAAAACAGTTATGAAAGAGAAGTAAACATTTTAAAACGTTCTTATCGCAGCTTCATTTGACGGCACTATAAACATCTCAGGGTACACAAGCATCTAGATGCCAGCATTGCAACTAAGTACATAGATCAGAAACCTTGATAATCATTTCCCCGGAACTTTATCGAAACTGAACCGTCTTTATCACGAGTCTGATAATTCCAATCTCAAGTTCCCTCTTTCTTCCTATTTCTTGAACCATTTTAATGTTAGACTCCCATCTAAGACCAGGTCTTCCAAGTGATCTCCTTCCTCAGGCTTCCCCACCAAGACCTTGTGCACACATAGCCTCTCCCTATACATGCTACATACACAACCAATCTCATGATGTGGTGTGATGAAGTGGTGAATAATGATTTGAAAAGGACGTAAAAAGAGGCAGTCGATGTGCAATTGGAGGCAATATTTTGAGAAAAATGGCAGGACAGAGGAAAGGCAGTAAATACATCATCCAGGACAGTAGGTGGCGTGGTGAGTATTCTAATCCCTCAGATCCCGAGTAAAGTGACAAGATTTTGCATTTGAACCAAGTCGCGCCGTGAAAATGAAAAATAGAAAAACAAAACAAAACATTCACGTGTGAAAGAAGCCAAGTGAGAAGAAACGCAATACAAAGATTAACTGAAACATAGGACGTCTCTCCTACTAAACATTTTCCGTGGAATGGCTTGTGTCTTCTTGAGCCCTATGAGCTGACACTCCCGCTGTAACATTTAAGAGGATCTCTTCGGCCCAGAGAGAAATAGAAACTTCATTCTCAGTCTTTGGAAATACTTCCAACTTAAAAGAGTAATATCCGGGCCGTTAATTTCCGTAGTGCTTCAGATTTCCCTTTTCCAATGCGAACGACTGTGTGGGTAACAAAGGCATTCCCACACATTTAATTCCGAGTTCTTTTGTATATGATCGCGCACAACCGACTCTAATTAAAATGTGTCTGTCGGCTCATCCTCACAATTTGCATTGTTGTGCACGCACCGTACCACTTACTTGTACGCAATCTTCCATACGTCACACACCAGATCAAACTTTACATTTTCTCCAGAAAATAGTAGTAGCACAAAAAGTGTCAAACCACGGAAGGATTACGTCAACGTTCATGGTATAGGTGATGATCAGCTGATGATGAATTTAAAATGTACGATTCACGACCAACTTAACCTGTTCCACAGCTCTCAGTCACCATCGTACTGAGGTTGTGCCTCATACTGAATTCTGCAGCATTCTTTCTCCTGTCCTTCACAATGGGGTAAAATACGACGCCATACACGTGCTTTCACTGAACTGGAGTATCTTGTGACAAGACTGTTGAAGTTTGATATACCTTTCTTGTTAGTGTCTCAAGTTCACGCCGTTCGTGTCTCAGCAGTGACAAAAAAACAACATAAATCGGTACAGGGAAGGCTAAAAATGTGTTTCACTTGCCGGCAACAAGTTCTGCTACTCTGCTGCGAGGCTGTCGACACCCGAGGATACATAACGACAGATGGCAGGATCGTCAGTGGATAATTACTTAAAAATTATATGGAAAGAAGCGGTCTTGGCCAAATTGGAGGGATTATCTCGGAATTTGACTGGAGGGACAGAGGGGATTACGGAAAGCCTCAGAGAAGACAGCCGATATCAGGGAAGAATTTTGAACTGATGGACTCTAGTGTTTTACATATCTTGCAAAATGATCAACCGCGTTTTACCCAGAAGGATGGACCGTGTGTTACATGTGTTGAACGTACGCTGTGTTCAATGACAGTGTTGGTGAGGTGCTTCTTACCTCAGCCTCTTGTACCCTGTTGCCGTACATTACCAAAAAAAGAAAACGAAAATGAATCTGAAAATCCTTCGCCGCGCTCCGTGTTGACCTTCGAGCTCTCTAATTTCGTAGCAGTTCGTCAAGGCGTCATTTGCTCTTATCTTACCTTTTCTTGCAAATATGCATTATTTAGCTTCTTAAAAAGGAGAGGAAGAGATCAGACTGGTAAAAAATTAACCAATCAGTTACTAATCGATAGCGGGACAAATTGACACACTGAGCCAGCGAGCCCCACGTTTCGTGTGCCCCCTTGCCACCTTTTTATGTTGTAAACTGTATCAACCTCAAACACAACACAAGTCTACAGTTCTCACTAGCTCCAAAGTTAGCCAAAAGGAGGTACCCTTCATGGGTGGCACAGTATCACATGTAGCTGTAACCAAAATCTATACAGAAAAAAAACATTTTGTGCAGCGATAGAAATATACTTCTTGGGGTATAAAACACCAGACCACGCTTCTGTTACAGCTCACAGAGAACTGACGTTTGCTGATTGCTCTCCTTGGAAAAGCTCTTGAAGGGTATAAATTGCCAGTTGTTGATATCCTGTGTTTTGATTGGAAATTTTGGCCCTTGTAACAACTTACCCATGTAGCCAACCAGCCCCCCTCTCCCCTATACAGAGGAGAAGTTCTGTCCCTATGAAAGCGGCTTTTCAACGAAATATGTTACAATTGTTATTTTACAAACTCGTTATATTTAAAACACCACAGAACGACATTAATCAACGTTTGATTCTTTATGTCACAGGCGGTCAAACAGTCGATTTCGGCCGCTTTTTTAGTCAATCGCAGCCCTTTTTTTGGTCTCTATCAAAATTTATTTTCCGCCCCAGTGCGATCAATAGCTCTTCGTTTGACAGCATCCTTTGAATCCACCCACCTCTGCGAAGAAGCCTTCTTCCAGGTGAAGATAATTAAGATGCCGAAGTCCTCTGACGGATAAACATTTAAAATATTTCCTTGACTTGTGCCTCAGCGATTGGAAACCGTCTTCCAGTAGGTTATATCAAGATATACGGTGTCCTGCATCAGCTTCGCAATAGGTAGTTTAATTTAAAAAACTTTTAATTAAGGTAAATTGGTTTATTTTGAAAATTTCAGTTTTTTAATAAAAGAAATAACTGTACTTTTGTACACTTGATGTTGTGCCATTTTACATCTCTTTGCCCAGGTGACCAAATATTAATGCACAATGTATTACGGTAGATCGCAAAAGATTTTCTGTCTTTGGAGTATAACACTGAGTCCAGTATTCTGGCCACCTGTGCTGTACGTGATGTGATTTGAACCACATCCGTCCGAATTCAGGACGTCCAATAATGTGGTTTCTGGTATCACACCTGATTATATGAAAACCATGACTGCAATTCCTGTAGGTACGTGTAAAAGACGTTCATACCACTTTGCATATGCCTGTGCCTCTGACTAAAATTTCAGTGCGTTCAGGCGCTTTCACATAGCAAACACAAACAGTGACTATTTGGTTCGTCATGACTGCCCATCTTTTCGTCTGTCTGCAGTGGCAAAGCGCCGCTCCCAGCGGAAGGATTTAGATTAGGTTAAATTTTATGTTAGTACTATAATTTTTCAAAATATTCCGACAAAAGAATAACAGACACTTTTTATGGCAGCGTACCTACAGTCTTTGTGACAGAGACAGAATGAGTTTTCTGTGAGGTTCGAGTTGTGTACAATAAAAGTGCATGCCCGAAACATGTGAACCGGACGTGATCGACTCTAATCTGTTGTGGAGAAATAAAAGAGCAAACGCTCCAGAAGTGTGAGGTTCTGCGGTCATTTCCCAACCTCTTATACCTCTCTACAGTGTTTCTTTCCAATTCTTCTTTCATCCGATTCTAAATATTTCAAATCAGCCATTTTGTCCAAAGTCAAGAAGTATTCATCACAGTATTTCTAACTCTAACTCCTGTGTTCTTTCTGTGACTGTACGCAACTCTACATAATACAAGTTCCTTCTCCACACACAATAACACATGACAGTAGAAGTTCTGTCGTTATTCTGCCCCAATTTATAATACCGGTTTTAAAGTTAATTTACAGGAACTGCTGAAGACAAACTGTCATCACGCAGCAGTCGACACATGCCTATGAATTCGTCGGCAATGTTGCTTTGATATTTGCCGATAATTAATCTGTAAGTAGTAACACAGATTATTCTGTAAAACTGTGTGTCAAAACTTTTCAGTTCACAGCGTTCATACTAAATATAATTTTAATCTGATGTTACATTTCTATGGCTGTAATGCGTAGATTTGGATAAAAGGAAGTCATAGCTAAAAGGGTTATATGTTAAATGTTGCTTTTGAAAATTGAAGGGGATTTTACGAGCAATAATGAAATTAATGTGGTTCTTTGAAATGCTCCACCAAATTCCTTTTTGTTACCCACGGCGCGGAGACCATAGACTATTCAGATTTCATTAAAAATCCTTTAAAAGCTTCGAACACAGGATATTCTTTATGCTATCTCCATCAGTCGTTCGATCTCTTATTCAGAATTATTGTACAGTTACGTACATTGCAAATTCACTAATTGTAAGAGTTAAATCTGCTGAAGCAAAGTTCAGTAATAGAAATTTCCATTAAATTTCTTTGTCGTGATTAATACGGAAATGCAGTGTTTTTTGTTTGGTTCCTTATTTGGTTCTTGGCGAATACTGACCACAAGCCTCCTCGCCCTTATGGTGGACAGTTTCGCCGTTCATCATGCAGTATTTTGAAGTCGTTTCGGTACGGCTATGCCAGAAACAAGCAGGAATCCGTTAGACACTGAACTTGTTACTCAGTTGATCAAATAAATGAGATCGAGGTGGATAGGTAAGGCTGTGCTTCTGGAAGAGTTGAGATGTGCCTACAAAATTTTGTTATGGAAATTTCAAAGAAAGAAACTATTTAGGAAATCTAGCTCAGAGGGTACGTTGGCATTCATCTAGATGTTATACAACTAGGGGGTGATTTACGAAACTTGAGGATCTCACTGTAGTGATAACGAAGATTCAGGTCTTTTGCAACATGATACAGACCTTTCGGAGGACATGCTGCATCCATCTTCAGGGTTTATGTGTTGCATAAATCCAGAAGATAGGATATAAAGCTCCTCCAAAACTTCAATCACAATTAGCAAATTGACATTACATCATATCCCAGAAGAATCTCGGTGTTCGAGGGATTTGTTCATTTGGAATATTAGAATTATATGACGCTTACTTAGGAGAAGTAAAATTCAAAGCAATCCCTCTACAGCCCTCGACAGGCCCTGAGGGTTCTAGGAGGTAGGGGCTCCACTATTTCAAGACAAGTAGGGTGGTATAATTTATCTAATAATTTGCTAGTTAGATTACTATGAAATATTACTTTGCCCTCGACCTCTAAGCTGAATTTTGTCAGACACTTTTTGTATTGATTCTTACCTGTAAATACTAAGTCTGAAAACCACATTCCTTTGGGATGTGAAATTAAGTGAAATTTGCCGCATGTTGGAGGGAGGTATGTTCTCCATATTCTACTCTAAAGATAGAAGCCGTAATTTCCACCGAAACCTCTGTAAGTTTTTGCCAGACTAGGCATTGTTATAGCTTGAAAGTCGACAATCTTCACAGTCACAGGGCTCAGGATCTCACACCACGCGAAATATTAAACCTGTATTCCATGAAACTCGAATTTATCTGGGTAAAAATCGCGTTCTTGAAGGTTAAACAGTGTGGGTTATGTGATTACCACTGCCCATCTTACATTAACTTGCTAAGTTTAGCTAGTTCTATACGAGGCACGTTTCTTGCATGTGAAGTGTACGGTTGGGGCATACTTATTAACAGCAATGAAGAAACTGATGTAGAATGGCGTCAGAAATTAACCTTCCATTACTAAGCCTGCATTTAGTGAATGAGATTATATAAATTCCTAAAAGACGCATTTGAAAGGCACTTAATCTTACACTTGACGCAAGTTTTCAATATTCTGTTCAGAAGAGGAAATTTATCCTATTTCAAGGCAGGAAACAAAAAATACCATGGCCCACTTCAGCATAATTCCCACTTGCGATAGACTAAGAAGATGGTCTCACGGTAGAATTTTTTTTTGATTCCCTGCCGACATTCGAAATATTTTCTTTTGAATAAGGATCACAATTTATTACAACCAGTTCGACTTCTCTTTTACTGGTTTACAAAATCAGAACTTCTGTGTGGAAGGTTTGTGCTGTGCTCATGGATGTTGCGTCCGAGAACTACTGCGGTAAAATGAATAAACATCATTCGTTCCGAAGTTGGTGGTACTGATATTGAGCTCAGGTGACTTGCGCTTATTTGAATCCCCGCGCAGGGGTAAAAATATCCCCAAAATTCTACGTCCTTGTAGAAACGACAAGATAATCCGTTCGTCTTTCCATCCAGATCCTTTATGCTTCAAAAATTCAAATAGCAAGGAGAGAAAATGTAAAGAAAGATCGGACTGCAACAACAGTTGGTAAACCTATATAAAATGAAGTCGCTGAGTTACAGCATAAAATATGAAGAAGCTGGACATTACCGTCGCCATGCTCCATAAACTTGAACCCTGTAGGGATTGTTGTCAGGCACTCTGCATACAGTTTGTATACATTCATGAAAAGTATATTACGTGCAGGTATATTTGAAGTACAGAAACAAATGCGTAGGCCTACTCGGACATATATTAACTTACAGTATATTAAAGCTAACCCTGCAACGGAAAAAGAGGTTACTGTATGTACATCTCACCAAAAACATGAAATATCTTAATTTTGCCAGATTAATTCATTTTAAATGTCTCCTATGGGCCTCACAGTATACAGCAGAAATTTCCACAAAATGTGTCACTCCTCGGAAGACAGGAATACTCGAGAAAGTGTTTATTGCAAGGTAGGAACTGAAATGTGTTTTTCAATTAGATAAATTTGACGCTTGGGAGGGATAGTAAAATAAACACTAAGAACGAAGACGAGCACTATAGAAACATCAAATAAACTAGGTTTACTTGAAGAAACACATTTATGTGGATCAATTGTTATCTGGGGAATTCTGAACGATTTGTTTGCTGTAAAAACCGCTCAATGTTGAAAGAGTTTAAGTCGTAAAATTTAGAAAGCACATTTTAAAGCTTCTGGTACAGTACCTGGCTGAGACATTAACCTCTTGGCGCCGGAATTATTTTTTTTTAATTTTAGCACACCCTGTATATAAAATGTGAATAATACAGGAAAAAAATACTTTAGAATTATGAATCAAACTGCATTTTGAAGAGAAAAAAACGGAGAGTATATACCATGTTTAAAATGTTCAGTAAATATATTAGTTTAATAAATATATAAAATGCAAATTTAGAGGTTAGCGGTGCGGTACGACCATTATAGTTGACATTAGGCGTGTTATGATTGGGGTAAAAATTAAGACTGTATGGTGCGAATGGAAAGGAATTTCGGCCCACACCTTGCAAGGATTCTAAGCATAAAGGCCAGTCGAAGTGTAACGATCAGCGATTTTTTTTTCGTTTCTTTAAAATAAGCCGGTTAAATTTCAACAAAAGTTTTTACAAAGGAAATTCAACAAAAATCTAAACTTATTAAATGGAAAATTTCTGAATAAAATTCCGCTGGCCGTATCGTGCAATACTAAACTACAAGGTGTGGCATCGTAGAATTACACTGTCATCATTATCATGGCCGTCATGACCTCTGATGATGCCAAAGAGAGTTAAAACCAAAGTTGAATGAAAACATTTCCCCTGAATTCCAATATAAAAACATTCGTGCTCAATCATTCATTCATATTAAGCAGGAATAAAAAAGGGTTAGTCAAATAATTGCAATTACGAGGAAGAAACCTTTGTACAATTGAAGTATCGAAATGTTCATATATACTTCAATTTTATGCCAATAAAACCTGTGTTTCTTATTTTTCTTCACTTCAGGAAAAATTATTTTTAGGCGCGTTCGAAAAATGCGAAACGCGACTATTACCTTCTTCATGTCTTTCTGTCCGTCCGCGTGGAACAATTCGACAGACCAATGGAAGGATTTCCATGAAATTTGACATCCGAGGATTTCTCGAAAATCTGTCGGGAAAAAAACGGGTAACATCAAAGTCTGACTAGAATAACGGGTACTTTACATGAAGCCCTATGTACATTTATGATGATATCTAGATTTATGCTTAGAATAAGAAGTGTTTCAGACAGAAGTTGTAGAGAAAACAAAAAGAGGTATTTTATGTCCATTAACATTTTTCCTAAAATCGTACTTCTTACGAGATAAAGCGGAAAAGTACGGCAGAATCGGACAGGCCTCACACGACAATTTAACACGGCGCATGCGCTTTGCATGCTGAATAGCTAGGCTACAGACACACACAGAATATGTAATATTTATTACTTTTACACTACAAAAATTGCGACGCGATGGCTTCCCAGTTTTGCATTTGTACGTACAATTCATTATTCATTATCATCGTAAGTTCGAGGTAAGATGACCGTCAGTTCCGTGACTCAAACTACAGATAAATACATATTGCATTCCAGGATGCGTTCGACCTGTCAATCAATACGTTAACTCATGTAAGTTACGCACAGTAATTACAGCTCGACTGAGATCCATACTTAATATTTAACTGAACAATTGCAGTCTATGGGACAGCACTACACGTCAAAAACATGTGAGACTCTTGACTGAAACAAATAAACATGGATCTAGCACTTTGCAATCAGTGATGGAAATGGGGTTGTCTGTCCCTATGTGAATATGGCTCTTCCGATCAAAATGCCTATATAATACAGAATTCTACACCCGGATAAATCAGTTGCAGTTAACAGCTATATGAATTGGCGTTTTTTACACAACGGGGGCCGTCGCCAAGAGTTTTTTTTTTTAGTTTGTAACAGGAATAAAGCAAAAATTCGGACTTAGAAATTTACAGAAAATTTGTAATTTATAATAATATAATATATTTATTTACTGCAATTTGGTTGTTACCCGGTGGCAGTGATTATTTTACATGTAAAAAAAAACATGAAATTGGTTACTACTAGATTTAAGTCGGGAGGGCTATATGAGAAGCATGTAGTGGCAACTTGGAATCTTGGGAACCGTCTCAGCATTTGCTTATAGACACAGGGAAACCAAGATACACCTGTGTCGAGATGGCCGGTCGCAGGACCTTCCGAGTACTGACTTCTAGCCAGCAGTCCGGCATCTAAAGTAAAGAAACAGCAACAACAACAAAAAAAAAAGCAGGTCACAAAAATGTGAGAGAATCATGACTTACTGGCTTTCCAATAAATGAGGTTTTATACGATCTCCCTTTTGTAACTTGCATTTCTTGACGTGCTCAAGTCTGGTAGGAGAACTTCTTTCTGGATACGGGGTCAGGTACATCGGATCCACACATAGTCTTCACCGTGTTTATGTATTTATTTGTATTTGAGATGCAACGTCTGAGCTTGTACAGTTAATCAAATAATAGTCATGTTCTAACTAAGGGAAAACCAAAAGTCAATTCATTCCCGAACTTATAACCTGTTGTTTTAGGTTATCACACTCTCCACCACCTACTCACACTGCTCTCGTAATCGACTGTTTGCGTTCACTCACCTCCGTTATTGGCTGCTAACCGTTTTCTCGTTTAAATCTCTGTAGGTAACCCCTCCTGCCCGTCACCAACGGTTCTTAAATTTACGTCCGTAGTTTAAATGTATAACTGATGGCGGTGACCAACAATCGCCCTAACTAATAAACAAATATACCAAAAATATTCGGCTACAAGGTGAAGCTGCTTTCATCTGGCTAAACACAAGAATTAAAGAAGAAATCTTCCCAAACAAAGTAACAAATGGGCGGTTTCCACAGAAATATGGTTCTCATCACTAGAGGACGAATTCTTAAGAATGGCGAGGCAAAGGTTTTCGGACTCAGGCGGTATAAAAATTTTATGCTTCACTCAAAAACACGTCTGCATTTTCCTAACCTTCGAAGTTCATACTCCGCGCCCAGTGCCTCGCACACTGCTGGTAGCTTTTTTTAAACCCCGTTCCGTGATACTACTCAGCACAGCCGGTATTCAGGATGAGTCTCCGTGGTATCATTAAACCTTCTCCCTTTCAACGGGATTTCCGTGTTTGGGAAAAGGAAGAAGACGCAGGGGCCTACGTCGAAGAAGTAAAGAGTGCGTAAGCACCACCATTGTAGTATGCTGAGCGGAGAAAGCTGTATGTCCTGGCGAGTTTTCGTGATGCATAAAGCAGCCCTGAGTACCCCATTTCTCTTAGCACATTCCCCTTGTACCATAGTTCAAACATCGTTAATCACGTGCCGCTTGTCCTGAACGTCCTGTTGCTTTCTCGCCACCCTGTCATTAGTCCAACGTAGCGAGGGGAGACATGAACGTTTAAAATCCTCAACAGAAATCTGGCAACTTGTGCAATATAAATTCCATTTAAATGTTTGTGTTCTACTCTTCAGTCATTACCGAAGGCTTGTACAATCATTTTTTTCTCAGAAGCTGGTGTCTTAAGTTTAAAAATCGTAATTCAAATTTGTAGAACCCATTTAACACCGCCTCTGTGGTCTAGTGGTCAGAGTTTCTGCCTACAGATACAGAGGTCCCGGGTTCGATCCCCGGCGCTACCAGATTTTCTGAGTAGTAGTGGGTTTGGAACGGGGTCCACTCAGCCTCGTGAGCCTCGTGAGGTTAATTGAGGAGCTACTTGAATGAAAAATGTAGCGGCTCCAGGTCTAGAAAACAGAGATTAACGGCTGTGGGGACCCGTTGCGCTGACCACGTGACACCCCTCCATCCGCAAAAGTTGGCACTAA
>Ga0123354_10012693_pt1 | contig 13051 bp, 4 predicted proteins | sample TergutLab28metaG_2_FD_97872 | JGI IMG/M metagenome (GOLD analysis project Ga0123354, IMG submission 97872) | Labiotermes labralis P4 segment gut microbial communities from Petit-Saut dam, French Guiana - Lab288 P4 | ecosystem: Host-associated > Arthropoda: Insects > Digestive system > Gut ...
ATCCGAAACATGTTGAGCAGTAAATAATGAAATAATAAAGCAAGTGGCATCAAGTTGGTCTCTCTTTATTCAACTATCAAGATGATGCACGGTCCAATAAACATAAGATTCAAAATTAACTATTTTAACAAAGTGAAACTTTAGCAAGTGCGGATAATGAGCTTCCTGAAGATGGTGTGACTGCACCGAAACATGTCGGAGCTGTTTTAATATAAATTTTAATATTGTTTTTAAGACAATCACTTGTTCATACGTTGGTGAATAATAAACTTTGATAATATGAAGATGCACGGTACAAATGTAAAAAAACATCAACCTTACCTTAGGAAACAAAAAGAAACTAACGAAACATGGCAGGACCACGAAATATTTTGATTTATTTACGATATCTGATTCATTACTAGGAACTGACACTATAGCCATATCAGCAGAGGGCTGGCATAAGATACTAATAAAAATTTACCCTACAGGATGTTTCTTCAGCATATGAAGCAAGTGCTCACTTAGTGAAGAAACTACATGATTATTTATGGTAACACAGATGTCCTTCTTCTTATTCACAAAATCCTGAACATTCAGGCTGTCCTATGTCAGTTGAATCAAGTCCACAACCTACTTCTGTGTTCGTTTTGAATATTTTCCTCCCAAACACACGTGATTTCACAGGTTCCCCGACCTGCACTTTGTAAGTATTAAGGTCATGACGAAAGGAATGAATATTCTAGTCACCGAATTATCTTGCTGTTTTAAATTGTAGTTCCTTCCTGTGTCGGCAGGCTTGCTTACAAGAACACTGGCATTTATTTTGAAGCTTATTTGCTGTGGAAAGATATTCTACACTACACAGTACAGAGTTCTTTTTCTGAATTTTTTTTTTATTTACAATGTGTCGAGCAAACGCAAAGACACTACAGACAACATTTACATGTTTGCCATGCTCTTTCAAGAAACTAAGAAATGAGTTTCATATGAAGAATTTATTTCATTGGATGTCTCTGGACTGCTTCCCCCCATATGCTTCATCGTTTGATCAATTTTTACTGGTTGCTCACGTCCAAAACACATCTCAGATTGTCTGACAAAGAACCGGTCTCTTTAAACTTTCATACTAAACTAATTTCACTACTTCTTGAAGTAGCATCACAAACATTAACACGTTGTTGCCAATATCTCTACACTTGCACTGCAATTTCACATTGAAAAAGACGCTGTTATAATGAACATCTACGCTCTGGAAAGGGGCAGGTGGCGGGCGCTTATGAATACGGTAATGAACCTTCGTGTTCCATAAAATGCGGGGAATATCCTGACTAGCTTAGAACCGGTTACCTTCTCAAGAAGTGACTCTGCTCCATGCAGTAAGTAAGTAATAAACATCTACGACGCCATCGTCACAACTGCACTCAAATTCACACAATCTTCAAGGTACACATTTTCTCTTAAAACATTGCGCGAATATTGTATTTATCAAGAACAGAACTCTATTAATAATTCTGAAGATAGAGAGATGAATGCCAGACGTGCTCATAAATAAAACAATAGGAAGGAAAACAGGAAAGTAAATTATACACAGAGTAATAAAAATAAGAAGCAAAAAATCAAATTATTTTCTGCATATTTTTAAGAATTTTGATCTTAATACCCTGGCGAATATTTTTCCTCGAGAAATTAGTTAATAAACAGTACGTCGGTCTACTTAAAACAATACTGTAAAGTCAAGAAAGTTTCAACAGAAGACATCCACCACTACTACAAAGATCTCTCGACACAGTAACTGTGGACTCACCTGAACGTTCATGGTACTGTAATAAATACCTCCGTAATCCCGAAATTTCTGTTATCGTAGGTGTGAACATGGAAGTTGTGCTCAATTTTGAGGTGTGAATAAATAAGCGCATCTTAACGTAGGAAATGAAAACCTTCTTTAGTAACAGACTTCTAAAAAGAGCCAAGCTTGTTAACGGTAATATTTGTAACATGATCTCCGTGCGATTACATTTTGGCTCTATAGAAACACATTTTCAGCTACATATGTGGAGATGGCCACGGTATATGATATGGTGTGATACGATATATATATGATGACATGAGGTGATGTGATATGTGATATGATATATATGATATAACATGCTATGATATGATATATATATTTGTTAACTACAATCAAGCCACCCGGTGGCAGTAGTACAGTACAGTTCCTCCGAAACTTCAGCCCCTACCTAGTAAATTGCCCAAAGAACAAAACGTTTGAAACATACTACAGAAAAACATCGTCAACATACTGAAAATTCTAACTGTGCCCTTTTCTATACGATATGCCTAATTGTTACAAATGTGACAAGAAATTAAATCTTTTAAGTTATACTGGTCATGCCACCGCATAGGTGGTTAGTAGCAGGCGCCTCACTGCGGTGGTCCAGGTTCGATCCCAGACCAGTCCATGAGACAGGACAAAGTGGCACTGGGACAGTTTTGCCTCCGAAAAAGCTTACTTCGTTTTCTCCTGTCAGGGTTACTCCACCAATGCTCCGTGCTCATATTTCATCCACCTAGCACCGAAACTACACGATCTTACCAACTGGCAGCAAAGTTAAATAAAACAATTCCCTCTCTAATTTCTGAGTTATAGCTGCAACATTCAGCTAAGCTGGTATCTACAAACAGTGTCTCTCTCCACCTTCGTAGTCTGGAACTGCCTGCGTCGAATCTCGGCCCGAAAACCAGCTATTAAGTTTGTTGTGTCTCTCCTCAGTACAGCCACAACAATTACAGCATATCGACTTAATGCATGTTACGGCAGTTTCTGTCCACATTTTTTCCAAATGATAAATCATCCTAACATGAGATACTACATAACTTACCCAGTTGAAGAAGTGACATTAAATAAATCGAGATTATAATCAGATTGGCGATGGGTCTGCACATCGCACAGAACCTGCAAATCAGTCAATTTATTCAGTACCCAAGATAAAGACTCTTTAGTTTGCAGTTCATTGAGTAACTCATTATTTAACACCAATAACAGCACACTGCGTGAAGTGAACAGGAACTGCGCTGATCAGTAAAGTCTCATGCTTAATCACATGGAAAGATGATTAATAATCATGGACAACCAGAATACGAACCCGAGAACAAAGCAACTGTGACATCGTACAACATGCAATGGTCTTTGTGGCTGTTTTATCTATTCAGCTACCTCGCAGCACGAGTTTGGTGTCCCTGTGGTACATTAAAGCCTGAAATGTAACGGTGACCGGCCAGTTGAAGGAACTCGACTGACGGGTATTTGTAACCGAGATGTTAAGCTTTTCGATGTAGAAGCCGAACTTTTAGATGTAGAGTCCAGCTGAAATGTGATGGCACACGGTGACGCAAGGGAGGAGAAGTGAAGGGGAAACTGGCGAATGGAGTGGGCCGCCAGAACCCTTCACACTACCTCGGAACATGGTGTATCTATCATTACTACTGCTGATGCGCAAAACTCGGCTGCCAGTAGTCGACTGAACTGACGCCCCCGCCAATTTAAATGGATTTGTCCTTTTCGCCAAAAGACGAAATCTGGTTTATGCGCGTGTGCCATCAAATTTCAACTGGCCTCTACTTCGATTTCGTCCTCAACAACAAAATGCCAATTTTCATCTGGTAGTGTGTACTTAAAGTGGCTGATCGAACGGTTCTAATCTTCTGGGATGTTACCATGTGTCGAATAGTAAATAGTTAGGGGTCGACAGGTGGAACAAATCAGAAGACTAGAATCTTAAACAACACGACTCTGAGAACCTCAAAACTCGTGCAGGCACAGAGACTCCAGGCACAAGGCTAAACATATGCAGTTCGGTAACAGAACATCAAGAAATAACTCTGATTTAGACAGCCTTGAACAAGACAGACAATATACGTACCATGTAGCACTGATGCGCGTTAGCCTAACTACTCTCGCCGTGGAAAGGCATTGAGGATTAAATAGTAGTGTGTGTGTGTGTGTGTGTGTGTGTGTGTGCGTGTATGTGCGCGCGTGTGTGCGTGTATGTGCGCGCGTGCGTGCGTGCGTGTATGTGTGTATGCGCGCGCGCGCGAAAGAGAGAGAGTGTGGTTGCAGTCATTTATCCAGCACGCAAGGCGCATGAGCCGTATTATACTGTAATTTTGCCCTGTCTGGCTGGCTCTACCACATTGTTCCACATTATCTCATACACGGCACGATTTTCGGCAAACAGGTAAGTTGTTGAAAAAAAAATGTGTGTTTTGATATTCTCTACAAATTTGTCTGAGAAATTTCTCATTCTAAGAAGAATTCAGCGAGATATGATCGTAAAATTACATGGGTATTAATCAAAAGTACTCCTTGTTCTTATCAGATTTTAATAAAACTTGAATTTTCCAGCCAGATTTTCAAAAAAATACTCAAATATCAAATTTCATGAAAATCCGTGCAGTGGTAACCGAGATGTTCTACGTGGACGGACGGACAGACAGATAAGCCGATATAACGAAGAATTTTGCTATAGCGCCTAAAAATGAAGGCTCATTTTACGCGGTTGCAAGATCCTATTGTTAGAGATCCTGTAGTTAGAGGCGTAACATCGAACTTTCTTCGGAATCAGCCAAATAATTTCGAAGGTGCAACACAGAGACAGACGGTCAGACAAGACGTCCACATAACGCACCATTATGTGCACATCACGCCATTACAAAGGAAGGAGTTTCAACATGCCCGCGAGAATTCAGCGCAACTAAATGGAATTTCTCTTGCGGAAAGACACACTAAAATAATACTATTGTTGCATCCGCTGTATTGCAACAGAATAAAAAACATCTGGAATGTTGTCTGTGACATAGAGCAGTACTGTGTTAAATCGACTGAATACACTCACAATCAAGACGATTCCCTACTGCACAGGTTACATCACCACCTTACACAAACGTCCAATTTGATATTCAGAGGACCGTGCATCGTGATATATTCTTAAAATAGAACCAACCAGGTGCATTAATTTTTCAAATTTATTTTTGGAATAGGACTCTACAAGTTTTGGACAGTTTCTCTGTCCATCAGGAGTTTAGCACTGTACACACAGCATAACCTTTATGGCCTATATCTATTGCTGTGTGTACAGTGCTAGACTGCTGATGATGGACAGAGAAACTGTCCGAAACATGTAGGATTATATTCCACAAATAAATTTGAGAAATTAGTGCATCTCGTTGGTGTTATTATAAGAATAAACGTCCAACTCTGGGCCGATATAAGAAGCCGGGACCTGCTGAATCATAAAACAGGAGAGATAAACCACCACAAGGCCACATTCGTTTATAAGGAACCAATCATGACCTCTTCTAAAATCCCATTATTTCCTTCGAGGGAATAAGGAGTCCAAAAGAACCTAACGGCCGAGTATTGAAGCCGAGACCATTACACCACGAAGCATCCATTAGCAATTCTTGTTTATGAAGAACATATTGGCGGCTTCCTTTAAGGCAGATCCTACGGTCCCAGCACTTTCGTGAGGGTGACTGAAGAAAGTCACGAAAAATCTCAAAGATAATATACAATGCTTCCGTGGAGGGACTGGAGATAACCAGGAAAGTTCTCGCGTTGGACATCCTATCATTGGACCGACCGCTCGAACTCCGAAATTTCTACACACGAAATCGAAATTCTAAGCACCATACCACGACCGAAGATTTCAACATACATTTTCCAACACTAACAGAAAGCCAGACAAACACTGCCCGCACTAAGTGATTCTAACATGTTACTGAAGAAGGTAATAACATGCAATAATACACGTTCCGGGCCAGTAGAAATCACAGCTTCTGCTGACGGGTACAATATCCGTGCCACAGCCTCCTTACCTCTTTACTGGTGGCTGTCAGATGGTACACGCGTATTACAGCTTCAGGCTCAGGGTCGACCAAATGCACATACATACGAAAAAAAAAATAACTTTCTGCTGAGGATTTTAATTGGCCAGCAATGTCTTCCTGCTGGTTAAATGAGTACCACTTGTTCACGAAGATTTAAGAATAAGACAAGGCCCTTACTACTGATCTAAGAACTTGTATAACATCGCACGACAAACCTATAACGAAAGCAGAAGAGGAAGTTGTGTCAATCTGTCCGTCTGCCAGGATACTTCCATCTCGGAAACTGGTGGACGAATTTATTTGGTTTCCGCGTCGGGGTCTACAAACAAATGTGTAGGGGGAATTTAACTTTGAGATGTGAAGTTCAGGCGTACGTTATTATCTCCTGGGATGTAACGCCATACTATATGCTAAAGAAGCATATTTTCCTGTGTGGCCTGTCTTAATCTAAATCGGAATATCGCGGATTCGATTCCCGAAGGTGTCATTGGATTTTTTCATTGACATAATCCTTCTGGCCGCACTATGGCCCTGGGGTCGAATCAGCCTCTAATAGAAATAAGTACCAGGAATATTTCCTGGGGGTTAAAGGCGGCCGGTGCGTAAGGCTGACAACCTTACCACCTTCATGTGTCGATTGTCTTGAAATCTGGGAGCCTCAACCTCCTGGAACCCTCAGGGCCTGTTCAGGCCTGTAATGGGATTGCTTTTTTATTTTTTACCTGTCTTAATCTAAATGTCTCGATAAATCTAAATGTTTTGAATTTGTATCAAACAAAAATTCTTCGTGAAAATTCTTAAAGTATGCTTAGTTTAGATTAAATTTCATATGTTGGATTCATGAGTCTATATCCTCGAGCAAGGCACCCTTCCCAGATAGGCGGCTGCGTGTACGGCAGAAATAATGTAGGCACAATGACGAAGTGAAAAAACATTCACCTGTCGTCCTCTTCTAGCTAGTCACTTTAACAACAAAGGTCTATGTTTAAAAAAAAAGTCCTGCTTTGAAAGGACACAGAGAGAGGCGGCATGAAGAAAAAAACTGAAATGAATAAAAGTGAAAGAGTTATTGACCATTTTAAAGAAGAGAGTAAAATCTTACTTAAAATGATGCCCTAGAAAGTGAATAAAAGAGAAATTAAGATTATATGTTAATAAAACACAGCACTTTTATTTCGTGAATTCTGATACGAGATATGTGGGGCAACATACTCATACAGTTTCCCAATATTTCCAAAAGAAATAAAAGTCAAATGCGACAAGCACACAATCGTGATCCGCGGTTGTGCATAAAAATTTTACCCACCCATCAAATACATACATAACACAAAAAACAGAATTGAATGCCTAATAACTAAAGGTCTCCTTCTGCCACACGGTGTAATCAAATACGAACACAACGATTAACTCAAAAATAAAAATCAAGAATAACGGTCCAAGCTACCACAAAGAAAACTAGGCAACCAATAACAAAACTTACACAACAAATCATTCTACAACGCAAATGAATTATTAATATTACATTATTTTAACGAAATTAGTACTTACTCTAAACTGTCTCATGCAAATACAGGAACAACCAATATTGTCAACAATAATGCATAATTCATGCTGCAGACAATATTCAGTATGAAGGCAATGGAGTCAATTTATAACAACAGTTCACAGGATACTGATCGTGTGAATACGCATGTATAACATATACACAGCTGCAAGAAGAGCCAACAACTCAAACTTAGACAACCTCATAGAAACATGTCTGTGATTAAACTCCTTGTTTGTATTTACTTGGCCTGATGATGGGTTTAAGAAATAGTCGGAATATGCAGCCGTAATATGTCACTGTATTTTTGGTATAAATGCTGTTGTGACAATCACTGAAAAGTTCTTGAACTCATATTTTTGTGACAAATGTGTTTGTATTTATTATTATTATCATCATCATCATCATCATTAATGGTTCATCCTTTGCATGGTCCTAAGCCGGGAAACATCTCTACTACTTTGGTTATTCATTGTTACATGTTTCCATTGTCTTTCCGACGTGTGGCATAACTGGGCGCATTCCGCAAAGCAGTCGTGCCCTCCCTTTCTTCATTTACATTTATATTTCAATCCTTCTTCGTATTCTGTCCTCCCTCTCCAAACAAAGAGACCGTACTTAAAATATTATACAGTTCTAACACACAACATTTTGGACGGCCCTAACTTAATGAAGGAAGAAGGACGTGAAATTGGCTGAGCAGAGTCGTGTGCCCGGTCTCGCACGTCAGGCTAACGGCAGTGCCGAGCCATCAAGGTAAGTTAAAATGAAAAGTGGAAATTAACATGGCGAACTGGATGCAATGTAACCGGATCGCCTGGAATCGGCGCAGAGAAACTGGTTCCTCCATTTGACAAACATTTTGTTCTCGATTTCAAGCGAGCAGGTCCTAGCTTCCGACTCGCATGCACCCCTACTAAAGTGTTCTCCACATTTAAAACTACGAGGAAAAACCTTTCATGTCGTATGTGAAGATTTCTAGACCGAGTTTTACCTCCATAATCCGGATTCCGAAAACTTTGGCTTTAACGTGAAGATCTCTAAACAAAGTAAGTCATGAAGCATTATTATTATTATTATTATTATTATTATTATCATCATCATCATCATCACCTCATTTATGCGGGGTATTTATACTTATGTTCCTGAGACAAAATATGTCCCTAGGGAATACAGTATTGCAGCTATTCTGTTGTTACAATTCATGGTGCTTATATCGTTAGTTTCAGTGTTGAATCTATTGTACCTTTATATTAGTACTTTCCGCAGTATGTGTGCAGTGTCCAATATGGCTGTTTTCTGGAGTTCCTTGACTTCATGTTTTCCTGGTATGTTCCTCACGTATTTTCTAAATGATTTTGAAATAGTCCCAGTCGCCCCTATTATTACGGGTATCACCTTTGTTTTTACATTCCACGTGCGCTGTATTTCCATTGTAAGTTCTTTATATTTTAGAATCTTCTCGGCTTCCTTTTTAATCAAAATTCTGTCTCCTGAGATTGCAACGTCAATTAACATACATGTTCCCTTTTCATTATCACGGTTTATAATGTGTCGTTTGTTGTTGGGGATAGTTCTGTCGGTTTGTACTTATTATTATTATTACTACTACTTGACAAGCGGTCCCTATAGTTCAACCAGTGTCTCCTTCGGAATGACAGCCCATACAAATATGCCTTCTGCTTTCTTCCTCCATTTCTTGACACCCACCGATTTCATATCATTTTCAGTACAGTCTAGCCATCTTAATTTTGGTCTTCCTGCTTTTGCTCTTGTGTCTGGTTTCTCCTGAAATACTTTCTGTATGGTCCTATGATCAGACATTCTTACTAAAACGCCAGCCCATTCTAGTCCTCTTACCTTTGTTGTTGTTACAATATTTGGTTTTATACACATTTCCTGTAATTTATTATTAGCTCGGATTCTCCAGGCATTAGGATCTTTAATTGGGCCGTATGTCTTTCTTAACATTCTCCGTTCCCATAATTACTTTTATTACTATTGAATAAAATTAATTTAATTGTCATCATCATTATCATCGGTATTAGGAAGCGAATGTCGACAGTCAACCGCAATGACAAAGGTGTCTATATGGAACTAGAAATGTAGACTGAACACTAAACATTGCAGTTGATGTAACATCACTAAACGATTTCCGTCTACAACAACGGCAAGTTTGGAAAGACTTTGGACAGCACTGGTCAATCACAATGTAACAGTTGGCTATATCGAGCACGTCACGGACAATGAAGACTGACAACACGACTGAATATTCCGACGTAGAAATAGAAGCCAGGGTCTCTGAACAAGCTCGTTGTTCTTCATTCAGGGCGTAACATGCGGCATTTACTGCACCCATTTCTGTTTCTACCCCAACTTCTACCGCTCAGACTTCCAATTTACAGGTTTCGGCGCGAAGTATTGTCATGGTGGGTCAGAGGTACACTCCAATTTAAATGTAATGTCACAAGCGCAGAAACCAGATTTCGTCTTTCGGCGAAACGGACGAGTCCATTTAGTCAGTTCAGTCGACTACTGGCAGCCGAGCTGTGCGCATCAGCGGTAGTAATGCTGGATACACCATGTTCCGAGGAAGTATGAAGAGTACTGGCTATCCACTCCATTCGTCAGTTTCCCCTTCATTTCCCCTCCCGTGCGTCACCGTGTGCCATCACATTTCAACTGGACTCTACATCTTCCGGCTCTATAGTCACAGAGAAAGGAAATGGCTCCGGTGTGTAAACTACACGCCACGCAGATGTAACTGCTTCAAGATAACACTTCAAGAATTGTTTACCTGTGCCGTCAGCTTCACGCTTCGGTTGCCTTATCCAGGAGGGAAAATAGCCTACGATACCAATTGGACAGAAATCCGGAATGAACTGAAAGCCAATCTCAACGTGCTAACGAAGAGAAAGGCTTCCGACTGCCAGGAATCGAAACCTGGCCATATGTGTCCTCTAAATTGGCGCGTGTGAGAATAACAACAGGACTACACTTTACAGAAAATTCTACTTAACCCCATCCCCCCCAAAATGAGAACGTATCAAGGTTCAAGAGTTTAAAACAATATGTATAGCTACACACATGTAGGCATATAGTTATGACGTCAGCAAAAACCGAAACATGCTGTCGACTCGCAAATGGAAAGCATAACAAATAAACGGAAGATCAATGTTCAAAATGCGTCTTATAGAATCTTCAAAAACAACAACTTGGAACAATCTGAATACATAAACCAAACGCGCGTTTAACATTTAAAATCAATTCCGATGTTCATGAGTATTTCATTGGTCCGTCCGAATTAATCAGGAACATTGCACTCTACTGCATCTACAAATGGCCAAAACATGTACTGACTACTCAGTTTTACGATCCTTCAAATACGCACGTCATACACGCAAGTCACCTTGCATTGAAGTCACTACATACATACATACATACATACATACATACATACATATATACATTCCATAGATCCCTGAGGCTGTCACCAGACAACAGGATGTGGAACATGTCAAAAACATATAAAAGCATACAAGACATATAAAATTATTACAGTGTAAGAATTTACACAGTCATATAAGTCAGTAATACATATCATTCGAACATGCAAAAATTCATCCACAGAGTAAAAGGAGTTCGCATATAAAAAAATTTTAGGGCTACTTTAAGCTGTGGCTTTTCATTACTAAGGCTACCAAAGCACTGGGAAACACGGTAAACCACAGTCAAGATATCTGGCGGTAGTACAGTAATTCATACCGCTGTTTAATATTTTATTTGGCGTTTAAATGTATCAGGATTAAGCAGCACTTCCAGCATCTCTCAATCATTACAGCTTACAGGTAACACCTATTACACAATGTAAGTTACATGTTACCGTGGAAATAGGTACCAATTGAGGTATTTATTAGTAAGAACTGGCGTAATAAAGGTCAAACCATAGTCAAAAATGAAGTATTTTCTAATAAGGTGAGAGATATTCAGTTAATGCGAGAAGTTAAAAATATGGGGCGAAGATATAGTACCTACAGTAAAATTAACAAGACAGGCAGTATAGTATAACGTAACATTGAGGCGTGTATCTGCAACCATTGTTGCAGTTAAAAATCACTAAGCATTACATTTTCGGAGCGTGTCCGTAGCCTTAGCTATCCATCACGAAATGCGCATGCGCTATACGCTATATTATCATCTGACACCTGTCCGCCTCTACAGTGTTTTTTCACATTACCTTATAAACGGCAGGATTTAAAAAGAAAAAAAAGAGTTACTGAGCTTAAAATATGTGGTTGATTTTCTGTACAATTTTTTTTTCTGAAACATTTCTCATTCTAAGAAGAGATGAGCTAGATATGATCAAATTCACACACGTCTTCTGCACAGCAGCCGTTGTTCTTGGCAGATTTTAGTGCAACTTGAATTTCCTCAACAGATTTTCGAAAAATATTAAAAACCCAAATTTCTCGAAAATCCGTCCAATGGAAGCCGAGTTGTTCCATACGGACGGATGGACAGACAGACGGACATACAAGACGGCGTTAACATTCGCTCTTCGCAACTATGCGAACGCGCCTAAAAATATTGTCACTTACCAAGTAGGTTACACACGAACGAAACAATTCAAGACGGCACAAGTATATAACCAACTATATAACGAAGAGACACAGAACTATCTGCTATGTACACCGGTCAAAATGTAAGTTGTTGTATCATAATTAAACACTTTATTATCCAACTAATGCACAATATATATGTAGATACAATTAAAATTATAAAGGCTCCCTAATGATAAATCCTCTGTGATCCGAAACATGTTGGAGTACTTTTAAATATTTTATAATTTTAATTGTACCTACATATTATATATTGTGCATTAGTTGGATAATAAAGTGTCTAATTATCATTGGTGCACGGTGCAAACATGAAGATTGTTGTATCATAATTATGGTTTATTATCACAGGCCAAATTGTAACACGTGACCTGTTGCCAGTATATGCATTCATGGAAGCACCAACAATTAATACATCAGACTCTACCTATAGTTCGTTTTTTATCATATCGGGGAACCAGCTGCAGAAAATAGAACTGAGGTTGGCAGGAGAATAGGAACTAGTTTGTATGCAGGATCGATGAGCTATTAAATGATAGAAAAAGTAAAATAAAAACAATCATAGCATAAACCTAAAAAACAAACCCCAGACAGAGAACTGAAAACCAATATGTGTGTGTGGCAAATAATATGAAATTTAAGATTAACATTTTATCAACAGAATAGAACGTAAGATCATTGTTAGGTATGTGCACTGCAGCAGGCCCAACACTGGATTGCTGTAATGCAGTGGCGTACCCAGGAATTTTGTTCGGGGTGGGGGGGGGGTTCAACAAATTCAGTTCAGGACAGAGGACACAGAGAATGGGGATCTGGTGGCGGTAGCCCCCTAGTAAGGGGTTCTGGAGGCAGCTGTAATTTGGTACAAGAAATTTCATTTCATATAGTAAAATTTTCTTAATTTTTGTACTTTAAGACTATTTATGATGACAACCAATTTATTTGTCATTGCTAATGTAAAACAATTGCGAACCTAGGTAGTTTTAGAATTTTACTGCCATTTTTCCGATTTCCGAACATCTTG
>Ga0123354_10012694_pt1 | contig 13051 bp, 14 predicted proteins | sample TergutLab28metaG_2_FD_97872 | JGI IMG/M metagenome (GOLD analysis project Ga0123354, IMG submission 97872) | Labiotermes labralis P4 segment gut microbial communities from Petit-Saut dam, French Guiana - Lab288 P4 | ecosystem: Host-associated > Arthropoda: Insects > Digestive system > Gut ...
GGGTATATGGACTGGATTGGGCTGGCCCAGGATAGAGACAGGTGGCGGACGCTTGTGAGTGCGGTAGTGAACCTTCGGGTTCCGTGAAATGCGGGGAATTTCTTGACTAGCTGCAAACCAGTTAGCTGCTCCAGAAGGACTCTGCACCATGGAGTAAGTAAGTAAGTAATGTGTCTGTATGCTTAATTACGCACCTCTATTGAAGATGTGTGGGCGACTTGAGGTGTAGGTCCACTTATTTTTAACCTTAACTGGATGGAAATTGTGTGTCTACTTTCACTGTTTGCCTTGTCATTCTCGACGAACGCCCCTGATGTCAGTTTGGTATGCACTGGATGGGTCCCACAGCGGCCGGTTACGAATGGATAAGCATTGTATGGGCACCAGAGTTCCCGGTAACAATTAGGTATGCACTGGATGGGCCCCAGCTCCCCCCAGTAACATTTCGGAATGCACTGTATGGGTCGCAGAATCCACGGTAACATTTCGGTGTGCACTGTATGGGTTCCAAAATCCACGGTAACAATTAGATATGCACTGGATGGGCCCCAGCTCCCCCCCAGTAACATTTCGGCATGCACGGTATGGGTCCTAGAATCCACGGTAACAATTAAGTATCCACTGGATGGGCCCCAAAGACCCCAGTAACATTTCCGTATGCACTGTGTGGGTTCCAAAGTCCGCGGTAACAATTAGATATGCACTGTATGGGTCCGAGAGTCCACCGTACCAATTATGTATGTTTTGTATGGGACCCAGAGTCCCCGGTAGCAATTATGTACGTACTGTATGGGTCCCAGAGCCCCGGTAATACTTACGTATGCACTGAATGGGCCCCAGCCCCCCCCCCCCAAGTAAAATTTCGGTTTGCACTGTATGGGCCCCAGCTCCCCCGGTAACATTTCGGTATGCACGGTATAGGTCCCAGAGCCCCTGTGTACGCTTATAGAATACCTCTTGCCTCTGCCGGAAATTGGAACCCAATTAGTCGGTTCTCCATTTATGATCTAGAGAGCCTGTATGCCCACGGGCCGCGCGCCATGCACAATGATTGCTCGTGGGTAAATTCCTGGAATTGCCTGGAGTCGAACGCATGTTATCCGGCCCGATTACTGTCACTGTGTTGCCGGACCAGCATAATTATGTTCAGAAGGAAACTGAGGGCGGGCTAAAAGCACGAGAAGTACGTGCCGATGGTGTGTGGGTGTGAAACTGGGTTTGCTGGTAGCTGGAGTGAATGGACTAGCTGATGCTGCTGAGCAGAATGACCAGCGGAGAGGACTTAAGAGGAGGATGGAGAAAATTACGTGGTGAGAAACTTAATGATTGCGCTGCTGACCAAACGTTACACACTTAAAAATGACTCGCAACAGCCACAGTGGTTTTATACAGCTTACAGACAGGGCTCTGGGCTGGTTGCCTGGGGAAGCCCAGTTTGATTGCTGGTAGGACAGAGTTCCATGGCGTCCTGACGGCTCCGGGTTCCTTCCAGCTTCCTACCAAGTGGCTGTGATGTGTAGCTGACCACTTGCATCCATTTTGTGCTGAGCTTAAGAAGGCATATAGCTACAACTGTCTTGTGACCATGCTGTGCAGATGCCTTCTTACAGACATTCAACTGGTATACATGCTGTAGCCCCATACTGTTCCATTCACACAACCTGAGTTACTGTGATGTATCAATCATAATTTGGTCTTTCGAAGCATGACATTCATGTGATCAGTGTTCAAATATTCAGCTAAACACTCACAGTCTCCATTACAAAGACCAACCAGTTAATTTTGTATAGGTATTTTTAGTATTATACAAATTTAATATTGTACATCTTTGTGTGATACACATAAACAGTTCAGTCTATTTCCAACTTATTTCACTAGTTCAAATATACAGGTAACCTCTGCATGTTTTGACCATTTTATGTGGCTTTCTTCGGGGAGTACATGTCACACAAGTTCATATATATAGTTATAATACAACAGTGTCGTTGGTAAATGGTAAAATACATATTGCAGAGTACAACACAAGTATAGGCAGTGCTGTAGGTGAAATATACACATGATCCAATTGTGATGTTTGCATCCAGACATCATCTCTTGCAAACAAATTTTTGTTTGTAAGTCATGTGATTGGCTCAGATGTGGTGTCACTGTGGCGACACACCGCTGTTTTTATAGCAATTGTCACTGTTAGTCGTAAGAATCATACAAAACTTAGGAACATGTTGGAATTACAAAATGTGAACTTTTACATGTTAAAAGTGTGTGTAATGTATGAGGTTGATAGTTTAAAGATTTACAACATGATATGCCATCTGTTGTAATATCTTTATTTGTCTTGAAGCTTTCCATTCGGTGCATTTGTTCATAAATTATGTCTTTAATACACCAACAAATGCACATATAAAATAAAACATGTATTAATTATCACCGTTCCTCCTACATGTTACAGCACTTATTATGCCGTCTTCAGGGAGAACTTTGTTGTGTATGCTCAGATCTATTGTTACATTTTGTGATTACATAGATTAGCAACTTTTATAGAATTACTTTAAAAAAAAACCATGTTGTTGCAAAAACTAGCAGCAGCCGCTCCTACAAGAAAACATTTTAAAACCAATTTTAAAGTGTTTTATGCAAGAACTTTAACATCTTCAGTTCCCCGATGAAACAAACGTGTTTTTTTTTTAGTAATCATATAAAAGTTGCAAATCTGTATAATCACAAAATGTAACAATAGTTTCGAGCATACACGAAATAGTTCTCCCTGAAGATGGCACAATAAGCTCCGAGACGTGTAGGAGGAAGGGTGATGATTAATACATGTATTTTATTGCATATGTGCATCTGTTGGTGTATTAAACACATATTCCTTGTTTGTGTGCTGTTGTTTTCATTTAATTTGAATTTATTCTAGAATTCTTCAAGGAGCTGCTGGCAACTTCAAAACGAGATTTCCATGATATGTTCAAGAGGACATATGGCATTATCTATGAACAGAACTCATATGTATTTACGGACCTGTTTGAGGAGTTGGAGCGGTATTATATGAAGGGTCAGGTTGACCTTGGAGAAGCAATGGAGAACTTTTTCAATACTCTGTACCAAAAAATGTTCATAGTCCTCAATGCTCAGTATGACTTTGATGACAAGTAAGGATAAGTGTGAACATGTATGGATTATCAGTGTTATCAGTGTAGTACACATTCATGTGTGAACAGTAACCATATTTATCTGTCTCTTTCCATGTTTCAACCATGCTTGTAATCGCCAGGGAGTTTGTCCATGCAAAAACGAATTTTCAAAGGTTTGCATGTGTATTGATAGGTTGTGAAAAAAGGTACATTTTTTTTGTTATTGCAAGGTGAATCTATAGTAAATGTGAGATGTGAGGTTCTGATGGTGGTTCCTGTTACGATAATGGGTTTTCAAAATGTCATGTGTAGTAGGGACTTTACGCTTTTGGTATATCAGTCCCATCTTTGTGAATCAAGCAGTTTGACCCTTGTAGATGGGATTGATATGTTGTCCTGAAACCCTGGTAACTAACTACCAAGCTCTGCTATGTAACATCACAGAAGAGCAAAGATGTCATTTACACCATGGCAGAAGACTGAATTCACGCTTTGAATGTATTAGTTTATTAGGGGGATCCCAAGGTTTTGGATCAACATACTGCCTTCATTTTTAGGATGGCATCTTGAAGGTGGATAGAGCAGATTACTTTGAAGTGTTAATACCTATCTGAGTAGAAGGTGTCACATACCTGGCAACTGAAACTGAGTACTTTCCATACTGAAGTATATTAACCTTCTTTTTATGTTAGACATCCTGTTGTGTTTGTACAAGTAACAAAATATTTATGTCTTTGACACAACTAATTGTATTATATCATATCTAATCATAAGATGTGGCTACATGTTTCGACCAGTTATGTGGTCATCCTCAGTCCACTCATGCACATGAAACCAAAATTACAATTGAAAATATAATTTTGGGGCAGAATGGGATCTCAGTCTGTTCTGCAGTGCACATAGATAAAATTTAAAAATTGTTTAAAATAATTTAAAATTTAAGTAGAAAGACATTTATGTAAAATTTGCCTTAATACTTAACTCTAAAATTATTTTGAAACAATTTTTAAATTTTATCTATATGCATTGTACAACATACAGAGATTGTAATCTGATGGAAAATGAAATGTGTAATGTAATTTTGGTTTTTTGTGTATGAGTGGACTGAGGATAATCGTACAATTGGTCACAACATGTTGCCACATATGTTGTATAATGTAACACAGTTTTTTCCGTGTCGTAAGCAACTATTTTATGATTTATTAACCTGTACGTACCAAAAACAAGTAGTTCATTTAAAATATTCTCCTTCTCCTTCTCCTCCTCCTGCATCACCACCACCACCACCACCACCTCTGCCGCCACTGCCGCCGCCGCCGCAGCCACCACCACCACCACCACCACCACCAATCATGATCATCATCATGTCAGATTGAAAGAATACTCTTCATGCACTTTGTGTCTGGTGGCAATAGTTTATAGCATTACAGGTAGGAAGATTTAGGCACAGTCAGGATGTAAGTATATAAGACAGTTACATGCATAATTAATGTTTGTTTGAGATAAATGTATAAGTGTATGGAGAACAGTTACAGCTTAGTGTTCAGATCATTAGAATTCATTGAAAAAAACTTTGCAGCACCCCACTGTCCTGTAACTAAATATGCATGAAAACCTTTACAATAGGCACAGTGTGTGATTTTAGTGTTACAGAATGGGCATTGTAAAACTGTGCAGTCTTAACATGTAATTTAATGAACTGCCTGTGGTTGGCTGTGGAGACCTGGAACATGCATGGGGAAACAATTAAAATAAAATGTATAGTTATTAATTGCACTTGTGTGCTTATGTATATTGCTGTGAGAAATGCCAAATATGTATTTAGTTGGCAACAGAAGTGGAGGGGGCGTGAGAGGGTCCACATTGTGGCAGCACAGCCTGAATCTTGGGGGCCTTCTCATTGTGCTTCTGTGACGGAACACGTGCATGAAAGATTATTTGTAAAATTAGTATTAAACCGTCTGATTGCATTGACAGATATTTGGGGTGTGTTGGTGAACATATGAAGGAGCTGAAGCCATTTGGTGATGTGCCTCACAAATTATCCATTCAGTTGAAGCGTTCTTTTGTGGCTACACGGACATTTTCGCAAGCCCTCAATGTGGCGAGCGATGTTGTTACAAATATGGTAAAGGTAAGATATCTTAATTTTTATGTTATATAAATTTTGATTACTTCTAACATATTTGTTTCCAGACTGTCATGTGGAGTGTTAATTTTATTATGGTCTTCTTGTTGGTTGCTACACTGTGTAATTGTTAAATGTTTTAACATTTCAAAGTGTTGGAGCATTTAACCATTGCACAGTGCTGAAGCTCACAGAATAACCATCATACAATTTATACAATCCATGGCTTTGTGTGTGCTGAAGTTGATTGCTTCATATGATCACATTTTAGGATGCTGTGTGGTCACAGTGCACTGGAACAAAGATTGACTGCAAGTCCTTCTAATTGGGCAGTGAAATGTGTTAGATTTGAAGCTTTCACGTTGCATGAGTGCTGTGAAGTCCTGTGAATCAGTCAACTATGTCCAGATTTCTAAATAATCCATGATGATGCACACACACATTGACAGATCAATGACAGCAGATGATATCCCATGCTGACAGGCTGATTGACCTAGAAGACTTCACTGAAACACGTTGAATGCATAAATTAATGTTCTGAAATTTATCAGTGTTGTGTGTTGAAGGTATTCCAACATATGGGCATACATTGCAGTTGCTATTTTTGGGGTGAATGGTGTTGGAAGAAGGAAGTGGGTAGATTTGTGGGTCTCATGGTGGGAGTGTTAAGCATCTTGCCCTCCAGTTGGTGAAGGGCTGTGTGTTTTGGAAGCTGGGTTGTAAGAAAACAGGTGAAGTTAGACTGTGCTCAGTTTGTTTCCAGCTTCAGGGTTGAAGTTGTGGGGGTGTTAAATTATTTTGATGGCTTCCCGTATGATGTGTGGGACCGAAGGAGTGATTCGTCTTAGGGCATCATTATTTGATGCTGCATGTTTGTCGGTACTGACTGCTTGTTGGAACAGCTTCAGCATTCATAATTGTTACATGATCCACAGCTCATTTACGCTTTTATAAATGTAACTTGGTATGATGCATGATTTTATGTCTTATAGAGTAACTAGCTGCGTGCCCATCGTATGATGGGACGCCATAATATTCACTCACTACTCCCCTCCCTATTTCACCCATTTCTTTATTCTTACAGCCACCCTTGTATTAATTTCATCTGGTGGAATGATTGACATTCAACTTGTTTTCGGTCTCAGCCCATATGTCACAGCGAATAGATTCTGTCTCAATTATAAAAGCTGTTTGTTTGCCATGAGGGCATACCTAATGGAGAACAAGCAGCTCACTAACAATGGTTACCATGGTGACCAGGGTGTAAGAGCACATACCTCACAGACAATACACAGCTTGGTAACAGTGGTGTTTGTGGCAACCAGGATATGACTCACTCATTCACCCACTCACATTAAGGGAATCTGTCAACTAAACAAATGGAAAATAGTTGTCCAGAGATACAAATAAGATTGGTGGAGTACATTTTGCATATGTATGAGCTGCATAATAAGAACTTGTGACTTGATCGTTTTGCCATCAAGTTTTCTTTAAGTGTTCTCATTTCAGCACTGGGGTACCTTCAGTGCCTGTTAACTGTTTGCACAACATTTTTATGCACACTAAGTACAGTTTTTTTTTAAACACAGATTATTCCTAGCCCAGACTGTGTTCGAGCTCTGACAAAGATGACAGGCTGCCCAGCTTGCCAGGGTCTTCCTGAACTAAAAGCTTGCAGCAACTACTGCATTAATGTGATGAAGGGGTGCTTAGCCTATCAGGCAGAATTGGATGCAGACTGGAACGGCTTTGTTGGTGATGTCCTGATCACTTAATTAGATTTAGAACAATTTATTAAGAATCAACTAAATACCCTCATTTGATGCTACATATTCTGTTGTTTATGTTGTACTGTCTCCTGCATGTTTCAGTCCAGTTAGAAACCAGCCTCAGGGAGAGTCAGAATGCTTTAAATATTTCTGTGTAACTAATTAAGCTTTCTTTTACTGTTTAATTTAATACTTAACACCCGTGTTACATTCCGCAAGTAAGCAAATGATTTGCAACCGGAACTTTAAAATTATTGTCTTTTGGGGTGAGATACCATGTGGATTAATAGACACGTACTAACATTACACCCCTGTCTTTCTTCACTGTTCTACCATGATGCTGGAGGCAACTGTACCACTTTCATTCCTGCTTTATTATTTTGTCTGACTTGTCCACATTCCTGCCCACTACAAATTTTGTATTTCCTGCCTCATCAGACACCACAAGTGATGAGATGCACCTTATAATTTGCAAGGTTTTTTGCAGATTTATTGCCTACTTATGTAACAACTCATCGTCTAGTGTTAAGAAGCAGGGTGATTTTTGGAAATATTCTTCATGGAAAAAATGCAACTCTTGTGGTTGGAAATGTGGTAATTTGTCCAAAACTTTAAAGCAGGATACATTATTATGGGAAAAATCCATTATTCCTGTACACAGACTGTAATAGATATCAGGGAATGTAAAGAGCAAAGATATAATGTTCAGTATGTGACTGTAATATGGCTGAGTAACTTTGTAAAGTTGGTGTCAGACAGCTTTCACCACTGAATAGGAAAGGTTAATTAATTCTGCAGTAATATTACTAATGCGCCATGTCAAGGTATGGTGTTTTGTTTTCATTAGTAGGGACTAAGAGTGACCTGTATGTGTATATATATATATATGTATGGTGACAACATGTTATGATCCTGTGTAGATGCAATGGAGAAGGTCACAGACAGATTATTAGGCCCTTTCAATATTGAGATGGTGGTGGAACCGATTGATATCAAGATATCTGAAGCTATTATGAACTTCCAAGAAAATGGGCTTGAAGTTTCACAAAAGGTATTTCTGTATGAATTAAGTTCTTATTGGTATGTTGCTATAGTGATTAAAGTGTTCAAGTGCCCACCAACATGTCATGATTTGTAGAAACATGTAGCTGTTTCCAAATGTTTGTCAAAAGGTGGCAGAGTTCATACGTGAGTGGATCCAAAATTTTCCGGACTGACGCTGTAAAAATCATAAAACTTACCATAAGTCCTATCGGCCGCTGTCACCCTCGAAGTAGTTCCCTCCTGCATGTAGATACCAGTCCCACCGTCTCCTCCATTTTTGGAATGCATCCTGGAAGTTCTTTTCTGTGAGAGTGTCAAGCACTTTCAGAGTTTCAGCCTGAATGTCCTCAATGGTATCGAACTGGCGTCCTTACAGCTTCAATTTCATTTTAGGAAATAGGAAGAAGTCACGGGGCGCCAAATCAGGGGAGTACGGTGGGTGGGGGATAACAGGAATTTTGTTTGCAGCCAGAAACTGTTGGGTGAGGACGGCAGTGTGAGCCAGTGCGTTGTCATGGTGAAGCAGCCAGGTCTGTTCTCGCCAAAGTTGGGGACGATGTCTTCGCACTTTTTCACTCAGTCTCTGCAAAACTTCGCAGTAGAACCTGGAATTCACAGTTTGGCCTCTTGGGACAAATTCTTTATGCACAATCCCCTTGATGTCAAAGAAAGTGATGATCATGCTTTTGAGATTGCTTTTCACCTGTCTGGCCTTTTTGGCCTTGGTGACGTGGGGCTTATCCACTGGGAGGATTGTCGCTTTGTCTTAGGATCATAACTGTATACCCAGCTCTCATCACCAGTAATGACCCTAGACAAGAACATTTCATCGTTGGAGGCTAGCTGACGAAGTTCAGTGCAGACGCTGATGCGCTGCTGCATCTGGTCAGCTGTCAGGATCCTGGGCACAAATTTGGCTGCGACACTCTGCATGCCCAGTTCTTCCGTCAGAACCCGTTGGCATGTCCCATAACCAACGTCCACCTCCTCAGCAATGTCACGAATGGTCCGACGTTGATCCTGAAGAATGATCTCTTGAATTTGTGCAACGGTTTCAGGAGTTGTGGAACTTGTGGGTCTCCCGGTGTGTTCATTGTCGTCAACTGATGTGCGACCGGCCTTGTACCAGGCATGCCACTGAAACACCTGTGTACGACTCAAGCTTTGGTCTCCGAAGCATTGTTGAATCATTTCGAGGATTTCTGTAGCACTTTTCTCAAGATTTGCACAAAATCTGATGCACACTCGCTGTTCCTTTCTCTGATCCATTGCCAAATCCGCCACGCGTCACGTACACGACTCTACATAAAAGCGCATAAATACTGACAACGTCATCCCACCTACGTGAAACTTGGCAAGCAGACTCGCTAAACATGGTTGTCCTACCATCTACCAGTGCTTGGCGCTAACACAACTGCTGTGCAGATGGCGGCACCAGTCTGGAAAATTTTGGATCCACCCACGTACAGTTTTAGCTAACCATATAGATGAAATCTAAATTGTTTAAATGCGTAAGTTACAGACTTGTATGTTCTGTGTAAACTGGTCTGCCTTTTTCTGTGGTAACTAGAATTTTCAGCATATAGTGGTCAGAGGGTTAACTTGGCAGCATGAACAGAATGTTTTGTGTTTACAGAAATCACAAACACAATTTTGTGTATGACATTCTGCACTACAGTTAGAATGTACAGTATGTACTAATCCCATGGAACAGAAGTGATATAATGTTGGCCTATCAGCTGTTGTAATGCTGCTCATATTATACTAGCTTTGAAGGTGAAGTAAACTGCCTTGTGACAACAAGTCTCAGACCTGGTTTTGGTAAAGAGAGGGATCAGGGGTTCAATGCAATTCACTTACCAGCAATATGAGAGCAAAAATACCCTGCGATGTTGCAGGTAACTGATTCAGAACTGTAAGTGTGGCTGTATGTTTCTGTGATAGGCAGCCAGAAGTACACCTTTTCACAGAGTACGAGGGGGTGCTGATAAGTCCTTAGCCGGACCAGGAAGGAAACAAGCTACAGTGACTGAACTCGGGATTTATTCAACATACTCCCCACGAAGCTCAATACACTTCTTAGCCCGTTGCTGTAGCTTTTGCAAGTCACTCAAAGAAAATTCAGAAGGTTGTCCGTCCAACCAGGTCTCCGCTGCAGCAATGACCTCCACGTTGGATGAAAATGGCGACCTTTCAATTATTTTTTTCAATCCAGGGAAGAGGTGGGGAAGAGGTGGTAGTCCAATGGGGCCAGATCCAGAGAATAGGGTGGGATGATCAAGACACTGGAAGCCTGAGTAGGCCAGTTTCTTCTGGGTTGCAAGTGCCCAGTGAGCTGGGGCATTGTCGGGCAAGAACAAGACCACCTTGGTGACCTTCCCGCGGCATTTTCCCTTAAAAATGTCCTTCAGTTGCACGGGCAGAGATGAGTAATACTCGGCGTTGATAGTTCGGCCCTTTGGAAGATAATCAATGAGGAGGATGCCATCTTGATCACAAAAAATCGAGGTGAGAAATTTCCAGCATATTTTTGCAGTCAGAATTTTTTGGGGCGGGGTGAGCCGCTATGCTACTGCTCCATTGATTGTTGCTTTGTCTCTGAGTCATAGTGATATAACCATGTTTCGTCCGTGGTCACGAATCATAACAGGAAATCATTTGGATCGCGCCAAAAAAATTAAGTTGCTCAGACAACTGGCATTGTTAACATTTTTGATCCACGTTCAGGCCTTTCGGGACCCACTCCACGGAGAACTTCCGCATGTCCAAATCTTCATGAATGATGGACCAAACCCCCTCACATGAGATGCCCAGTTGCTCAGCTATTGATTTAGCCAAAATCCGGCGGTCTTCCAAGATTAGCTCGTGAATTTGATCTATAATCTCCGGAGTGGTCACTGTTTTGTTTTGTCCAGGATGAGGCGCATCACAGGTGAAAAAATCACCATGTTTAAACTTGGCCACCCAGTTTTTGATGGTTGCATACGATGGTGCATGTTCCCCTAATGTTTCTGTCCGAATGGCATGAATTTCCTTCAGCGCCTTGCCTTGCAGGGAAAAGAACTTGATGACAGCTTGCGTCTTCATGTTATTGAAATCGCGTGTGTTGCCTGACATGCTTCCTTTCAGCCCCTGTAACAAGAAAAGACTTGCAATTTGGCACATGAACAGACCCCTCTTTCCAACGACACTTTCGATTTCGTCCTACGACATCAGGAAGTAGGTTGGGCTAAGGACTTAACAGCACCCCCTCGTAGGAAGGGTTGCGTCAGTGAGTGTTAATTTTGTACTATATGATTTAGTAAATTGTAGATACTGCAGGTGACAGCCATAAACTAGTGAAGACACTTCTTAGTTGTTCCTGAGTGATGAATATCAACAATAATTACAGTCACTAGAGTATTTTCATTCAGTAGGCTTCCTGAAGTGAGGAAGTTTGTGTGCAGATGTGTTGAATATTTGATGGGTGCAATCATAAAACAGTGTGCCAAAAATTAAATATAAAAATAATTTTAAATTCCAAAAGAAATAGCTTAGCGTGATTCAGATTGTTGAAAATAGAAATGAATATAACATGTGAGTTGTAAATACCATTGTGTGAGTGAGCAGGTTACTATCAGGTTGGCTCTTTGGGGGGGGGGTGTGTTTTCAGGATGTGGCCTGGATGAAGGACCTACTCTGAGGGGCTACTATTGAGCTTTTGTGTTGATGGTGTTGAGCCTTTGATATCTACAACAGTGAGAGTTTATTGAATGATTATTTACATGTTTTATTATATATACCATTACAAAAAGACAAATGCATACAAATATATAAAAGTATATTATATTATATTATAAACCTAGTATTCCTCCCACATATTTTGGCCATTCTTGTAGCCATCCTCAGTGAGGTGCATTACAAAGAATCCTCAGTCCCTTGTAATGCACCTCACTGAGAAGGGCCACAAGAGTGGTCAAAACATGTAGGAGGAATACTATGGTTATAATGTAATGTAATGTAAGGGAATGTAATGCAATGTAACCTAATGTAACTTAAGGTAATATAATGTAACTAACTTAACGTAATGTAATGTAATGTACTTTCGTACATTTGTGTGCGTATGTTTGTATTGTTACCATGCTTAATTGCTCACTGCAGGTCATGGATCATTTAAAAATGTGTTTATTACTAAGGGAATGTACAAATGTAAATTTTCATCACAAGATGGAAGTTCTATGTTTTGAACATCAAGGGGAATCTCAAATTTTAGTTTGTCATCGGCTGGAAAGAGTTGAGTTAAATTGAGACGTTTTCCTTATCTATATGGCAGGTTTAAATACTTCTTTGTGTTATGCTGCACAGGTGTTCAGTGGATGTGGAAAACCCATGTTGGGTCGCAGACGGCGTGACACGACAGAATTGGAGTTCGAATCTTTGCAGTTTGGAAGGTCTGAAACTGATCACAATGGAGACAGTAATGATGTACCGACCCTTGATAAACTGGTCAAGGATATCAGGGAAAAGGTGCAATGCAAGATTTATTGTTTGTTTATAATCTGTTTCCCTCTAATGATGCTGTTTCATCTGTGTGTGTTGGTAAACTGCAAGTCCAGCCAAAATTAGAAGCCTGGGTTCCTCCACTGAGTAAAATGTATATTGTAACACACAGTATTGTAACTCATTCTTAAACAGCTGGTTCTGATCCTCCTTATGTGTATGGTTTAGTAATCTGTCATATACTTTAACACATTGCCATCGGCTCACGCAGAAATGCGTGATTGCTCACCCATGCGTTGTTGACGGGTCCCGCATTTCTGCGTTTTCTTACACGACGTCCAACACGCACGTTTTCGAGCTGGTCTGACACACTGATAGCTTCAAGGTTATCGTCAGCTACATGCAGGATGTTTGGATCTCAAGTTACAAGCAGACAGACCGCTCTTGAACCCTATTTTAGAACGATAAGCCTGCAACAAAGTGACCACTCATTCAGATAC
>Ga0123354_10012696_pt1 | contig 13050 bp, 14 predicted proteins | sample TergutLab28metaG_2_FD_97872 | JGI IMG/M metagenome (GOLD analysis project Ga0123354, IMG submission 97872) | Labiotermes labralis P4 segment gut microbial communities from Petit-Saut dam, French Guiana - Lab288 P4 | ecosystem: Host-associated > Arthropoda: Insects > Digestive system > Gut ...
CGAATATTCGACATCGGTTGATATCCTGTATACTGCCATGTGTGGAGTGAAGGTGCGTCTGTTTCTAGTGCATTTCTGCAGTGCACACACAAACCATCCATATCTCTGGAGCAGTGTTGCCCAGCTCTTAGATTCGCGGGCCCCTTTTGGCTTCGAAAAATAACTCACGTAAATATAGCATCCAGATGATAGGCAACCAAAATTAACAATTTATATCTCAGAACAGATGTTAGGCAGATAGGAATACATACCGGTAGCATACGTAACAATGCATTGCATGATTTGATGTGATTGTTACTTCGTGGGTACAGGCAGTTTCTTAATTAGATATTCTAACGGTCATACGAAATAAACGTATTGCCAGTTGAGGAAGTTCCTCGATTACTTTTAACAAAACATTATTATTTTAATTAAATGACGAGTAAACTTCAGAGTCGCCATGACAGTAATGTGTCAACGGATCTCCTGGGAACTGGCCGTGGATCGCTCGCGATGCGCGGAGCATACTTAAGAGAACCACGGCTCTAGGGCATGCAGCAAGTGGCCGTCATTTCGTAATCGGACGCCGAAGTTTGCCACTTCGACAAGCGCAGAGTAACGCCAGGTGAAACACAATCATAAGCCACGATGCAGAAGCTCACTTGAATATCAATTGGCCGGCGTACAGTCCATTAAAAATCACTGGAACTGAACAGGCAGTTCTGAAACAATGCGAACTAACCATGCGCGAAACAAAGACAGGCACTTTCCTTCGAATCACAAATAAAACCTACAAATATTTCTGCGCCTCAATTGTTCGCATACTTAAACCCCCCCCTCATGTCTACCGAGACTTTTCACCGCCCCGTTCGTGGTATTGTGGTTTACGCTCGGTTCAGCAGTGACAGCAAGAACAAAGAAACTGCAGTACCGTCCGGTGCTTGCAGGTCTGCAGTCTCACCTGCATGACATTCGTAGCAGCAGTTAACTATTGCATCAGCGTTCTACAAGGGTGTTACGGAACCTGGAATGGGGCTCGTATACCAGAGACTTTGAAAGATGAATGCAGGAGGTCTAGGAATGGGGTGTATCTCTCCGAGGAAGCTCTATGAGGGGAAACTGAAAGGAGGGCTCCTTTAATGGTGACCCCGAAAGATATGCTAAGTAAGGCTCTGGAAATGGGCATCTGTTTCCATTGGGGCCCCGCTTTTGGGGAACATGGAGGGACGCTCCTTTCCTCGGGCCTTTAAGCGAAGGGATAAATGTCTTTATTTCGGGAATTTTGTGAGGAATTTGGGATAATTGTAAAAAGGCCTTGTTAATGGGCAGCTCTCTCCATAGGGGCCCTGTTGGGGAAGCTGGAGGGGTTCGTGTACCGGGACTTTTGAGAGAAAAAGAGAATGCATATCTGGGTCCCTTTTTCTTGGACCCAGAGGACATTAAAAGTTAAGTCTGGGGGCAATCTGGAACTTTAGCAAGGAACAGGGCTCCAATGAGCTGATAACAGACTATGGGGCACAAAGGGCCCATCTATAAGGCCTAGGTGCATCGGGAACGTTGGGGTTCGAACCCAAATGCTAACCAATCAATCATTGGCAGTTTTAACAATTCAGTGAGGTTCTCATGGAAGTAGCTGGTGGAACGTGGTCTGTACCTGTATTGTCAAGGAGCATGCTGTCTCCATCTTCAGTGCAGAAGATGGAAAGCAGCTGATTCCGTGTAAAAGTCGGTAATACCTACCGGACTATACTATATATTACAGAATACAATGATATTATTATTATTATTATTATTATTATGCATATCGTCCACAATTCGTTTTGAATTAACAGGCTGTGATTGTGTAACTCAATTGAGTTGAGTAAGATGGGTGACGGGGATATTGTGATTATGATTATGTATATCTGCATGCAGTAGGAATACATTTCTTCAACAGACGAATAAGTACAAAGATTCAGGTATAGAAAAAGTGCTTACTGAGAGGTGGCTGATACATTCATTCTCAGGCTCTGTAATTTATACGCATTTCATCTTAAAAATACAGCCATCATTAGCACGTGCATGTACACTGGTGCACAGATTCATCACAATCCATCACATCTGGAATATATGTCACCACCGCAACCAACACCAACATCAACACCACCATTATCATCCTGAAATATTTCAAGGATCCTGCAAAACACTGATGTGCCTGGTTTACTGCTAATAAATGCATACTAATGAAACCAGATATAATTAAACATATTTAATGTGCAGTAAATACATTTTACCATCTACATTAAACATTCAAATTGCAGGGTAAATATGGAAAACCAATTAAAATGATCCAGAAAACTTCTCTGACTTAGAAACATTTGACAACTGTCAAGTTACAGAAAGTGTACAAAAATGTGACAGATGGAATCAAGTTGGCGAGGTCTGGAGGTGCAGGTCAATTACGCCCATACAAAGTCTATAATAGTACAAATAACATGGGATATAGCAAGGTGTAAGTTTTGTGCTCAGAGAATCAGTGTAGTGTGTGTGTGTGTGTTTGCACGTGCATTACATGAATGAACATATTTTATCATTGATAAAATTCTTTGAACATGGTTATACAAGGTGTTAAATCTTTTGAGATTTCTGACTGAGGCCATACAAAGAAAGAAAAGGTGAATGAGGTGATACTATCTGTGGTACATTTGAGATGCTGGACTGGCTGAGATTTTTAAACCGTGCCACATACAACAACAACAATAATAATAATAATTCACAATGGACTTTGTTTTATGCAATATATTCTGTTCAATATACTACTGTCTGTCATTACAGGTTACTGATAACATGATATTTCATCTCTTCCAGTGAGAATTCACCAATAACAAGATGGCAGTATTTAACTTGTTGTCATCAGTTGCGGGATTCGTCAAAGTACGGTTTCTCATAGACAAGGCAGTGATAGACAACATGGTGTTCAGACTGCACTACCGAATCACAAGTGCGATACTGTTCGTGTGCTCTATCTTGTGCACTACAAGCAGTCTGATAGGTGGGTGCATGGCAGTGGTTGTTTGAAAGGATTTCAATTGCTAAGTGAACAACTGGTATCTTGTATAAGAGCTGACATCTGAATGAACCTGATGATAGTATATAAAAAATTGCAATTGCTGAATGAAAAATTTCTGTCTCAAATGGAAAGTCTGGATTGCTGAATGAACCATTTTTTTCTCATACAAAAAGCTCTGATTACTGAATGAATTCTTTCTTGCAAGACATTTTGAAATCACTGATTTGTCATCAGTTCCTTGAGTGAAATATCACTCTAAATGAAACTGAGGGAAGCATTATCATTGGTAGACAACATAATATAACACTTTCATGTTTAGGAAAGAGGCAGCTGACTCTACATACATTGTACATGCCTACTGTACATTCATTTGGGAATGTCTACTGTTCTGACATGCTGCTACTAATGAGATAATTGCTGGTGTTTGCAGGTGACCCAATCAACTGTATTACGGATGGTGGAGTCCCTGGGCACGTTATCAACACCTACTGCTGGATCACGTCCACATTCACACTACCACATCAACAAGGCAAGCCTGTAGGAACCCATGTAGCCCACCCTGGTATAGGGAGCTACGTGGAGGGTGATAATGAAACTCGGTACCACTCCTACTACCAGTGGGTCCCATTCATGCTGTTCTTCCAGGTAAGCTTTTAAAGAATAATCTGTCAGCAATTTCCTGATTATGAACAAACACATACTAGTTTTTACAAATTTGTGCCTATGTATGTAATTTCTGAACACAGTGACCATTCTCACTATGGCACTATAAACAGCAACACTGCCACACAATAATTAATGGTGGTCATCAGAGTGGTGAATAAAGTCTGTAAGGGTGAAATTTAAAACTATGTAATTATTTCTCCATTTCTGTTTTGGTACAAAAAAAGGGCGCACTTCACTGTATCACAAAACTCACTTACAACACTTCACTGCCTCATAAAATTCATTTACCTTGTAAATTAAATCAAGTCCCTAATAGTTGGGCACCTATTGTATTAAAGCTCAGACACACTTTGGCACTTAATGAGTCTTTACCAAGGAATCACAACACTCACAGAGAGAAGTGTATGTGTATATATATATATATATATATGCAACATTGCAATCATCATCATTGCACATGCAGCACAAAACTATACATGATAATACAGATGTCAGACCTTTAATATAATATAGACTATAGCAGAGTTTCCCTCAACACACTGTATCTGTTGATTCAATTTATAAGGTTCAGTAATAAATACAGAGTAACATGGAACACTCTAGGATATTGGCAAGCACTGTTTTATTTACGAATGTTTGAAACCAACAGAATGTCCTGAGGATTCGAGTCTTCCGGGATGTGATGCTGTGTGAGTAGTTCCTGGCATTTCAAAGGATGACAGTAACTTCAAAATGTTGGGGACTGCTTGCCCATTGATGCAGCATCATATCACAGAAGACTTGTATATTCAAGATACCAAACTCCTTTAATTGAAAGTGGATCTTGTACTACAGGGCCTTCTGTTCTACATACCGCACTGGATCTGGAAGAACTGGGAAGAAGGCAAGGTTCGAATGATCAGCGACGGTATTCGAGGCTCCATGATTGGCACCAAGGATGATAGACGTGATCGTCAGAACAGACTAGTTCAGTACATGCTGGATACGCTACATCTACACAACACCTATGCTGCTGGCTACTTCTTTTGTGAGGCCCTCAATTTCATCAATGTTGTAAGTTTCTAAATTTTTCCTGACATCAGAAAGTCTCTATGGGATCTGGCAGAATTAGCAGTGGTTATTATCATAAAGAAGTTGGTGTTACTGCAGGAATTTAAGCAGTTTGTGCAATGAGGATTACCTGACAACTTTACTTGCATTACATTGAGGAAATCTGTGGAATTTCCCAACACAGCATTTCGTTTGTTATTACATTAAATGGCATAGTTTGTAAGCTATCTGTGACTCAAGTCTGATCAAGACTGTGGCCTGTAATGCTAAGGCATGCATGCATATGGTCAGTATTTTATCTGCTGGTGACTACTGTTTGTCAGTTTGTTGTTGTTTATCACATTAATGTACCCCACTCAGCCCTACACCCACATGCAGAAAAGTGTTCAAAGTTCTGATGCATCATCGCTGATTTGGCTGTTCTATCACTGCACTGTCTGAAGAATGTGAAGAGCCTTACAAAATTTGCATTAGATCCTAGTAAAAGAATACGAGGCGGCCGTGAAGATTCCAGTCTTCTGGATGTGATGCTGGACTTGGACTGCTTGACCCTGAAGGTGGAGGCACTGTGGTCCTTCTAATCATCAGGAACCACTCGTCCAGTGACACATCATCAGATCCCACAAGAATGGAATCTTCAGCAACACTGCTGTGATAGTCTCAAATCTACGGAAAGCTATGTTAACATCTTCACTGCAGCAGTGAGATGTACTTTGTCTGAGTGGCTCTCCTGTGCTGGCCAACAGACTGATTCATATTTTGTGGTGCTATAGTGAGATTTTATTTGCTGTGTTCTGGTCTGTTTCTGCTGGCATCTGAGAACAGCATCAACTATGTTAATATTCCGGCCACAGTGTTTTATAGAAACACATACCACATTGATCATCTCTTTTCATCAACCTTTTATTTCAATGAACAGCTTGTACAATTTACTGATAGAAACAGTTAATCAGAAATTCATCAGGCATTAAAATAAAAATCAGAAGTACAGCCCTTAATTTTGCAGTGAAAACGTCAAAATTTCATCAGTGTTAGGAGATTACGTTAATACACTGCAGAAATCCATCATGGCAGTGTCAGTTGAGCTCAGAGAACATGACTGTTGAAGGCTTAAGTTTCAATGAGTTCCAGACACTGCAGTAATTATCTCTGCATACCTCACTCAACTCACAAGCTGCAGCCTACCCATTCAACATAAATACACTGTTGTTATAGCAAGCAAACAGCAGAACTCCACACACACACACACACACACACGCACATGGCTAATGTGACATGATGCTGAACCTCATATTATTACCACTATAATGTTAGTAACTATGTCCCTCTATCTAATGAAAAGTGTTTTCACACAGGTTGGCAACATATTTTTTGTGGACGTGTTTCTTGGAGGGGCTTTCTTGAAGTATGGAACAGACGTAGTACGATACTCAGGCATGAACCAAGAGAACAGAACAGACCCCATGATCGCTGTCTTCCCACGTGTGACCAAATGCACCTTCCATAAATTTGGTCCCTCAGGTAAAAAAAAGCAGCTGTAGTTCTGTCTTGTGTAGCTGTTCCCCGCACATAGATTCTCTTATTTTGAGTGAAATGAAGCTTTTGTTTAATGCACATTGTTCCTTGTGTTTCTTCTGTACCTTCATGTTAGAGAGGTAAAGGAACTGACAGTTCAGTATTTAAACACTGAGAAAAAGAGGTTTATGTGGTAAATATACACCACACAAATTATTTCAGCACACTGTGATATTCATGAAATAATCATACTTCTAGACAATCTTGTCATGTTGCGTTTTCACCACACACATTATGCATGTTAATGGACCTCTACACATGTATACAACCATCTTTGTTAATTTACTCTTGTATCAATGATCATTTTAACAGTACGCCTGTTTTATGAAGGTCATGTGTCATATTTTTTTGGCATGCTCACAAAATTCATAAAAGCAACTATTAGCTTTGTCATGTCTGTCTTTCTGTGTCTGCAATGAACAACTTGTGTCCCACTGGACAGATTTTTATGAAATTTGATATTTGAGCATTTCTTGAAAATCTGTCATGAAAATTCAAGTTTCATTTCAATCAATAACATTTACCCAAAAAATGTGCCATTTAAGAAATAATGTGGAAAAATGTTGTACAGCTAGAATAGGCCACAGATAACAATATTATATAGCACACACACTTTGCATGCTGAATAAGTACAGCTATAAACACACACTCAGAATATGTAATACTTACTGCTTTTCCACAGCAATATGGTTGCATGAACGCACCTCAGTGTTACATTATATGTTCATTGCCTGTCCTGTTAACCATAAATTTTTATCTAAAATGTTATATCAAAGCAAGGATCATTGATATTTAATCATATTCATAATCCTTCTGGTGCTTCTACATTTCCTATTGAACGCCTTGATAGTGGCCCAGATGGATGGAAACATGTTGCAGACACAATTCAAACAGACGGGTTGGCAAACCTCTGTTTACATAGTGGGTTTTTATTTAGCAGTTCTTGACAGTCATTATCTCTTCCCATTTCCACCAGCTTTGTAACACATGCACACAGTTTTGAGACTTCAAATCTTGAGCTATGAATGGCTCATCATACAGGTGAAAGTAATATAAATGTCAACTGTATCACACTGAGGAACAAACTGTGTTATTTCCCTCTCCATTCATAGGTAAATGATGCTGGAAGTGTTTCCATCAGGGGGCACTGACGTGTAGTTCACCTGATGATATTGCATGAGTCATGAAGCAGGCTTCAGATTCAAAATTCGTATACCATGGAAAGGTGCCCCTTTGTTAATGTGCATCAGTAAGCCACATCTGGTTATGAACTGTTCACAGGCACAATTCAGAAGCATGATGCTCTCTGCGTCCTGGCCCTCAACATCTTGAATGAGAAAATATACATCTTCCTGTGGTTCTGGTTCATCTTTCTGTCTGTGCTCTCTGGCCTTGCCCTGCTCTACAGCACTGTTATTGTGGTGCTGCCGTCCATTCGTGAGACAATACTCAAGAGACGCTTCAGATTCGGTACCCCTGCTGGAGTATCAACTGTTGTAGACAAGACACAGGTGAGAACACTGACGTTACACTGTGAGCTCCATGGACGATCGCCAGCACTTTGTACTGCATTATAAAATAGCCAGCTGTATCCATGAGACAGGTACACCCATACATATGAGCAGTACCAATGGTTCTGGGTAAGAATGACTGCCAGTGATGACCCAAGACTCCACAAACCATTTTGTTCCTTCGGATATCATCCGACTGCTAGATAACTCTCGAAGATTACAATTTAAGCAACTGAGTTTGAAATCAGACAGAAGTGTGCTTCTCCATCAGAAATGCCTGTGCCAGCCTGTTGGTAGAAAAATTTAAGTAGGCACTTAATTCAAAGTTGTTCACAGTAAAAACTTTACGTTCAGTAGATCTCAGATCAGTCTTATGACTGACTGAACTAAATTTCTGCTTTTCAAATACACTATGAAACATTACCCCAAAATAAACCACTTCTTCCATATCTTTTATCAGTTCAGAATTAATGGTAAAATTACCATGAACCCAACCCCAAAATAAACCACTTCTTCCATATCTTTTATCAGTTCAGAATTAATGGTAAAATTACCATGAACCCAGGTCTTGAACCCCAATTATTAGAGCATCAAACTGCACAAGAAATTGACAAATTTTGTAAGTGAATGAGTACACTTACTAATGTCATTATTTCAGGTACTTATATTGATGAGCCAGTTTGAAACACAAGAACTGTCATAAGTGTGAAGTGTTGTGATGATAAATGAGTCTGATACCTTGGGGTACTAATTCATCCTGTGACTGTAGTAAAAATACTGGAAACATGAAGGGAGTAATCTGATGAGGGGAACCAGCACTGCAGTGTCTGGATACAATCTCATTTGTTACAGGTTGGAGACTTCCTACTGCTGCATCTGCTAGGGCAGAATATGAACATAGTGGTGTTTGGCGAAATATTGGATGAACTGAGTCGCAGACTGAATGACTACATGCATAACAATGTTCCTACAGCACCATCCACCCTGGAAATGTCTCCTATATACCCTTCAAAGGACAAGTTCCCTAAAGAGACAGAAGCCTAGCATCTTCTGAGCTTTGAGGAGAATTCCAGAGACTGACAACTGTAATACACAAAATAGCCAAATGTTACATCCATTGGTGGAGAGAACCTTAATGTATGGCTTCAGATATCTGAAGATCATTATATCAGGATTCATAAACACCAACAAAAAAAATTGTTGAAATTAAAACACTACAAGGACTGATGTTCTGCTCTTGTTTGAGGACCATGAGTATCAACATTTTTCTCTTCAGGAATTCTGGGAATTTCTACACATAGCTGCTTTCATGTTAAGTATGGCTCTGAGTTTTAAGTTCAAAACTTTAACAATATGAAGTAGGATCATGAGTTGTAGACTAGTGTCACTCTGGAATGTTCCTCAAATGCTGGAACTTCTTGTGTGTGTGTGTGCGTGCGTGTGTGTGTGTGTGTGTGTGTGTGTTTTTTTTGGCATTGTGCTTCCTACTGTGATGGTGTACAACAAACTTACTGAAATGGCAAACTGTTAACTTGCACAACTTACAGATTTAAAAACACAATATGACTCAAACGCTTGAAGGAAGTTCCATGATCCAGAAAAACAGAATGGAACTGTAGCTCACAAACTGGAGAAATTAGTGTGATAAAATTAGCATAATGACATAATATTCATTTGTTATTATTACTATTGCCAATTAGCTTATGAAAGATTTGTTAGGTTAGTTATACTGCAGGTTTTTTAACAACGAATTTCTAAGGCTGACGTTTGCGTCCACAGAAAGTAGACAGCTATGTAATGTGATGGCTCATTGAACAAGTGTCATTCCTAGTAACATTCCAAATAAAGAAAAGTTAATCCATACTCAAGTAAATACTTTGTCTCATTCTGTGATCACTAATAGTCCGAAAGCAATCTGATGTTACGTGTGTGCACAAGGAGTGGTGATTACAGCCAATACACCTACAGCACCATACTCTCTCCTCATAACACAGCTTTGTGTCATATACGAATTTTGAATCCATTTCATACCTCTTATAACATGCACCTCCACACACACTGTATGTTTCTTCATGGCCTTGACTAGGGTTAACTGTGATTTCCTTTCTCAGTTCAATAGTATAGTACAAATATTCTATGAAGAACAATGTGTCTGCTTGGTTAATAGCACACAACATACAACAATAAGCACTCTACAACTGCTTGTAAACAACTAACCTGGCACCCTTCTAGTATCTCCTGTGGACCAGTACAACTAGTGCAACTGAAATCAGTTCTTTGTGCAGTGACATAAGATTGCAATCGGACCCTATGTATCTTTCTCATGACTGACTTATGAGGCTAGTAGTGATATGCGTACTCTTTTACATTTATTCAAAACATAAATATTTTGTGACCAAGGTGCATTATTAATCCAATACATATTGTATGACTGATATTTTATATTGTTTCATTTTGAATACAGAAAGAAAACCACAGCAAGAAAATAGAAAATGTTCAATATATGTGTCAGCAATAATTTTAAATACTCAGTGCTAACTGGTATGCCATTATCCTTGTGGCCTACCTTACAAATTGCATTACTTTTGCCAGAAAAATATCAAAGGAAATTATGAGATTCCAGGCCACTGTTATGTTCATAAGTTAATTTTGCGAATAATATTGTCACTGTTTTATTTTTAATAAAATTTTGCTTCTACACATAATGTCAATATATCTTTGCATAAATAAAGCAGTTCACTGTTGTATAAGGATGACTGATGCAGAGCAGTGGCTTAAGTCTTTTCAACATTGCAGAACATGATGTCACTTCACGAACAAATCACATTGCCACACTTTCATCATGTTCAACAGACACGTTAAAAATCCAAATTTTTCGTATACCATAATATTTTATGCATAGTGACTATGTGAATAAGTTAATTCACTGCATTAATTTTTTTGCTTATAGCAATGTTGTTTTTGCTGTGTTTAATTTTCATACATGCATTGGGGTGATCATTGAGCCTAGATAAATGAATCTTGCAAACAAAAACTGTGACAATGCTGTGGTATACTCAAGTGTTGTATAAAAAAGTGTGTAATTTTGGGATCTTAGTTATAAGTATAGTAATTTTTTTACACGAGGCTGTACATTACAGCAAACACGGTAAGAATAATTAATACAACCAGTATAGCACATTCCAAATTCCTTATATTCATAATAATTAAGCCAAAATTATGTGGCTTCCAGCTTGCTGTCAGAAATCTCTCTCAGAGACAAAGATACTGTTAAATGCTCAATTTTATGTTTATCATATTACGCAGGGCAGAGGTGAAGTTGATGATGGGCACATTCTACTGGAATATGACACCATGTAGTTTGCCAAAGTTACAAATGTTTCAGAGAATGTTGCTGTCTCCCATCTTCAAGGTGGGTGCAACCCTATTTACTATCTGACATGGTGCTGGACTTCAGGCTTCTTTAACAACTCTGCAGAAATCTAAAATCATGAATACAGTAGTTGCTTTCATATAGGCCACAATTTTAAAGGATAAGGAAGTGTATGCTATACCTCTTCATGAAATTTAATATATAAATTACACAAAATGTGTAATAGTAAGTCTGCCAGTGGTACAGAGATTGTTTTAGACATACAACAAATAGCTTTCTTTGTCTTCCAAACTTGACATACAGCATGCAGTTTCCTGTGCGTTGATAAAGTAATGTCAACACCATACATGTAATAACCTGGTTCATTAAAGCTGCAGATAAAGCATCAGTCTTATGTCTTCAACCTCACAATTCCCAAATCAATGGACTACAGTAAGAAGCAGGGTCTTACATCCATGAAAGTTGACAGCCCCTCAGGCAGTCAAAATTCTTAGTCAAAGGTTCTTATCACACTCACAAAAGCTTTCCATTCGATCCTTTCCTGGGCTGCCGAATTCAGTCTACAGGGTAATTCTCTCAGACTCACTTCAATATGTTCAACATATCTATATGCCTAGGTATCCAAAGATAGCCTGTTTTCCCTCTGAAGCACCCTGACCAAAATTTATCCAGTTTTCCTCATCATCAGTGTCATGTCCTCCATTAACATCATCATCAAAATCTCCTACAGTCAATATTTTAGAGTTCTTCCATTGTTGTTTTCCACACAGACCATAATTCAAACCCAGCTGGGACATATTTCTTTTTCCCATACTTTCAACATGCTGTTTCAATAGTTTCTATTTAACCTCAGTATTATTCATCTCTGTTCCCGTTTAATGCTGGCATCTCTCCGCTTTCAGCTTGTGTACATCCTGCTGCTGATCAAAACCTTTCATTTCAGTAGTTCCAGTGCTCCTCATGCTATTGTTCAGAATTATGATGTGTTAAAAATCATGCCTTGCCATTGATAACATTTTGTGTATCTCTATAAGAGTTCTAATTCGGCTTTTATTTTCTGGAAATGTATTAATTCAATTTATGCCCTTATTTTTAAGTATATTTCATAGTGTACTTAATAATTCCATTTATTTCTGCATTATTTGATTCTCCATAATTTTATTTTCTTATATTCTTTGTTTCCTGGAAACTTGTTTCAAATGTTCTAATTGCAAACATTTAAAAAAATTTAATCTCTTATCATTGGCACTATAATATGCTACTTTCTGCATGATATTTGCTGCATCACTATACAGACTGTCACCTGACAATAGATAAAACTCAGCTGATAACACTAAACACTATATGCTACACAAACAAACCAGACACTAAACACTGCACACTACACAAACTCACAGCTCAGCTGGTAACAATAAACACTGCACACTACACAAAACTGTCACCTGACAGTGGACACAGCTCAACTGATAATGTTAAACACTGCACACTACACAAAACTGCCATTGTGCATGCTAGTTGCTGCACCTCATACAACAGGAATTTTAGGCAACAATTTCTGGGGAGAAAAGGGGTCGTATGGTGTGAAAAATAAGGTGCATTGAATGTCTGTAATTACTGTAGCAGAACAGCACAAAAACTTGTTTGGAGGCGATTCTGATAAGTCAAGTGACAGAAATGATGTCACATAGGCTCATACTTGAACTATGACACCATACACATTGCACCCCCCCCCCCCCCCCCCCCCCACAACATATTTTTTTCTATTTTTTTTTTAAATTAATGAGGCATAAATTTTTTTTGACCCCACCTAAGAATAGTTTTTTTTTTTTTTTTTCTAAATAAAAAAA
>Ga0123354_10012697_pt1 | contig 13049 bp, 3 predicted proteins | sample TergutLab28metaG_2_FD_97872 | JGI IMG/M metagenome (GOLD analysis project Ga0123354, IMG submission 97872) | Labiotermes labralis P4 segment gut microbial communities from Petit-Saut dam, French Guiana - Lab288 P4 | ecosystem: Host-associated > Arthropoda: Insects > Digestive system > Gut ...
TATAGGTGTGATGATACCAGACGCTGTGTAATGCAATTTTGACCTCCTGATAATGAGCACGTGTGCTCGAAATATGTAGAGGCATGAAATAAAACTTACTGTGAAACAAATTTTGTGCATCAAGTTGGTTAAATGCCGAGATAAATATACTGAGATGTACGGTCAGCAAAACGTCAAATGTTAAGAAATACGTTCCAGTTTTGGAGGCGCTGTCTCAATGTTGTAACGCGCACTAAGTCTTATTAACTGATGGAGATTGTATCAAGATTAGGAGATAGACCTTGTCACATTGGCATAATGTCCGACTTTGTTTAGACAAAATTAATGTCAAAATGCTAACACTAGAACTTTCATAAAATATTTCTCTCTACATGTTTACACCTTTATACTTGTACGTCAAACAGAAAGTGAACTAATAGATCTGCCATTCGGGGACATTTTACACTGGAAGTGTGAGTGACACCATGCGAAGAGGCGAACGTCTGTGGCCGTCAGAATGCTGCAGTACTTTCAGTATTTTTTAAATTATATTCAAAATTCTGTTTCGTTTTCTCATTATACACCATACGTTTTATTCATGTATATCTATAAGCATTTATGTTGATGTGTGTGTGCGTTGTGTGTTTGAATATGTTGCTGCGTGTGATTGTCCCTTTATGAAGTCTTAAAATTGAAATGTGAATTATTTCATGGACAAAGGGTGTCTTATATAATACACTTTTCTTTCCAATACCAACGCTGTCCCTCTCTGTCTCTCTGTAGACAATATCTGGAAGCCTACCTATTTGAAGTCACTTGACATAATTAAATATAGACATGGAACTTCATAAATATATAAGTAGTTTCTGTTAGTTGAAATTACATTTTGAGACAGTAAAAAAAGAATACCTGTGTTATTAATAACATCAATTAATTTAGGAAGTACAAAGATTAATATGTGAGAAGTTATAACTAAAACTGGTTTTTACAAATTGTGAAGTACTTGGAAAGTGTCCATTCTGTTCCAACAAGGGACGATGAGCATGATGTGCCACTACAGTGCCAGGTGACATCATACTTTCAGGAAGAGTTACAATATAGGGGAACAATGACAAGTGTCACTCGTTCGTGACGTTGCATTTCCACTACAATGGGAATTGTCGTTTTGTCAACAGAACAAGGCCACGTTTCACATTACAATAGAATGCCACAGTGAATTATCGATAATGGTCTAGCTCGCTCCCGAAGAGTGATGATTTGCGAGAGGTCGCTTTTCCATTACTCATTTAATTAACTTGCTGCTTATTTGTGTACTCAAGACAACGACATGCGATTGTGACGCGATAATCAGCTTTAGTAATACGTGTGGAGAAAAGTCCTGGAGAAGGAAGAGTCGCTCAGCTGCTCAAGGAATTCACCACGAGAATAGAAAAGGCAGAATCATTAGAGTTTTCGCAGTAGCCCAGAATATATATTGATTGCCCATTTCCCACCTTATGGCTTTAAGATCAACTTTAATAGTATCTTTTTATCCACGAATAAGTCTTTCAACTGGTTTGTTTCCTGAATGGTTTCCGACCAAAACTGTGTAAGTACTTACTTCTTTTCATCTTCATGCTTTTATATGTCCCGCCCACCTAGTCCTCCTTGCTTTACTCCTCCTGATATTTTTCTACGAAGCCTAAAATTTGCAGGTTTCCCCGTTCTCCTGTTGCTTGCACCGTGCTATTTGCAAACATAATGAGGAAAACTGCAGAGAAAAGGTCATTTTGTAGTGTACTGGTTCTGATCGGCTGTTGTGTTGAATGTGCTAATGGGGGAGACATAAGGCAGATTTATTCGCCCAATTTGTCTCATCATTCTTAGTAAAAGACAGAGAAAATACATGTATTTCACAAAATCCAGCATATAGGATTTAACACTCCCATTAATGCCGAGCAGAACGGTATAACAGATTCATGTATTCGGGAAGTATCGGTTTCGAACATGGGTAGGTTTACGGCCTGGCAGTCATATACGGGTTACAAGTACGGTACTGCAGTCACAACCACCGAAGTTGATAGCAATTACTACGATCCGTATCAACATTGCCGTGACAAAGATATGTAATGTTACATGTTATATTATCCTGGGATTTTATTCTACGAATGATTTATCGGAAAGTCTAGGTAAAGCCACGAAATAGTCTTTGCTGAAGACCTTCAAAAGAATCATATCTCTGGTGGGGTGGGATATTAGCCCGCTGTCAAACAAGAGAACCCCAAACTTTTAGAGCCGATCTGCTTAGTATAAGAATTGTCCGAAGTAACAGCAGGAAGGTGTAAATTGCTTGTTAGCTTACTTATACCTTGTTCTTTGGTTATCTTCATTTACTAAAAGACAATGTTTGAACTTGTTGTGTTTCATAATTTCGAATTATGGTAAAATAACTGTTAACGATTTTGAAGGAATTAGCTGTGGCCTGTTTGAAGCTACTATTCCAGCATTATCGTGAGTATACTGTGATCGGTGTAGCCTGAACGGGACTGGGATTCCAAAGTTGTTGTTTCTAGCTGTAATTCTAGAACATGGCCACAGAATTGTGAATAGAGTGGTCACTTGTTCGATGCTCGCCTATTACCCTACTTTTCGACAATAGGAATGCTGCCACATCTCTGGCTTTCGTGCGTATAAATTACACCTTACGAGTTCTGAAACTTAAGTCAATACTCGGCGAATTCAGTAAATGGGAGACGGTGTTTTGGAAGAAAAGGTGTAGGAAGGAGCATAAACCCAGAAATCCTCGTCTGCAACTTCAACAGCCACATTTGTTCTCAGTGGTCATATTCAGCTCTCAGAATGAACTAGCATAACGGTGTTAGACTGAAATGTTTTCCAAATTCTATTCAGTGTGATGAATCCTGTATTCTTTGATGCGCTTACGGGCTTTGAAGCTTTACTCTTTTGTTTGTTTATATAATTTTATTATCGTCACTCGCCAAACCACTTTTCACACAAGCTTCAGTTCTCCTACAGTATGGCTCCAACTGCCCGACCTGCAGCGTGATGCTGTTTGTCCTTTATCATAGTCAGCTTTCTCCTTCCTTATAGGCAGAAAAAGAAGAGAAATGGTGTCAAGTTATTTGAAATTTTATAATTAAATCTTCGAGGTAATTATGTAAACTCTTTGTCTTACCGACCAGTAACTGGCATTTCGAAAACTATGTGGATTTACAAGTAGTTTCGCTTTATCTGTACAAACCGAAATATGCTATGCAAGCATAATTCTTCCCTTTGTCCTAAAGGTGTTAGACAACATGCTATTTTGTAATTCACTCGGTAGGTGGCACCGCTTTTTGCGAAATGCAGTCGTTACGTTTGATGTATAACGTTAGATATTCTTTGCGACTTTGGCGCTAGGACATTCTGTATTTGATGAAAAGATGACTTCGCGCCACTACTACGAGATCATCAGTAATAGCAAAGTCGTGTGATACTACACTTTCGAAATTTCGGTGTTTTGTTCTTGGGTTAGGCGGGTCAACAGAAAATAACTTTGTAATTTTGTTATAATTAAGACCCAATTTGAGCGGTCCAGTAGCCTACAAATTATTTTAAATAATGATGGGGGGAAAAAGGAAAGAGCATTCTAAGTCAGTTATGTACGTTTAATTAAGGTGTTAGAAAAATTGAAAAGGTTGTTATTTATGGCTGGATCTATTTTCAATTTCCGGCTGCTTCGAGCATTTGATTGTTAATAAAGCTATTATAGGAGATATTATTGAATAATTTATATCAAACTGATAAATGCCTAGTATTTCTCATTCTTGGCTCAAAATATTTTAAACCCTGTAGGGGGAAACCTAATAAGTACGGAGCAATTTGCGCCGTAGTTTTCAACTAATTCATTCTCATGAATATTTAGCCCGAAGCCACAAGAGAAGTGGCTGGGCATTTTGCTAGAAATGTAAATGGGCTACTGTGTATATGCACACATAATGTTCTGTGCTTCGAAACTCAACGTTGGACTGATGTAGAAAGATACGATATAGGACTAAACATCAGACGGTTCAGGGCAGTTTTCGTCTGCGTTTGATGTGTCATAAGGAAAGACAGAAATGTAGCCCGTGTATTTCTTCCACTAATATTTTATGATGTTATATTTGTAAGTAAATAAATGCCCTATTGTGACAAAATGTCTTTTATAATAAAATATGTCTTGTAACGAAATGACTTTTGTCGGAAAATATATGTCTTGCTCTAACAAAATATATTTCGTTTTTACAAAACATAAAAGAACAGAAGGCGTCACGTCTCTCTTATTCAGACTACATCGTAACTGCTGTACCTGGCGAAACGATAAACGTAGCCTACTTATGAGAATTTTTTTTGCGGGAATTTTCTACAGAGTAGACGTTATTTACACATTCCTTTGAAAACATATAATATTGTAAAAATAAGAAATATATACACACGAGTTTAAACATGTGCTAAGTAATATAACATAAATTTCATTTGTGAAAAATCAACAGAAGTTTAGTTCTCCTAATTAAGTAATTGTCAATTGATTCGTTTGTCTGTCTTCCTTATGTGGACTGAAGCTTGTGAAGACACGTAGACATAGTAAGTTCTCTTTAGAATTATTTCGTTTTGGTAGCCAAATGTATAAAATTGCAAATAAGATATATGTTGACGGCATGTGATTACTTTATAGAGTTAACATATTCAAGTAAAAGGTAAAGTGATCCCGTTACAGGCCTGGTGTGGCCCAGAGGGTGGGTAGAGGTATAGCTCTACTCTTCCATGACCGCGGCACTAGAAGGGGGTGAGTGATCAGCAGCACGCCCCACCCGCACTTAACCCCAAGGAAAGATTTAGTACCAATTTTACAGGAGGATGGGTGGGCCCCAGGGCCGGTCTGGACGGTCGTAAAATCTCGTCCCCACCGGAATTCGATCCCGGACCGTCCAGCCCGTAGTCAATCGCTATAGGACTGAGCTACCCGGCCCACAACGTGTTCAAGTAACGCAACTTACTTATAAAGTGAAGTGCTTATTACCGGAGGTTAACCACTTTATAATATAAGGATCTTATTTTGTCTTGTGTATTGTTTGAGGTAATTTACACATTGTCTGAAATTCGGAGCCGAAAATTTACACACCAATGAATGAGTCGTACTAAAATGCGTAAAGTCCTTGCAGCTGTAAGAACCGGTACAATGGGCTGCAAAGAACAAGTTAGTGTATCGGAGCGTTTTGTCAGATTGCTTGTCAATAGGCCAAAAGAAGAAGGCAGAACATCCGTTCATTAAAGGTGTTGAATTTGCTGAAGACGACTGGTATTTGACGTTTAGGTGACAGTGAATCGTGATAAATTCCTATAATAAAATGACTAGACGAATTAATTTCTCAAATTTATTTTTGAAATAAAACTCCACCAGCATATACCTTATGTTTCGGACAATTCCCCTGTCCATCATCAGGAGTTTTTCACTGTACACACAGCAATGGTGTATGTCATACAGGGTTGCTGACAGCTTGCGAGCAGGATCAGGACGTCATGATCCTGCTCGCAAGCTGTCAGCAAGCCTGTATGACATATACCATTGTTGTGTGTACAGTGAAAAACTCCTGATGATGGACAGAGGAATTGTCCGAAACATGTGGAGTTAAATTCCAAAAATAAATTTGATAAATTAATGCATCTAATTGGTTTTATTTTATGAGCGACTGCTATTATTGTTCCAAATCACGCTAACCCAAATTATGTTCGCGAAACCCTAAAATAAATATCTGCTGCAAAAGCTCAGGTCTTCAATAAAACAAATTCTTTGTATTGCTAAAGATTGCCACAGATGAAAATAAATTCCAGTCACTTAAGGCATTTATTGTGATTTAAAGTGGGAAAATAACTCTTCATATAACCAAATAAAATTGTTGCTGAATGAGGGAGTATCAAATAGGGAATATTATGTAACCGAACGTGGTTTTCTGTCAGATGTAGCCTGTAGCATATCTACAGGTAAAAATGTTACCCCACTGATGGTTATTTCCCGAGGTAAATAATGAAAGCTACAGTGATATGTGATTCACCAAAAAGAACAATGCTATCATGTAATCAAAAAGGATGGACATAACTAGAAACTTCAGAACCTAGTATGAGTTTCTGTCCCATATCAAGCCAATGTATGGTGATCTTATTCTAATAATGGATGGCCACATAACACAAATTAAAAATCTGGACGCAATTGTCTTTAAGAGTTAGGATTACAGTTGACTGCATCCATAAGCCAAAGTCTTTGCTTCCCTCTTTTATGCTTACAGTCGTCACATTTTGTGCGTCTACTGATGGGAGCGTCGCGCTTGAACCCTCCGGCTAGAAATTCGAATTACAAGCCAGCAGGGTATATGGAAAGGCACTTTTAAGAACAGCCGCCACATTATTTGAAGTTTTACCTTTCAGAACTCTTTATTACAAGAAGCACAGTTCGCTTCTTTTAAGCTCCTGCCAAACCACACAACCCAATATCTGTCGTTCGGGGTGGGAGTTTAGAAATGAGAGCAGAGTGGACGTTAACATTCTTTGAAAATGACGTATGCCCAGTGACATTTGAAAATGACGTATGCCCAGTGACATTTGAGACACCTGCCTAATCTAATAAACGCAGAAGCACGTGGGAAACTGATAGGAATAGGCGCGTCACTCTTGCGTATGAAACGAATAGGGCTGTGAAGTACATTTGCAACAAGGTCGAATTTCTTAGACTGAACTGTGGCGAAGGTCTGATAATTCGCCTTGTCTGTTTAGTTTCTCTTTTTATTCTGATTCATCCCGTTGTATTATATCATATCGAATACGAATGAAGTACTACAGCCAAACACAACACTTTGATATTTGGTGTCCAGTACGACATAGTTCGGTTCAACGAACCATCATCACGCGTTACTATACAAAAATTCGTTGCACCGCAACATTGAGCATTGGTTGGCAAATGTTAGGGTGTTGCGTCTGGCTGAAATTCTTCATTCGTGTTCACTACGCTGTGTTTAGAATAAGCTCATCAGTGCTGCGCCGGCAACTATCCTGGTTTCCTTGAATTAAGAAACAGTCACACCATTCACTGTCAGAAATAATTATAAATTTTGACACTGATTGTAAGAATAGGCTTGAAACCAACGCTGAGTTTCCCTAGCTTGGTGTTGTGGCATAGATTGTCTTTTTCTGAACAGTTTTTATCAGTGAATTTCCCATGTCTTGTTAGAAATAATGTTTTCAAACAAGTTTCTTTTCATATTCTGTAGGGTACATCTGGCCAGATACCATGGGGTAAAGTGGCTGCGAGCACGAAGTTCGAACAATCTAGTTTTCAAAACCATAGTAAGAGGGAAAATTTGAAATATTATGAATAAAAACACTCTAATTTCAATCTTAATGTTACTTATGTCCGTGTGTTAATGAAGAATTGACGTAATAAAACCAACGAGTGCACTAATATTTAAATTATATTTATGCTTCATTGGTGTTCAGTAACTCCCTCTAGAAGATCAATATAGATCGAAACTTGTAAGAGTTATGACAAATTGTATCTAAAAATATAATTTTAACATTAGAGTATTTATTCTTTTTATTTTATAAAGTATGATTTCACGTTAACAAAATTTGAGTTATCGTGTAACAATAACACATCAATAGCGTACATTTTTCTTCAAGGAAGCCATTGTGCCCTGGTTCCCCTTAAGCGTAGCGTGACATGTCTAGTACGTTTGCATTGTTGTTACCTGCATATTTTCAATTCTTGGTACTTAGCTTTCGACGGTGTCTTATGTAACTGACGTGCATGTGACTATGTCAAGCAAAATGTTGATAAATTTGAGTATCTTTGATGTGAATTTTATTTCCCTTTGCTCGGTGTCCGTTTCGTAGCGGCGGTGCTGCAAATCTGGTGCACGACCTTACTGTTAAATTAAATCTTCTGCGACATAACACCATGCCAAATCTTAGATAGTTACCGATGTTTCGGGGTCATCACACTTATTCGAAAAGTCGCTAGACATTTGCCATTCCCCACCGTGTCACGTAGCAGAATACACATTCTCAAATTTCTCACCTATCTGTAAAACTTCCAAGTATTATTTTAGCAGATAACTGTGCTAGGAGAATGAAAGAAATGTATATTCAGTGCAGTCTAAACCGTATAAAAACGCTCTTTTTTCGTATAAAGATGTGTCGGCCTACGTAATACTTTATTTTTACGAGATGGATGAATGTTATACCTCCGTAAGCTATACATTGTAGTTGCACCCAACAGTGTTTGTAGGTCTTCAGACGAAGTGTCAGTTATGTTAATCCGATCTTAACCAAATTTTGTATTATTCCTTAATTTGTTGTAAAGATTCCAACATAAAATTTCTTAAAAGTCTCTACAGTGATTCGCGGCGTCATAACCCAGAAGAGCGCAGTTCTCAGATACTTTGCGATGGAAGCCTGAAATCGCGCATAATAACGCATTGTATGTCTGCAGATTGAAGGATGGATGGGCAGTTGCATTCCACAGAGATGCGAACGCAATTAAAATATAACCTCTTAATAGGTACAGTGGCAGATCGATTATGTAACTTTGGGTTCCACAAAATCAAGGAATTTCTGAAATATGTGAATAACTACGAACTTTGCAAATGAAAGCTATTGCTTTGTTGTGATTCACCAAACAAGAGAACAAGAAATGTGATGACGAGAGCGGCATCGTATATTAAAGAGAGATTCATTGTTCGGTACAGACAACTTATTAAAATTCATGGTTTCATTCAAAGGGTGCAGCTAATTGAAACCCACTTGCTTTGTTCTTATGTTTCGGCGTACACACAGAGCAACAGCAAGCTTCACCGCTCCAATGAACATGCTTTCCTTTTGCATGGCTTCACCTCCACAGTAATTAGATCAATCGTTTCTTCAGTGTAGAATTTCGACACTTTAACATTGTAAATTTCATTTCTCTCCATCGTGGCTCGGGTTGGAGCTGAGCCCCTTTCTTGATTGTAAAGAGGAAGCCACCGAGGTTTTGCCGTTTGCTACTTACTCTACTTTTTTTTCCACTGAGGGGGACACCAGACGCTATTTCTTGTTCTAGGGGGTCTTTAATCTCTCACTTTCTTTTATATTTTTAGTTATCTCCGGTTTTCTCTTCCATTTCTCTTTCTTGCCTCTTTTTTTTTTTAAATTCGTTTTACACTTCAAAGACCCGGCGTCTAGCCTCAGATTACAAGCGCAGGTCTCATCTGGTGCATTGACCGGAACTAAGCCGTGAAAGAGGTCTTCACACAGGAACAACAGCAGCGCCATCAGGATTAAGGACGGACAAAATACGAGCTTTCGAGGATTCGATCCCTCTGTAGAGGGCGGACCGAAGAGCACAGAACTTCAATTTGTTGTGCCTGAGCACAAAGAACACTTCGATACCACGCATTCAACTAAATGTTTGCTTGTAACTTGTGCAGAATATTGAAATGGAAGGATTTAAGCACTGTTCTACAAAGATGCGAGAAAGAGAACTGTGTGTGTGTGTGTGTGTGTGTGTGTGTGTGTTTGTCTGTCTGTCCGTTTATAATTCTATGGTACGGAAGGTTGTACAATTCATTCTTGCAACAGTCATTCTCAGTTGCTTGTGATTTTTCTGAGCTTACGTACACTGATATTATGGGGTATTTTGTGGTTTTAGGAGTTTTCCTAAGTTGTTTTTGGTCATGTAGGCCACTTTTACATTTGTATTTTTGAACAGCTTCGTGACCTGTCTCGCCTCGTTCCCGAAATATATGTACTTGGCCCATATTTTTTGTCGGTTGTCCTTTTCTCGTTTTCATTTGTAAAGAGACAAGCCTGGCAGCCATTGCCTACTAATTAACTCTGGAATGCATACCTGCATTTTACCTCTAGTACTGCACGTGCAGGAAGATACAAAACCCATTATATATATATATATATATATATATATATATATGTATATATATGGACAATGCAATGTGTGCAGAAAGATACAAAAACCATTTTTAAATAAATATCCATATATATATATTTATTTATTTATTTATTTAAAATGGTTTTTGCAAACGTAAAAGGAAAGAAGTTTACTCAGTGAAGATATACATCTTCATATCTTCAATGAGTAAACTTCTTTCCTTTTACGTTCATTATGTTTCTATTTTTCGAGCAGAATAGAAAGTCAACACAAAACGTGAAACAAGAGAATTATTCAATCTTATAAGTTCGCATACAGGGTACAGAGTTAAGGAATTTGAGGTCAGCACATATTCTGAACGACTGGACAAAAGTCAACCAATCGGCTTTTCCAGAACAATCACTACTACGACTGAGACAGAACCCCCTCCCCCATTGAAAATTGTAAAGGAGATAATACAACTACTTAAATTTTATTTGTTGAGCAGTACTAACACTATTACTGCTTAAGTAGCTTGCTGTGGAAAGCAAAGATTTTCTTATCGTTGAAATACGAACGCGGATAAATGTCAAACCTGTACCCATGTCAAGATCTTGCACTAATCTGAGATAACCCAGAAGAATCAGTGCATGGATTGTTGGTCTTTGGTTCACATGTACTGTAGCAACCTGTATGATTCCAGAGCTAAATATTTTGGCTGTTTTGCTAAGAAATATTCATACACATTCCTCATGACATGCCCTGTAACACGTAAGCTAAACGGGGCTTCTGTACATAAATTGTTTGTTCAGTTTGTAACCAAATATTTTAAACATTCTTGAGGTGAATAAGTTGCAGTATACATGTTAGGGTTCGTGTCATGTCTAATTGTTCACTCTGTATTATAAGTAAGTTTTTTTTTGCAGTTTATTGTGTCCGTTGTGTCTGTGTTGCGCAGTTTCTGCGATCCGATGCACTTTCTGCGGTAGCATTAACAATTTCTTAGTATTTGCTAGGAAATTCCGTTTTGGGCTGCCAGCCAGTAACTAACAGTTCCTGTAACATAAGTGCTGCATTGTGAGCTTCTGAACAGGTTTCATGTATCAGCTTTCCCGATAGCGCAACCATAAGCCTAATCGAACAATCTCTCTGTTGTTGGTGCTTCGCATGTTTGTTAGGGTTTTACTGTGGCGATATTAAAATCTAAATTTCAGTAAGACTGTCTACTGTAGATGAAATAATGAAAAAATTAACAATTTTACAACTGGCAGTATTAATACGTTATTTGTTTGCTCTTGGTTCCTTTAACCCTTTAAATGCCGAATTAAATACCATCTACCATATGCTGGCATAATTAGGAGCTCACCATATTCTCCACTTTAGCAGGATAAGGGTTAATAACGCTCTTACTAACTCTGATTAAATAGTGTCGGATGATAGAGGAAGTCATACTGGAATACATGTGGATGGAACCAATTTTAACATGATCGGAGGAATATTGCTAGTCCTTTCGTGAGGAAACCGAGAAAACCCCGAAATTTTGTAGCCAATATAAGCGTTGGAAGTAGATTATGTTCCATATGTGGCTAATACGTATCGTAAACACGACTGCGCCACGTCTGACGAAATAGTAACCTTTGCATGCTGATGGACCTACACTGTAACGTGAGGAGCGTGTTCGTGTGCAGGATTTCAGCCTCAAATTCTGAGAGTGACAGGTCTTGGTCAAAAGGTTCGCTTGATTTTGTTATTGCGTATTTCTCAGAGCGTGATGGGACTTAACCCACTAGCTAACACTCTTCAAGGTTGAAAAGGCAAAATTTAAAGAAGCCTTAAGGAAATACCTAAATACACCCACCGTTTACTGTGTAGATGAATTTTTTTATGTGTCAAGGCGATTTATAATACTGTTTTGTAGAACGTGTGCGGTATATAACACTGTAGAACTTGTGTATATTTGTGCACTGATGACTTGTTCCACAACCTACTGTTTTTGTGACTCAATTATGGATCCATCGAATGTAGTGTGTATGTATATATACGTATATATGTATGTATATATGTGTGTGTGTGTGTGTATATATATGTATGTATGAAACGCTTCCAGAGCTTCGCTGTAATTTGCTTACTGGTCAATTTGAGATGGTAGTTGAGGAGCCCGTGGTTGACTGGCACTGTAAGTTGAAGAGACCTGTGAGAGGAATTCATTCCCAATCCCGTGTGTAATAAGACTTTGCCGTCACGTGCACTTGAACTGGTCATTGAGGACCTCCGAATCGTCACAGGAATTGGCCCACAGGTCCACACGGAATCACAGTTGAGTTGCGTTATTTGAAGTGACTCTTTCTTATGTAGGGAAATTAAACTTTGTTTGAGGAAAATGAATTTGTTTGTAAAATTCAAGGTGCAGTTCAGTCCGTTAGACTCGTATTATACACCCTGTTGGAGAACCAGCCTAGTCATATATCTGCCTTGACACTTTTTATTAAACTCTGTGCATTGCGTTTCGAAATGGGAAAGATCCGCGCTTTCGAACAGCACATGGATTTCTGTGCCAGTCTCTGTATGATACTTTTTAGGGTTTTGAACACGTGGGTCTAATTTTCGGAAATGAAAAAAACTGGCATCTTTCCACGGATTGTTTTACCGAGAGATGTATTCTCTGTATTTACTTTTTTTGTGATTCGCGGTTTAGGAGAAATGAGTGGGGGGGGGGGACCGACGTCTGCTCTGCAGTTCCATGCCGCTAGAGGGGTGCAGCTAGCAGAATGTGGAGCATGTCTGCATGGTAATGGCGAACTGCACTGGAGACATGTCGTTTAAATTTAATGAAGAAGAGTAAGCAGATTCGCGCTTGTTCGTGGATTTTGTAACAGATATGCCTTTGCTGCTGTTGTAGAATATTGTAGACGATTCCACAAACTAAACATTCCCTGTCGTTATGTATTTTGTACTGTCCGTAGACAATTGCCAAATAAGAAATCAGGCGCGTTATCTAGTATATGTTGGCACCCGAACGTACTGCAAGGCGAAACTTGTTTAACCTTTTGGCGCCGGAATTATTTTTTTAATTTTAGCACACCCTGTATATAAAATGTGAATAATACAGGAACCAAATACGTTAGAATTATGAAACAAACTGCATTTTGAAGATAAAAAA
>Ga0123354_10012701_pt1 | contig 13047 bp, 18 predicted proteins | sample TergutLab28metaG_2_FD_97872 | JGI IMG/M metagenome (GOLD analysis project Ga0123354, IMG submission 97872) | Labiotermes labralis P4 segment gut microbial communities from Petit-Saut dam, French Guiana - Lab288 P4 | ecosystem: Host-associated > Arthropoda: Insects > Digestive system > Gut ...
ACCAGCAAGCGCAAACCCAAGACGGACACGCCCAAGGGCTATGTCGCTGGCAACATCGCTCGCGCCCATGTCTCTACCTCCAGGGTCATGGCTCAGGCGCGGCAAAGACCTTGAAAGGGGTGGCTCTCAGAACCCGACGCCGAACCCCAGCCCCAGGTGGCGGCTCACCATGCCGCCGAACGACAGGTTGACGCCCACTGGCGGGTAGACATAGCGCGGCGCCGGCGGATACGGGTATGGCGGTGGCGGATAGGGGTAGGCTTGCGGCGGCGCATAAGCCGGCTGCGGATAGGCAGGGGGCGGATAGCCCTGGGGCGGAGGCGGGTAGCCGCCGTTGTAGGCCGCCTGCGGCGGCGCCGTCACCACCGCGCCCGCCGCCGGGTACCCGGGCGGTGGCGGGTCATTCTGAGCGTCGCCGGGGCTGTCGTAGCCAGGCTGGCCGCCGTAGTAGCCATCGGGTGACGGTATTTGCAACCACCGGCCGGGCGCCTGCGCCATGCGGGTGCGGTACTGGCGGCCGCCGTATTCATAGACCACGTCGTAGCCGGTGACGCGCTGGGCGTAGTACGGGGCGCAGCCGCTCTGGCTGGCCTCGACCGAGTTGCCCAGGAAGGCGCCGCCCACCGCGCCCAGGATGGCGCCGGCGATGTTGCCGTTGCCCCGGCCGAGCTGGCTGCCGACCAGTCCGCCCGTCACCGCGCCAACGGCGGCGCCCGCGCCGGACGGCTGGCCACCGTACGGACCGCAATTGGACACCGGCACCTGCTGCATCATCGGCTGGACCGACAGCACGCGCGCGTTCACCATGGGCGGCCCGCCAGCGGGCTGCGCCCCCGCCGTCATGGCCGCCAGGCCCAGCGCCGTCAGCACGGCGAGCCGAAAAGGTATGACCACAGACTCTTTCATGATGCGACCTTCGTGTGATGGTTTGGCCATTTTGCAGGCCAACCTACTGCCAAAACGCCGGGGCGGCGCCCGGGGACGACCGACTTTACACCTCGGTCACAAATTGCCTGTCAGCACAGAGCGGCTCCGCATGATAGCTACAATTACGATAGCTGCCACGCTACTGCGTGGGGTTATTTTGAGTTGGATTGTAAAAAACCGGGCCGGGTTCAGTGTGATTCGCTGTCTCCGCACGCCTTGGCGCGCGGGCTGGCGGGCGGCGGCAAGCGCGTCCCCGGCGCGACTGCTGGCCTGCGGTGATCGTCAACATTCATAATTCAGGTTAAATTTAGATACACATTGGTCGCGCGGGAGTGAAGGTTGGGAATGAAATCGCGTTTTGGGATTCAGATCGTCGCGCTCCTGCTCGGTGCGGCTGGCGTATTGGCTTGCGGGGGCGCGTTGGCCGACGACACGGCCTCGGTACTGGAGCAGATGCAGCGCATCGAGGCCGACCCGGCCCTCAGCGCCGCCGCCATCAAGCAGGGCGCCAAGGTGGCGGCGTTGTGCGCCAACTGCCACGGCGCCAACGGCTACAGCACGCTGCCGGACACCCCCAACCTGGCCGGGCAGGATCCCCACTACCTGCTGGGGCAGATGGAGAAATTCATCGACGGGCGGCGGCGCTACGAGTTCATGGAGGGCATGATCAAGGCCCTGACCCCGCAGGAGCGCATGAGCGTGATGCTGTTCTATTCGCGCCAGGCGGTGGCTCCGCGCGTCACGGGGGACGCCTGGCTGCGCGACAAGGGCAAGAGCTATTTCGAGAAAGTGTGCTTTCGTTGCCACGGTCCGGACGGTCACGGCAACCAGAGCTACGCCCGCCTGGCGGGGCAGCAGCCGCCCTACATGGAACTGGCCCTCAAACGCTACCGCGACAACACCGATGGCCGGCGCAACGACCCGCTCATGGGCGGCGTCACCAAGCTGATGACTGATGCCGACATCCACGCCGTGGCGGCCTACGTGGCGTCGCTGCCCTAGAGCCGTTTGCGCAGGGAAAGCGCGCGCCTGCGACAATACGCGCTTGGCCCCGGTGGTGAAATAGGTAGACACAGCGGACTTAAAATCCGCCGCTTTCCCGAAAGGGTGCATGCCGGTTCGATTCCGGCCCGGGGCACCAGAAGGCGGAAGCTCACGGAAACAGCGCACGTTTCCTCCTATGAGACAACATTGTCGACGGCTTGGGATACGATAGCTCCACGCACAACATCCCGCACGGTGCGGGATTGTGGGAGCTATCGCATGGCATACATCAGGCAGTACAAGGGCAGGTGGCGCGCGGAAGTGCAAAAGCACGGGCACCGCGAAACGCACATGGCCGACACCAAGCGCGAGGCGCAGGCGTGGGCGCTGCGCAAAGAGGCCGAGCTTGATGCGCTTGGGGCGTCTGGCGGCAAGACGTTGCAGGCGGCCATCACGCACTACATCAACACCGTAAGCGTGCACAAGCGCGACCCTGAGAGCGAGGCGCGCAGGTTCAACAACGCGGTTCTGTCCTATTTCGACCCGAACACACCTATTGCCACGATTGACAGCGAGGCCATCGGGTGCTGGCGTGACCATCGGCTCAAGAGCGTGAGCGGGCCTTCCGTGCTGCGCGATGCTAACCAGTTCCGAAACCTGTTCACACGCGCAGCCGACGAATGGCGCTGGATCGCGCGCAACCCGTTCAAGGGAGTCTGGCTACCAAAAGACAGCGCGCCGCGCACGGCAATTTGGACGTGGCCGCTCATCGAGCGCGTGCTGCGCGCGCCCCGCGTTGGCAAGACCGCCGAAATGCAGCGCGCCTTTCACATCGCCCTGCACACCGGCCTGCGGCTGGGCGAAGTGTTGGCCGGGAAATTTGACGCCAAGATGCGCATCATCACTCTGCCCAAGACCAAGACCTCGCTCGTACCTGTCAAAGTGCCTTGCACGCGCCGGGCGGCGCGGTTGCTGGCCGATTCCGCGCCGTTTGTGGTCGGCCCCAATGAGGGAAGCACGCTGTTCAGCGAGCTGTTGCGCGACTTGCTGATCGAAGGCTTGGAGTTTCGCGATTCCCGCGCCAGCGCGCTAACGTGGCTCTCACGCCGGATGGACGTGATGACGCTGGCGCGCATCAGCCGCCACCGCGACCTGCGTATCCTGCAAAACACGTACTACCGGGAAACCGCCGAGGACATTGCGGCGCGGATTTAACTCGGCTTCCCGAGAGCCGGCGGACAAGCTGTAGCCGGTACATCGGCCCTGTCGATCTGCTCCCGCACCCAGGCCGCGCCGCCGAGCTGATCGAGTTTCTCGCGTTGATCGACCGTCATGCGGATGTTGACGCTGACCACCTCGCCTTGCATCGCGCGCGGCCTGCCGGGCGGGCGGCGCTCTTGAGTGTCTTTTTTGCTCATGTTGTATTTTTGCACGCGCAAAACCATGTTGGCAACTAGGCTATTCTGGCGGCTCTTGACAAACCTATTTTGCACGCGCAAAATACAGTCATGGTGATCGCAGTGATCGCCGCCGGCGCCGCCCGGTAGAGTGGCAGGAGTTAGAGATGACCGCAACACAAAAAGCAATCGTCGGAATTTCGGGAAGCGCGACGACTGACGAAAATTGGTTTGGAGTTACTGTCTACATGCCGCGCGCGGACGCGCTGGCATTGGCCGCAGAGCACGGTGTCGAGCTGGACACCTCGCGCAAAGTCGAGGCGGATTGGTACAGCGCCGACCTCGGCGGCATGATGAGCTACGGAGACGATCACAACTTCGACGCGACCGGCGCGGCGTGCGAGGCCCCCCCAGACGATTACATCGCCGTGTATAGCATCGGCGGCGTCCCAGAGGACGCCAGGCGGTGGGTTGAAGGCAGCGGCTATCAATACGGCCGCAGTACGACCGCCGATGTGTCTGCGTTTGTCGGAGAGTATGACGAGGACAACGAGGCAACCGATGTTGTCGGGGCACTTGCCGCGCGGTGGCTTGAGTGGGCCGACGAAAAATACACGATTGAGAGCGACGACGACGACGATGATGAGGATGAGGATGAGGATGATGCGTCGTGAAAATAAAACTCAATTTCCCGGCCTCTGGAATTGAGGCCATCAAGGCGCTCGGCCTGCGGCAAATCAACCCGGAGACTTTGCGCCTGGTCACCGATCACCCCGCAAGCAGCTACGGTATCGGCGTGCTGCTGCGCGGCAAGTCGGACGAGATACTCGACGGGCGCAGCTTTGAGGCGCTCGCCAAAAGTTTTGGCGCGTGGATTGAGTGCGACAGCGCCGCGACAAAGCGGCGTGTGGAAAACGCCTTGGTGACCGCAGCCACTGAGCTTGATGACGCCATCAAGGTCGCTGACTCAGACGCCATGAATCCAGAGGCCGATCGTGCCCGCAGCAACTGACCTGACCGGCCAACGCTTTGGCAAACTCCTGGTGCTTGGCAGAGCTCCCGATCTGTTGAGCAAATCGGGAAAAACGGCAGAGCGCACATGGCTGTGCGCCTGCGATTGCGGCAACACTGACGTGATCCCGTCGCGCAGGCTGCCGTATTGCCCAAGCAACGCGGCGCGAAAGGATGCCGTCACGTCTTGCGCGCAATGCAGGTCGCAGCGCGTATGCAAGGTTTGCGGCAAAACGTTTGAGAGTGCGAAAACGCGCGCAACCTGCTCTCCAGAGTGCAAAACGCTCAACCAGCGCGCCGTGCAGCTTGAGCACTATTACCGTCAGACCGCCATCGATCCAGACCGGAACAAGCGCATAAAGCGAGATAGAAAGGAGCGCGCAGCGCAAGACCCGGCCTATGCGCAGCGCCTGCGCGAACAGCTCACCGGGCAAGGCCGGCGCAAACATGAGCGCATCATGGCTGACGCCGATCTCCACGAAAAGCAAAAAGCTCGCGCCCGCGCACACTACGCCCGGAACGCCGAGGAAATACAGGCACGAAGAAAAGAGCAGCTAGCGGCCATGACGCCGGAGCAATACGAGGCGTGGGCTGAACGAGCGCGCGCGGCAACGCGCAAATCATCAGCGCGGATACGCAGTACGCCAGAAGGCCGCGAACGCTACCGAGAGAAGATGCGAGAGTATCTGCGTCAACAAGCCCTACGCGGCCTAATGCACGCGAGCGACGAATTGATTAAACGGAGCCTTGACGATGACAAGTGATCTGATCGCAGCGCCGCTGGAAGCGCCTGCCATGCCAACGCCGTATGAACTCGGCAGCATGAGCACGCAAGCCCTGCGCGCCGAGCTGGCCAAGTCGCTCACCATGAGCGCGCAGCACCTGTCCTATCTTGCGGTGGTATGGGGCGAGCTGGAAAAGCGCGGCGAGGATTTGAGCGACCTGCGCACCGGGCTTGCGGTGTACCTGCCGCAGATCGCCGCAAAGCGGCTTGATGCGCAGGCCGTGATCCGCTTTGCAGGACAGCCCACGGTACTGCGCAGCATTGCGGGACTCCCGCTTGATCGGCAGCAGGAGCTTGCCAAGGGAGCATCCGTGCCCGTGCTATCCGTCAATGCCGCTGGCGAGTATCAGAGTGTCGAGCTGCCCGCGTACACGCTCACGGCAGCCCAGGCGCGCATGGTCTTTGATGGGGACAAGATGCGCAGCGTGGAAGAGCAGCGCGCCGTGCTGGAATCTGTGCGAGTGAGCAAGTCCAGACGCACCAGGCCGGGGCCGGAAAACCGGGTGCGGCTCGACGCTAAAGCCGACCTGCTGCGCATCGGCAGATCGTCTGCCACCGTTGGCGAGGTGATAGCGGCAATCGCTGGGACGGAAACCAGCGAAGGAATCGAGCACGATCTGACGGCTGCGGCGTGGATCAGGCTCACCGAAAGCGAGCATCGAATGCTCAAGGCTCGCGCCGCCGAAGCGGGACTGTCTGCACAAGATTTCGCGCGCAACTTGTTGAGGCGCTTCGCCGCGCTTTAGCAGCACCTTCCGCCTGAACTGATTGCCGGCCCCTACTCCGCTCCAGCCGTGCGCGTAGGCGACTGGCTGGACGATGAGATCGACGGCCGCATGCAAGTTGGCGGCTGTAGTGTGGCCGCGCAAAAAGCTGGAAGGGCTGGAGACTGATGGCCTGACGAGAGAGCGCACAAAGCAAAGGCCGGGGCATGCCCGGCCTTCCGTTGGTGCTTTCACAATTCCGTGACAACTACCGGTTCAATCCACGCGCTCACGCGATGCGCGACACCAGGATTGTACGCACAAATCAATCATTTTTAGGCATCTGACGCAGGCGCTCAATGCCCCGGCGCAGCCACTCCATGCCGTTCGCATCAATCTTGGCCCAATGCTTCGGCTTGAGCCGAATCGTGCGCGCAACCAGGGTTTCCTCTGGCGGTGTCGGCGGTCGTCCGGGCGGCCGCTTGGGTTTGCTCATAGTGCCATTTTACAACAATTGTTGTTGTACAAAAAATACTTGACACAGTGCCGGTTTGTGTTATGATTAAGGCATGGTGATAGACAAATCACCACCGAGTCCCGGCGGTTCCGGGCGTTCCGAAAGGATCACATCATGCAAGTCTTCATCTCCAATCCTCACGGCCAAGAATCCATCAACGCCCGCGCTGATGCCTACGCAGCGCAGAGTCAAGCGGGCAGAGACAAAGTAGACGAGGCCCGCGAAGCCGGACGCGCCGAGGCGCAGGCCGCGATGGTCGCAAACTATCAGACGGCCAGGGAAACGCTTGTAAAAACAACCGGGGCATTTGGCAAAGAACTCGATCGAAAAGCGCGCAAATTGGCGCTCAAAATGGCCGGCATTGAGTTGCCGGAATGGGCTACCATCGGCTGGGCCACGCCGGACGATTGGGGGAGCGGCGGGTATCGTGACAGCCCGCTGACTGCGCACTCCGACGCCGCGCTGCAAATCGACGGGAACCATCGAATCATTCTTGACGGGGAAACGGTAGGTTTGTGCCTTGTTCAGCGCGCCAGCGGAACCGTGATCTTCACGCCGGAAAACCGAGCTCTTGGCAGGACTTACCGCGAGCACAAGATGCCGCACTTCCGCTACTCAACAGCGCACGATGCTCCGGCATCCGGCGCGGCTGGCCGTGTGCAGCTTGAGGCTGACTTGCGCGCCCTGCTGGCGCGTTTGCGTGCCGCCACGCCGTCCAGGTAGAATGATTCCGACTATCAGACGGGGTTCGGTAGTTCCGGCCGGGGCGGGCACATGGTGCCAGCGCATTTCCCAATCGCGCCCAGGACGTTAACAAGGCCGAGGCGCAAGCTGACGCCACCAAATGGAAGGCCGGGCATGTCCCGGCCTTCGCCTTGCTGGAAGCTGTCATGAGCATGGAACACATCCAGCCAGCAGGCTCCGAAGCTGCCGCCGCGATGTTCGCCGAAGCCGTTGCGCGCACCGGCCTGCTGACCATGCAGGACGTGGTTCGGCGCTCAGGCATCAGCCTCAAGACCGTGGCAAAGCACCGGCGCGAAGGGCTGATCGCTGGCCAGCGGCGGCTGGTGTTTGGCAAGTTGATTTGGATGTTTGAGCCTGCCGATGTCGAACGCTACGCGCAAGTGGCGCTGTCCGAGGCTACGCGCTCACGCTCCGAAGGGAAAGTGCGGGGCGCTCGAACGCGATCCAAAGCGCCGCCGGGCCACCTGACCGTGGCCGACATCGTGCGCGAGAGCGGGCGCTCGATCTGGTGCGTGTACGCAGCCATCGAGCGCGGCGATCTGCCAGCCAGCAAGACCGGCATTAAGGGCGCCTACCTCGTGCGCGAAACCGACGCCCGCGCCTGGATCAGCGTGTGGCGTTATCTGCCGCTGCTGGACGGAACCACCACCATTTCAGATGCGGCTCGACGCTGTGGCCTGACCTATTCGGCAGTCGAATTCGCCATCAAATCCGGCCGCATGGCGGCCTACGACTTCGGCGACGTGCGCAACCAAAAAACGCCTGGCGGAAAAGTGACACGCGCCAGATGGCGCGTGCGGCTAGACGACGTGCGCGAGCTGGCGCGGCGTCGAACAGCGCGGATAACATCGACCCATGAACAAGACCATATTGGCCGCCCTGCTGCTGGCAACCATGCCGGCGCTGGCTGAGGTGTACAGGTGCCCCGCAAGCGGAGGGCGGGCGGTGTATCAACGGGATCCGTGCGCGGGCAGCAAGCGGGCAAAGTAAGCATCCCAGCCAGTCACGCCCTCGGTTTCCCTCCGCGGCGGCAGCGCGGGCCGGATCGGCGACCTGAGAAATACAGGGTTTTCCCCAGCCTTGTCCACGTTTTTTGTGGACAAATTCACGGAATCCGCGCTCGCTCCCAGGCCTCCACAATCCGCGCCTTCCTTTGCGCACAGTCGGCCAGGGCGGGCAGGACCTGGTGCTGGTAGTAGTCGTCCCGGCTGTCATAGTCGAACAGCGCGACCTCGGGCGCATCGGGTAGCACGCAGGGGGAGGACAGCGCGGTGTCGAGCGGCGGCCATGGGGTGGCCACGGTGCGCGGCAAATCGGCAGCGCAGGCGCTCAAAAGGGCGGCCAGCATGGTGAGTAGCACCAGCCTCATTTCATCGCCCCCCGCGTGCGCTCAATAGCCTCGCGCATGGCCTCGGCGCGCTCGGTGCCGGGCGCGCATCCGGCGGGCAACGGATTGCGCTTGACCAGAGCATCCCAGCTTCGGCGGGCGGCGTTGGTTTCGGCCACGATCTTGGCGCTGGCCGCGGTTGATGCGCTCGCGGCATCCTGCACCGCCGTGGCGGCCTTCTGCACCTTTTCCAGCGCCTGAGTCGCCGCATCGGCATCGCGCCCGGCGGATGCGGCTTTGCACTCGGCCACGGCGGCGCCAGCACGCCAGCCGTTCACCGCCCAACCGGCGCCGAATCCGGCCACGGTGGCCACGGCCAGCGCGGCGGCGGGCCTGAACGATACTGGCAGGTTCATGCCAGCCCCTTCGTGTAGCGCGTCCCGCCGGCGTCGAAGTGCGCCGTAAGCACCTCACCCCGTGGTTTGCGGGAGAAACTGACGTGTGTCCAGTTTCCCTCGGCGATCAGTTGATCGAAGCCGATCATGTCGGCGTGCCGAGCGATATAGCGCGCCACGGCCAGCGGAGTGCCGAATTTTGGCGCTACAAAATCAGCAGCAAGCCCTTGCATGTGCTGCGATGTTTCGGAGCCTCCCACGGCCCGGTTCACCGTAGGCGAACGGTAGCCGCTGCCGTTGCCGGTGGCAACGATCACGGGGCAGCCCAGCAAGTCGCGCACGCGCTGCATTCCCGGCGCGAGGATGGTTTCGATGTTCTCCAGCGCCTGCGGCAGCGGCGTGTTGTCCAGCCCGCGCTGCTCCGCCGTTTTCGAGCGCGTGAACTCGATCAGTTCAAAATTAGGAGCATTCTTCATTTCTTCTGCTCCGGCCTGCATAGGTCAGACTTGAGCAAGCGCAGAATCTGCTGCTCCGTCAGGGTTGCGGCGCGCTCGGCGGCATCGCTGGCGTGTTTCTCGTCCATCACGTCCTCGCTCCATCGCAACTCCCATCCGGCGATGAAGCCGATCACGATGAACAGCGCCGAAAACGACGCCAGTATCAGCAGCATCGGCAAGTGCTTTTTTGCATCAGTCTTTTGCATCATGCTTTTCCTCCGGGGGGCGCGTCGCGGGTGCGGCGTCTATGATTCGGCTCGCTGTTTTTACGTGGCCGCGCAAACTGGCGATCAGATCGCGCGCTTCTTGAAGTTCTTGCTGCAAGGCTTCGATCTTTGCCAGCATCGCCGCAAGGCGGCTATTCAGATCGGCCCAGTCGCGGAACAGCGTTTCGTACTGCTCGCGCAGCTTGTCCAGCTTGTCCAGCGCCGCGTCCCGCTCTTGGCGCAACGTCGTCAGCATTTCGATCTGTATCGAGTTCGCCTTCGTCGCGCTACTCAGTTCGCTGTTGATGCGGGGCAGCACCTTCCACATGCCCCACACCGCGGCAGCAGCAGCGCCGATCAGCCCGGCCAGCGTGCCGCCGTTATCGCGGATGGCGTTGACGGCCTCGTTTGAAATAATCGGATCGGCCATCATCCCCCCCTGAAAGCGCGCCAGGTGCAAGTCAGCATTGCCCGGCATGGCAGCAGCTCCGGGTAGGTGTAGGGCGTGCCAAGCTTGGCGCCCACCTGCGTCCAGAGCATGAGTGGCCCCGAGTGGGTGGCGCTGTGCCAGTAGTAAGCGGCATCGGGGCCGGTCTTGCCGTTCCACAGCAGCAAGAAACCGCCGAAGCGGGCCGGGTCTGGCACACCGGCCAAAAGAATGGGCCGCTCGGTAAGCAGCGGCCCGGCTTCCAGCATCCGGGCGCTGGCCACGTTGCGCAGCGCCAGCCACACCCAGCGGGCATACCAGGAGCGCGGGTGGTGGCCCGGCGCGTAGTAGGCATCCCCGCCGTAGGCCGGATCGCCGTAGCGCACCGCCGTCACGCCCGGCGGCTCTTTCTCCGCAGAGCACTGCACCCACTGGCCGGTTTCGTTGTTGAACCAGCCCCAGCCGTCGCCGTTGATGCTCACGTTATTGCGCCAGTACGCCAACGAATCCGGCAGATCATCGGCTTCGCGCGGCAGGCGCAGCAACGGTAAGAACAGCACGAACGGTGCGCGGATGTGATCCCATAACGTCCGCCAAAGCGAAATCTGCCCGGACACACGGTCAAAGTACGCCAGTGCCGCCGCTTTATGGTCGTCAGCTATGTCCAGCGCCTGCACGCGCAGCATGGTTTCCACCCGGCCTGCGGCCTGCGCATATGCGATGCCGCCCCATGCGAGCAGCATTAAGCCGCCTAGCGCCGCTAGGCAGGTTAAAACAAGCATGATTACACCCCCTAAACAGGTGTGTCCGGAAAGAACTCAATGTGGGCGTAGCCATCGCCACCGGAGCCGCCGTTACTGCCGCCACCGCCGCCGAGGCCACCATTGCCTAAGCCGATGCCAGCGCCGCTGATATCAGGGATGACGGCGCTGCTGCCGCCTCCGCCGCCGTTACCGCCGTTACCGCCGTTACCGGAGGCGCCTCCGCCTCCGCCGCCGTTACCGCCGCCGCCACCGCCTGGGCGGCCGCCGCTGCCGCCAATGAAACTAATACCCCATTCCCCACGCGAGGCATCGTATCCCGTTCCGCCGTCTGCCGTGCCCAGCGCGTTTGTACCCGTTGGGGTCATAGCGCCGCCTGCTAACGAGAAAGATGGGCCGCCCGTCCCGCCGCCGCCGCTGCCGTTTAAAGATGCCGATGTCGTGGCATTATTACCTTGCATCAATATATCAACACCTGCGCCGCCAGTAACTCCGCCGGGAAAGATGCCAGGCTTTACGCTGGCCGCGCCAAAATCCCATGTATTAGGTAATGCCGGGGCATCGGGGACAGTAGTTTGATTAAATGATCCGCCCGCGCCGCCCGCGGCAACATACATGACACCATTAATAGTTACACTGCTGTTTCCGCCCCCTATTCCGAGTGCTGGCGAGAATGCTCGCGGGGTACCCCCCGCGCCAATTATGAACGTTAACTCTTGCCCAGCCGTTACGCGCACAATTTTGCAGCCCCACGCGCCGCTATAGCCGCCGGTTGCCGTCGGAATAGTTACGCTATTCTGGCCCCCGCTCCCCCCGGCCCCCATTACGCGCACGATGGCAAGCCCGTCGAACGGCGCAGTCCACGTGCGGCTTGAAAAAATCGGGTAAGAAATCCGTATGCGCGGGTCGAATTTAGAAAACTTACCGATAACCTGACTAACGGCATCATAAACAATAGGATCGAAACTCATTTAAACCTCCGTCGAATTTATGCCGGTGAGATTGCCGTTGCCATCCCGTACCAGCGTGTCGGTACGGGTCACGCCGTTGAAAACGGTCTGTACCGATTCGAGCGTCACGTCTGTGCCGCGATTGAGGGTTATGGTCATTGGCTCGCCGTCTACCGTACCGGTAACACTGTAGAGACGGTCATAGCCGTCGCGGTTGAGCGTGAGTTGACCTGTGCCAGCCGTTGGGAAGTACGGGTAAGTCCACAAAGGGGATGTTCCGTCGTTGCTGAGCACGCGCCCAGCATTCCCGGTTGCGTCCGGAAATCCGGGTTCGCCCTGCGGCCCGGCTGGCCCCTGGACGGGGCCTGCGTTGAACCACGCAGCGCCGTCGTACACCCAGATGTCGCCGTCGATCAGGTAGGCGTCGCCGATGTTTGCGGAGTGGGGTAGATTGGCGTCGCTATCCAGGTTTCCCAGCAGCGTTAGTCCGGCGCCCTGCGGCCCCGGATCTCCCTGCGGCCCCGGATCGCCCTGCGCTCCGCTGGTGACGATCCATTCATCGCCGGAGTACACGGCCAGCGTGCCGTCCGAGCTGCTGAACCATGCGTCCCCGATGGCGGGCGCGTCGGGGGCGTCATCGCCCACGAAAATGCGCGCGCTGCCCGGTTTGATGAAGGGGGCGCCGGACGCCTTGACGATGCTGGCGGCGTTGATGGCGGTCTGCCCGGCGGCGACGGAGACGATCCACAGGCCGAGATAGCCGCCGTCGGCGCCAGGCGGCTGCTGGGAGCCGGTTACGGCTGGCATCCCAGCCTTGATGCTCACGTCGCACACGCTGGCGCGCACGGTAGGCAGCGCCACGCCGCTGCCGCCGGGGCCGGACAGGGCCTGCACGGGGTTGGCGGCGTTGTAAAAGGGCAGTACCACGGGGGAGCCGTCCACGTCGCGATAAGCGGCTTGCACCAGATAGCTGATGCTCATACCGGATGCTGTTGGCGCCGGGCACTCCAGCGTGAGCGCGTCGGCCAGCAGGCCCTGTTTGAGTATTTGGCGCGTGGTGTCGGCGGGCAGCGAGCCGTAGTCGGTGTCGTCGATGTTTTGCAGGCTGTAGATGGCGCCCGGCCCGATGCTGACGGCCAGCGATGCGGGGGTGGCGGGGACGCAGTCCAGTCCGCTGACCTGCGTTTGCTCGCCCAACAGCGCGGCGGCCAGTTGGCTCAGCGCCGTCATGGCGTAGCGGTTGGTGTGCAGTACGTCGCCCTCTTGCGGGATAGCGGCGTGGTAAACGATTTGTCTGTCCATGATTTACACAACAAAAAGGCCGCTCACGGCGGCCTGTTGATGACGATGCCCGGATTAGTCCCAGGCAATGGCCTGCACGGCTTCCACAGTTTTTGCCTTGGCAATTTCGGCCTG
>Ga0123354_10012702_pt1 | contig 13046 bp, 16 predicted proteins | sample TergutLab28metaG_2_FD_97872 | JGI IMG/M metagenome (GOLD analysis project Ga0123354, IMG submission 97872) | Labiotermes labralis P4 segment gut microbial communities from Petit-Saut dam, French Guiana - Lab288 P4 | ecosystem: Host-associated > Arthropoda: Insects > Digestive system > Gut ...
GAAAAAAGATTATTGGGAAGAATTGGACGAAATTATATACTTGGTAAAACCTGATGGTCATATAATAGTTTCAGAACCGAGAAAAAAAATTTCTGATAACAAGTTGGACTATAAATAGTCGCTTCTTTGGAATAGGTTAAATGTTTTATAAACACAGCAAATTTGCAAAAAATAATAAATATAGGGATGCTTTTATTTCTTCTTTTAATGAATAATTATGAAACATGTAAAATATATCGTATTACTTCTCTTTATGTTTCTGAATATTAACCTTTTATTTTGTCAACAAAATTTATTTAACTCCATTTTGGATAAAGTCGAAAAAAATGTTGAGAAAAATTATTATACCGACTCCATTTCAGCTGTTCGGCATAGTTATAGCAGTCTAATTAAAGGAGAGTATATGTCGGAACAAAAAAAGAACGAGTTCCGTCAGTTCGTTGAATATTGGGCCGGCGGAACTATTGTTACTGAAAGTTATATTATTACGAAGAATAATTTTGCCGTCTTATCATTTTCAAGTGAATATCAACAACCAAGCTTATAAATGACATTTCAATAATGGGTCTTGTAGTAAATAACAACTATGTTTTAAATAGCAGTTATATACAATATGAAGATTTTTGTAAAAGAGTAGATCAATTGGACGACACTATGTTGTTTGATTGGAATAATTATGAAAAATAAGGCAAAAGTTTTGTTTGGCTGACCATTTTTCGGACAGCTTAGCGGAATTGTTGCCTTTTAATTGAAACTCCCATTGGTTGGAGCTCGTTTTTTTCCTTCCTGAATCGTTGAAATTTCCCTAAAAATTTGTTTTTCTTCTCGTTTTTTTGCAACTTTGCAGCCTTAATTTTAATTATGAATATTAAATTTAAGAAAAATTAAAACTGAGGGAAAGTGAAATATGCAATTATAGCGGCTGGGGAAGGGTCTCGATTGGTTCAGGAAGGGATAAAAGTTTCAAAACCTTTAATAAAACTAAACGGCATAGCGTTAATTGATCGCTTGATCGATGTTTTTATGAAGAATGATGCGGAATCTATCAGTATCATTGTGAACAATGAGATGAAAGACGTGCAATCCCATATTATTTCTTTGCATTCAAGTATTTCTGTACCAATGAATATTGTTGTGAAATCTACGCCGAGTTCAATGCATAGCTTTTTTGAATTGAGTCAATTTCTTCAAACAGGTAAATTCTGCCTGACAACGGTAGACACAATTTTCAAGGAAGATGAGTTTTCTCAATTCATACAGGCTTTTGTAGCTGATGATGAAATTGATGGCATGATGGCAGTTACGGATTATATTGATGATGAAAGTCCATTATATGTTGGAGTTGATGACAAAATGAAAATTAACGGCTTTTTCGACCGGACGGATCAGGCTTATAAATATATATCGGGAGGAATCTACTGTCTTTCTCCTAAAGCAATAACTACACTGAATTATTGTATGAAAAACGGATTATCAAGAATGCGTAATTATCAAAGGCAGTTGATTGCAGACGGATTGAATTTAAAAGCATTTTCTTTTGGAAAAATTGTAGATGTTGATCATGTAAAAGATATTATGAAAGCAGAAGCTTTTCTCATTTCATAAATAAAAAGTTATAATATTTATGTTAAAAATAGTAGGTATTAGAAGGGGAACTCAGTATTCTCCGAATCACATCGGTAATGATTCTGCGATTTTTAATTTGGTTGCAGAACATCTAATGAAATCGGGATACGAAATAGCGGAGTATTTGGAACAGGATTTTTTGGAAGCATCCTCATTTGATGCGGAAATTATCTTTAATATGGTAAGAGATAAAAAAAGCGTCAAAAAATTGCAGCAATTGGAAGATGAAGGGATGTTAGTTATCAATTCCGGTTATGGGATTGAAAATTGCACAAGAGAAAAAATGACGCGCCTGTTAGTTTCAAATCATATTCCTCATCCCCACAGCATAATTGTTGACACCAATAAACCCTTATCGGTTGAATCCGAGAAAATATGTTCAAGTTGCTGGATTAAGCGGGGCGATTTTCATGCAATTCACCGCGAAGACGTTTCTTACGCAAGAAATATTGAAGAGACGGAAAGCATTCTAAATGAATATGCTATGAGAGGCATTCAAACCGCTGTGATTAATGAACATTTAGTGGGCGACCTGATAAAATTTTATGGCGTTGCAGGTACCGGTTTCTTCTACTGGTTTTATCCAGAAGAACATAGCCACAGTAAATTCGGATGGGAAGTTATCAATGGAAAAGCGGTCGGAAATAAATTTGATGTTTCCTACTTAAAAGAAATTTGTAATCAAGCTGCAAAAATCTTAAATATATATATATATGGCGGGGATTGCGTCGTCGATTCAAAAGGGAATATAAAAATAATAGACTTCAATGACTGGCCCAGCTTTGCTCCCTGCCGTACAGAGGCGGCATATTATATCGCCAAATGCGTTGATACGCAAATCAAAGAAAAAACAGGATTGCTTACCACAGAACAAATAAATAATGCCGGATAATAATTTTTCATTTGAATCTACGCTCAAATCTTCGGATACGGAAGAATTTATAGATATACATTTTTATCGCCCGATAGGTTATCGTTGGGCTTTATTATTCAATAAATTAGGCGTTACTCCTAATCAGATAACCATCGCTTCCATATTTATCGGAATAGCCGCAGGAATATGTTATTATTTTGATAATATTTGGATCAATATCTTGGGCATAATTCTCCTGATATGGGCTAATTCTTATGATAGCGCCGACGGTCAATTGGCGCGTATGACGGGTCAAAAATCAGAACTTGGTCGTATTCTTGACGGCGCTTGCGGCGATTTCTGGTTTGCTTCCATCTATTTGTCCATCGCATTCCGTTTGTATCCGACATGGGGGTGGGGGATTTTTGCTTTGGTTTTCATCACCGGATATTTTCATGGAAAACAGGCTGGGATGGCTGATTATTACAGGAATATTCACTTGCTTTTTCTGAAAGGCAAAACCGGTAGCGAACTGCATAATTCAGAAGTCTTAAAAGAGAAATATGAAAAAATGAAATGGGGAGAAAAGTCTCTTGCTAAACTGTTTGAAGCTTTTTATATCAGTTATACCGAAGGACAGGAAAATTGGACGCCCCGTTTGCAGAAAATGTTAAAGGTATTGTATAATAAGCATCAAGACCAGGTTCCAGAATGGTTTCGTTCAGAATTTAGAGAAAAAAGTTTACCCTTAATGAAATATACCAACATGCTGTCTTTCAATACGCGCGCCATTGTGCTGTTTATCTCTTTACTGATAAATATGCCCTGGATTTATTTCATTTTTGAACTGACGGTATTGAATATCATGTTGATATATATGCTTTACCGGCACGAAAATATGTGCAGGAATTTTACCGAAAAGTTGGAAGCATGTTAAATTTGAATAAAGTAAAAGGAATCATTTTTGATTACGGAGGAACAATAGACAGTAACGGTAAACATTGGGCGGAAGTTTTATGGGAAGCTTACGCAGATAATCATGTACCGGTTGACAAGAAAGATTTTCGGGATGCCTACGTTTATGGAGAAAGATATTTGGCTAAGAATTACGTTATCGAGCCTTCGGATACATTCAAAGACCTGTTGGAAAAAAAAGTAGATTTACAAATCAAATGGTTGATTGAAAACGGTTTTTTATCCGAAAGTGATGAAGTTTCTCAATATTCTTCTGCCGTTTCAAATCAATGTTATAGCTTCGCCCGTTTAACGTTGCAGAAAGCAGAACCCGTCATTCAAAAATTATACGAGAAATATCCTTTGGTTTTGGTATCCAATTTTTATGGGAACGTAAAATCGGTTTTGGATGATTTCGGAATTACCCGCTATTTCAAAGAAATTATAGAATCGGCTGTCGTCGGAGTTAGAAAACCCGATCCCGCCATATTTTCTTTAGGCGTAGAAGCTTTGGGACTAAATCCGGAAGAGGTTGTTGTAATTGGCGATTCCTACACGAAAGATATTGTCCCGGCAACAGCAATTGGCTGTAAAACAATTTGGTTAGAAGGAATAGGTTGGGAAGAAGATAATAATGATAAAACAGCTGATGTAATAATCCATAATTTTCATGAATTGAGCGATGTTTTTGAACTTCATTGTTGATTATCTTCTTTTTCTAAAATTTTCCGGCAATAATTGAGCCTGCCGATAGCGGTAACATTTGAGAATATTGCAACAATAACCAAAGGAATGACAAGAATGATAACCGGCTCGAATACAGGAATTGAAATACATGGAACGTATAGTTTATAATCTCCTGTGAAATAGTAAAAAACTCCGCAAAGAATGGCTCCTGCGCTAATTATGATTACCCGTTCGGGGCGTTGCATAAATCCGACTTTACATTCAATTCCCAGACCTTCGGCGCGTGCCTTGACATAACTTACCATTATTGAACCCATTAAAGCAATAAATCCAAACATTGAACTTAAAAAATATCCCTGAAAAATAAGATAATAACATATACCGAAAAGAATGATTAATTCACTGTATCTGTCGAGAACAGAATCAAACAGAGCTCCATACCGCGAAGTTTTTTTGCTTAGACGCGCTACTTGACCGTCCAGCATATCAAATATACCTGCAAGCAACATGATTAATCCAGCCAATCCTACATATTCAAAGTCGCCCCGTTCTTTATTTATAGCGCTGTAAATCAGAATACCGGTTGCCAGAATATTCAAAACCAGACCTGTTCCTGTAATAAAATTCGGCGTGATACCTAATTTTATTAAGCCGCGTACTACAGGATTGATGATTATATAAATCATTTGCTGCGCTGCGTCTCTCACTTTCATTTTGGCGTATATTAATTATTTATATTATTGTCCGTTGTCTTATGAGTAATTTGATTGAAAAAACGCTTTAAGTTTAAATTCTTGTAAACAAATAACCGGTGCATATTATAATTCCACACAAATCCGACAAGAATCGAAACAACAAGTTTTGGCACGATAAACATATTCTTGCGCAACGGACCGGAATGATCCATTATCCACGGAAGTTTAGTTAATAAATCAGTCAAAAAAACAGTGCCTGCAGTATTTAATAGAAGACTTCCTACCCATACAGGCAGAAAACGAAGTACAATATAACGTTTCTTTACATCACTGGTTTTGAAAGTCCAGCGATAATTGACGAAACAATTGGTAATTCCGCCGCAAACCTGTCCGAAAAAAGTAGCACGCAGTACATAAAAGCCTTCGGGTTTGTGAAAAAGATATGCTAACACGTTGGCTAACGCTATGGTAACTATAAAATCCGTAGCGCCTGATAATTGCGATGTTAATTGAGCGCGGAAAAAAGTAAAAATCCCTCTTTTATCAGAAACCGCTTTAGCAACTTTTTTTAACCCATTTAATATTTTATTCTGCATAAATTGACTAATCCGAATAATATAATTAAACTGTATAATCCTGCCAGAATATCGTCAAGCATGATTCCCCATCCGCCTTTAATTGCTTCCAATTTTCTTATACCTAATGGTTTAAATATATCGAATATACGAAATAAGAATAAAGCGGCTAAGGCGTAATATATATAGTATTTATTTTCTTTATTTACAACCAGGAGCGGAATCCAAACTCCGACCATTTCGTCTATTACTACTTTAGACGGATCTTTTCCCCAGTACGTCTCCATGATTCCTGACGACCATGCGCCAAGAAAAGTGAAAAGCACTATTAACGAAGCAGTTGCTATCAAAAGTTGGGCAGTCGAGAAAATCAAAGCCATTGCCAACCAAATGCCGGTTGCCAAAACTGCGCCCGCCGTACCCGGAGCAATTGGAAAATAACCGGAACCGAATCCGGTTGCAATAATTATATGTAAGAAATTCTTCAGTCTCATTCAATTGTCTTTTTCCACCAATAGGACAAGTTACTAAAAAAGGAAGCTACACTGTAAACCGGTGGAGTCGGAACCGGAGGAACAAACACATTCAATCCGTCGTGGAAAACTTCAAAAGAAATTATTCTATCCATGAAAACCGGCTCGCCGTCAATATGCACAATTCCGGGTTTAGCCCTTCTCAATGTCAGTTTTTTCGACTTGTAATATTGTATTTTCCGGTTTTTAGTCATTTGTTTGGTAAACATTTGCACCAACAGATTCCCGATATCCAAAGGAGAAAAAGGTGAAAGAATCGCGACGTCCATTATTCCGTCATTCATGTCAGCTTGTGGTGCAATATAAGCATTATTTCCATATTGTGAAGCATTTGCGCAAGTTACCAAAAAAGCTTTTCTCGAAACGACTTCATTTTCAAAAACGATTTCGTATGTATCCGGTTTGAATTGCAAGTATTCGGTAACGACAGTTTTCATATAGGAAAAAGGTCCTCGCTTTTTCTCTTTATCAAAACGCTCGCTGACTGAGGCATCAAATCCTACTCCGCATGTACAGAAAAAAATCCGGTTGTTTGCTTTGCAATAATCAATGGTCTTCATCGTGCGATTAAGTATCACTTCCAACGCTCTGCGGTTATCCATCGGAATTGCCAAATCTCTTGCCAAACCGTTGCCTGAACCTGTTGGCATAATTCCCAGCACAGAAGAAGAGTTAACCAAAGCCCGCGCTACTTCATTGACGGTTCCATCGCCTCCCACTGCAATCACATAATCAACGTTTTCCTTAACAGCTTTACTTGCCAACTCAAACGCATGTCCACGATATTCAGTGAAAAATAATTGGGTTTCGAATTTATCCGAAGGAATATATTGATTTAATAAATCCGGAATATGCTTTTTAGATGCTGTACCTGATACCGGATTAATGATCGCAGTAATTTTCTCCATTCAAAAATTAAAAAATAGGATACAAAAGTAATACATTTTCAAATATCGGACAATGAAATTCTGTGATTTTTTTAAAATTAGTTTAAATTTAGACAGGAAGGTTGCATCTTAATTAAAATTATTATAACTTTGTCGCATAAAAAAAAGATCAAAATAATTAGAAAAGCTAATTTTAATAATCAATAACGGCTGAAATTTTTTCAGTTGTTAGATATAATAAATATCTTATGGAAAAAATACAAATAAAAGATGCTAATGGCAAACTCGGTGTTCTTGTCATTGGGGTAGGAGGTGCGGTAGCTACTACGTTTATCGCTGGTACATTTATTGCCCGTAAAGGCTTGGGAACACCTGTTGGTTCAATTACTCAATTGGCAACTATTCGCTTGGGTAAGAGGGAGGAAAATCGCTTCTTGAAAATTAAGGACATTGTGCCGTTGGCAGATTTGAATGATATTGTTTTCGGTGGATGGGATATTTTTGAGGATAACGCTTATGACGCGGCTCGCCATGCTGAAGTTTTAACGGTTGACGACTTGAACAAAGTCAAAGATGAACTGCAAGCTCTAAAGCCGATGAAAGCAGTGTTCGATCAGAATTATGTTAAACGTTTGCATGGTACATGGGTGAAAGAAGCTCCGACCAAATGGGATTTGAAAGAAGCGCTTCGCAAAGACATCAAAGCATTTAAGGAAAACAATCATCTGGATCGAATCGTTTGTATCTGGTGTGGAAGCACCGAAGTATATATTCAAGCAAGCGATGTACATAAAACGCTTCCCGCTTTGCAAAAAGCGATGAAAGAAAACAATCCAGAAATAGCTCCTTCCATGATTTATGCGTATGCCTGTCTGGAAGAAGGTATTCCTTATATAAGCGGCGCGCCGAATTTAACGGTTGATATGCCGGCTATGTGGGATTTTTCGGCACAGACTCAAACGCCTATCTGCGGGAAAGATTTTAAAACCGGTCAAACCATGTTGAAAACCGTTCTTTCTCCCATGTTGAAAACACGTATGTTGGGATTAAACGGATGGTTTTCTACGAATATTCTGGGTAACAGGGATGGGGAAGTTTTGGATGATCCGGGTTCTTTTAAAACGAAAGAAGAATCAAAATTGTCGGTTATTGACAATATTTTACAACCGGATCTTTATCCACAACTTTATGGCGACATCTATCATAAAGTGAGAATCAACTATTATCCGCCGCGTAAAGACAACAAAGAAGGATGGGATAACATTGATATTTTCGGATGGTTAGGTTATCCGATGCAATTGAAAGTCGATTTTCTTTGCCGCGACTCCATATTAGCTGCGCCTTTGTGTTTAGATTTGGTATTATTTACCGATTTGGCTAAAAGGGCAGGTTTAAGCGGTATTCAAGCATGGCTGTCGTTCTATTTTAAGAGTCCGATGCATGACGATGAACACATTGCAGAACATGATTTATTTATTCAGTATATCAAACTGAAGAATACGCTTCGTCAACTTATTGGCGAGGAAACGATCGATTATATTGATTAGTAGAAAATAACATTAAAGATTGGAAAACATTGTTAATACGCTGAATCCACAGAACATTTGGGAATATTTGGTTTTTCCGAAGGATCATAATATGGAAATAGCGTCATTCTACAGTCCAATGATCTTTTTTGTCATAAAAGGAAGTGTAGGCATTAAAATAAACAATAATGACCTGCACTTCGTTTTTTCTCGTGAAATGTTTATAACTCAAAATAATAATTTGTACAGTATAACTATTCAGGAACAGACGCATTTAATGATTTGCCATGTTCCGGGTGAAGCTTGGTATACCGAACAAAAAAGAATTATTGAATTGATTCCGGAAGTTGCAAACTTACCGGAAAAATTTTTTAAGCTTCCATTAAAAAAGACAATTATTCGTTATCTCTCTTTGCTGGAGTTTTATTTCAAGGAAGGCATTCATGATACTTATTTTTTTGAGCTAAAACTGAAAGAACTGTTTTTTTTGATTTTTTCATCTTATCAAAAACACGATTTAGCACGTTTTTTGCAAAATATTCTATCAGATGATGTACAATTTAAGATTTTTGTGCACAATAATTATTTGAATGCAGGAAATGTTCAAGAGTTGGCAAAATTAGCGCATTATTCCACTTCTGGGTTTATTAAAAAATTTCAAAAATGTTTCAATGATTCTCCCTACCAATGGATGCAAAAGCAAAAGGCAAAACAGATATCTATTGAAATTCTAAGGGGTAATAAATCATTGCAGGAAATTGCCAATGAATATAAATTTTCCTCATATCAGCATTTTTCTGTTTTTTGCAGGTCAAAATTGGGCGCACCCCCCTCTGTAATTTCAGCACAAACAGGGTTGAAGAGTGAATAAAAAGCAATAAAGGTATAAATATATGTCAGAACGGTAAAAATATATGACTGCGTATTGCATAAATGACAGTATCTTTGTGCAGTTTTTGGGGATAGTTAAGTGATTATTTAAATTGTTAAAATTATTTGAAATTTATGGCAAAGCAAACGTCATTCGCTCATCAAAAAGGGGTATTAACACAATTTCTGTCATTATTGACAGGTTTTGAAGACAATTTTAAATCGTTAATTCAAAAGTTTGATGAAGATGTTACAAGTCTGTATGAAGAGCAAGGTTTAATGGAAGAAATTTATGAAGATTACAAAGCTACATATTTGACTTCATTGAATAATACATTGTTAGATATACAGGCAAGAATCGAAGAAGAAGACATTCCTTTTATTGAAAAAGAAATTGATTTTCTATCTTCACATTGATTAAATAATTGATAAAGAGCTGATTAATTAGTTGACTCTTTATGTGATTTGTTATAAACAGATGTCAAAAGATGACTAAATGAATGAGTATTACAATGTAGAAAAAGTAGAAGTATTCATTATAGAAACTCTTTTAAGAAAAGGGAGTGTGGTTATTCCTGACTTTGGACATTTGGAACTAAAATCTTTAGGCGACAGACGCACGGTATTGTTTAGTAAAGTTGTTGATAATAATAACAACTACTTTAAAATGTCGTTTGAGCCTGAAAGGGAGGAACATAATGATATGAATGCTCTGTATGCAGTCATATCAAGTCCTTTGAAAGAAGGACGAATTGTTTCTTTGCCGCAAATAGGTGTTTTTCGTCCAACAAAGCGTGAAAATGACGAAATTCATGTTTCGTTTATACCATCTTCATTTTTAAGAAAATGGCTGAACGAAAATGGTACTGGAAACAGTGCAGGAACCAGAGAAACAATAGTAACAAAAATTGATACCGGGAGTGAAAATAAATTTTCAAGCAATCAACAAAGTTCTAACTTTCCGGAATCGCAACAGAATGAAATAAAAAAAGAAGAAATTAGTGTGGAAGGACGAGTCGGGAAAGAAACTCCGGAGCCGTTGAATAATAATTTGGAACCAAAGCAAAAATTTTATTCTCCGCAACCGTTCAGAAAGTTTAAGGCGATGGATATAATTGCACAGGACATCGATGAGAAGAAGACGGGATCAAAAAACAGGATCGCAAGTTTCTTTCTCATTGGCGCTGTGATTGTAATTGTTGTAATAGCTATGTTCCTTATTTTTCCCCATCACAAGAATGACTCCACAGATGGGCAAGCCTTGACTTTGCCGAGAGGCGCTATCAGCCTTCCGGCATTAGCCGAACAACATTATGGACATCCAGCTTTTTGGATTTATATTTATGAAGCTAATGAAGATAAGTTGTCTTCTCCGGTTAACATTCCACAAAATATTTCTTTGGTAATTCCGGATTTAAGGACCGAATATGGCGTGGATGTAAACGATAGTGCAGAAATCAGGAAAGCGACTGTATTGGCGGATATTTTATTAAGAGAAAAAGGAATTATTAAAGATACTAATTAAGAACTTATTTAACAACAAATAAAAGAAACATATATGAAAAGATTGTTTACTATTTTTTTATCTACTGTTATCGGTTTGACTTTGTTTAGCCAATGGACTTACAGCCAAAATGTTCCGATGGCAGTATTAGGGGATGTTTATATCAAAGACACTGGTATAATGAAATCTATAGGACCTGTCCATCTGAAAGTTGATTCAGCAGGTCGTTTTGCGAGAGTTGATAATTATGGAACGCTTGATGTCAGTACTGATTCGATTATCTTTTATTCCAATGAAACGATTGATGGGTTATTAAGAAATCAAGCGACATCAAATAAAGTGAACGCAACCGGAGCAGCAGTAAGAAAAGTATTTCCTAAACATTATTGGTGGTATGAACTCGTATTTCCGTTTGATGTGGATTTGCAATCCGGAGTAGTGAATCCACTAACCGGAAAGCCGTTAGCATACTATACCGATTATTACGTTCAGTACTACGATGCGCAAATGAGAGCGAACACGGGACTAAATGATGAAAATAATTGGGTGAGTCTTCCGAATTATGCATCACTTACGGCTGATCAGAAAGTATTACATAAAGGTGTAGGCTATCGTGTTGCTGTCAGGTTTAATAAATTGACGCCTGAACCTTTTGTCTCTGGTAGCGGTACGCTTGAAACGGATACAATCGGCGGTTATTTGGGACGTTTCAGCGTTGACTTTTTTGCAAAAAATGGAACTGATATTACTGCTTTATTTGATAATCAAGTAAAAGGGATTAACCTTACTTATAAGACATCTTTGACAGGGAAGACAGATGTTTCAGAAGGGTGGAATGCTATTGGAGGTTTAAATTCAACTAATTATATAGTTAATGAAAATACAGTTGATTATATGATTGGTGGTTCACCGGGTGTAATTTATTATAAGTTGAATGGTTTTTATGACTCCGCTAACGCTTATTCAACTTTGTGGAGTGAGTTAAATCCCGAAGATGAAACAGGCACGTTGCGACCTTACGCTTTGTTTTTTGTAAAAACAGCAGCAGAAACTGATACTGTATTTAAGCCGTCAGCAAATCCTCATGGTGGTTTTGCTTATCTTGGAAACAGCGCCCTTTCTCTCGGCACTGTAAGTAGTGTTTTTCGTTCCGCATCCATTCTTTCTCACGACTTGCTAAAATTGCAGCTAACGAATGCGAAAGATGATGATTACATTGCAAAGACTTATTTCAGAATCAGCGATAATTACAGTAGAGCGTTCAAAGATTCAGAGGGTGATGCCATTGTTTTGAATACGCAAAGTACGATACTTCCTCTTTTATGGTCTTTAGCTATGGACGATAACAATGTAAAAAACGAAACATTCATTAATAGCTTGCCGAAGGGTGAAAATGAAATCCCCTTAGGAGTGAATATACCGGTTGCGGGCGATTATGTTTTTTCTCTGAAAGAAATTACAAATGAAACAGTCAAAAGCGCTCTTTTAAGGGATAATGATACGAAGATAGAAACTGAATTATTAAAATCCGATTACAGTTTTCATGCTAACGGCGCTATTTCCCTTGAGGATCGTTTTGTTTTGATCCTGAATAAGAGCATGACATCTATCGATCAGATAGTGCAAGACGAAATTTATGCTTATGCAGAACATAATATATTAACAGTTAAGAATCTGAATCAGGACGATAAGGTTCAGGTAATGGATTTGACGGGACGTATCATTGCTTCAGGCATTGCTTCAGGTAATACATGGTCAGTAACATTAAACCAAAAAGGAGTTTATATTGTTAATGTACGTGGTGGAAAAAATCTGAAAGTTTTGAATAAATGATAGTTATTGATTTGATGATAATGAATGGGTTTGATAGAAACAAAAAAATTTATACAAATATGGCAACTAAACTGAAATCTAATTTATTGACAGGCATAATCTTAATTATTGTTTCTCTTTTATTCACAGTAAATACTGCAAGAGCGCAGGGACTTTACAGTAAAAATAAAAGCACGGGAGATAATACCGAGTCAGTTGGTAAACCTGATATTAATTCAACTTCAGGAGGGTTAACTTCTTCAGGAGGATCAACAATGAAAGATTCGGGAGGATCGCTTTTTAGGGATGGTTCGGATGATCCTTGTAGCGACGAATTTGATGGTCCTCCGGGTTCGGAGTGTAGTGGTGATGGAGCTCCGGGATCCAGCGATCCCATTGGTGAAGGACTATTTATTTTGAGTTTTTTATCGGGTATGTATGCATTAGTTAAAAAAAAATATAAAAAGTAAACATGAAGATTAAATTAGGTATCTATTTTTTTCTACCCTTAGTCGTTGCATTCA
>Ga0123354_10012704_pt1 | contig 13045 bp, 12 predicted proteins | sample TergutLab28metaG_2_FD_97872 | JGI IMG/M metagenome (GOLD analysis project Ga0123354, IMG submission 97872) | Labiotermes labralis P4 segment gut microbial communities from Petit-Saut dam, French Guiana - Lab288 P4 | ecosystem: Host-associated > Arthropoda: Insects > Digestive system > Gut ...
AAAAATACATTCCGGTTAGCTCGAAATTATATACAACGAATGAAGAGTTGAAAAACGATTTGCCTGCCGGAGATGCTTATATTTGCGGCAGCGATCAAATCTGGAACTCATTTTTTCAAAACGGGAAAGACCCTGCTTTTTATCTGGATTTTGTTCCGGATAATCGACTGAAAATTGCTTATGCGGCGAGTTTTGCTACCGAGACTATTGAGGAGGACATAAAGGCTTTTGTAAAAAAAGAAGTCAGCCGGTTGGATGCCGTTTCGGTAAGGGAAACATCCGGACTTCGGATATTGGAAGAATTGGGAATAAAAAATGCAGTGCAAGTGTTGGATCCGGTTTTTTTACTGCCGGCTTCGCACTGGAAAGAAAATTTTATCAGCCCCATTGAAGAAGATTATATTTTTATTTATGATTGTGATAATAATCCCTTCATCAAGGAACAGGCTATTCACATAAAAAAGAGATATGGATATAAAATATATGCTGCAAACAAAAACATTAAATATGCCGATACGAATTTTTATTTGGAAGGTCCGGAAAAATTTCTTTCGTTGATTTATTCTTCCAAATTAAATCTCAGCAATTCTTTTCATGCTTTGGCATTTTCCATCATTTTTAATAAGCGGTTTATTGCGTTTAACCGGATTGAAAAAATAAATACACGAATGAAGGATTTGCTTGCTGTTTTTAATTTACCCCCAATCAAAGTTTCAGAAAGTCAAATCTCTTTGATTGAAGATTGTATCAAGACAGTGGATGCTAATCTTTTCAATCGATTAGTAGATGATTCCAAACGCTTTTTAAATAACGCATTGATAGTTTCTAATCATAAATAATAAGAATGGAACTAACAAAACAACAAACGACAGAATTAAAAGGCATCGCCATTCTTATGATGCTGTTCCTGCATCTTTTCAACAAATCCTATATGGATTTGTTTCAACCGTTGGTTTTTGTTAGGTCTCAACCGGTAAGTCATTATTTATCGTTATTTTGTGATTGCTGTATAGCAATTTATTGTTTTTGCAGCGGATATGGTTTATATATTGGTTATAGTGAGGATAAATCAAGTTTCAATCATAAAAACAGAATCCGTATTTTTAAATTGTATATTAATTACTGGGTAATTATTGTCGTATTCGTATTCATTCTTGGCGGACTTGTATTACAAAAATGGGACTATATCGGCGGTTTTTGGAGAATAGTATTGAACGCTACGGCTTTGAATAATTCATACAACGGAGCGTGGTGGTTTCTTATAACTTACTTGCTCTTATCTTTCCTTTCACCTTATATATTCCGATTGGTTGAATATACAAATAAATACCTGTTGACGGGAGGGTTGCTGATATTTTATACTTTTGCCTATTTCCAACGTTTTCATGGATATATCTATTTTGACAATGTTATTTTAAATTGGTTTATCAACCAAATTGCAATGTTCGGTATTTGTTTGCTTCCATTTTGCGTCGGCGCATTGTTTTATAATGAAAGGATATTCAGTCGCCTATCTATCTATCTATCTAACAAGTCATACGTAAATCCAATTTTCATTTTAGGAATTATTTTATTGATAGTCATTCATGGATTTATTCCTTCGTTTTATATTGCGGTATTTACTTGTGCGGGGTTTATCATTTTGTGGAGTCAGATAAAAAATCCGCGTTGGCTTGACGTTTTGTTTTTATTCTTTGGCAAACACAGTACAAACTTTTGGTTGATACACATGTTTTTTATGACCTATTATTTCAAAAATTTTATATACAGCCCCCGATACGTTCCATTGATTTTTGGTTTATTGGTAGTGTGCTGCTTATTAGGGTCCTATATCGTAAATCTGATTTATAAACCAATGCTTAAACTTTTGAAAATATGAAAAAAAAGATTCTTATTGTTTTCGGAACAAGACCGGAAGCTATAAAAATGGCGCCATTAGTAAAAATGTTCTTATCGCATAGCGATGAAATCGAAACTCGAGTATGCGTTACGGCACAGCACCGTCAAATGTTAGATCAAGTCTTGGATTTTTTTGGAATAAAGCCTGATTATGACCTCGATTTAATGAAGGAACAACAAACGCTTAATTCTATTACGGCAAAAATATTGATGGAGTTGAAGCCCATACTGGATGAATACAAACCGGATTATGTTTTTGTCCATGGCGACACAACGACCTCTACCGCCTCCGCATTGGCAGCTTACTATTCTTTTTGTAAAGTGGCGCATGTTGAAGCGGGATTACGGACTTGGGATAAACAGGCTCCTTATCCGGAAGAACTGAATCGACAACTTACAGCCCGGATTGCAGATATTCATTTTGCGCCAACGATTCAAGCTCGAGATAACTTACTGAAAGAAGGCATTCGGAATGAAAATGTCATTATTACAGGAAATACGGTTATTGATGCTTTATTTGAAAGTTTAACCCTGTTGAAAGAACACTCTTTAGAAGAAATCGACAATCTCAAACGCATGTTAAGTGTTGATAAAGAGATTATCTTGGTAACAGGTCACCGCAGAGAAAATTTCGGACAGGGATTTGTTAATATTTGCGAAGCATTAAAACGGTTGGCTTTGAATAATTCAAGTGTTGAAATAATTTATCCGGTTCATTTAAATCCGTCTGTTCAGCAACCGGTAAAAGATATTCTTTCCGGCATCAAGAATATTAAACTTATATCGCCTCTAAGTTATCCCGCTTTTGTGTGGTTAATGGAAAAATCAAAGCTGATTATTACAGATAGCGGAGGAGTTCAGGAAGAGGCTCCCAGTCTCGGCAAGCCTGTGTTGGTCATGCGTAATGTAACTGAACGACCTGAGGCGGTAAATGCAGGAACTGTGGTACTGGTTGGAACTGATGTTGAAAAAATTGTTTTTGAAGCACAACGATTACTTGACAATGAGCAATTATACAAACAAATGACTTCAATACGTAATCCTTACGGAGATGGAAATGCTTCCCGAAAAATTGTTGAATTTATTTTAAATGATAAAAGATGATACCCACGATTATCCATTACTGTTGGTTTGGAGGTAAACCGCTTCCTCCTTTAGCTGTAAAATGCATCGATTCATGGAAAAAACACCTTCCGGAATATGAAATAATAGAATGGAACGAAAGCAATTTTGATATTGAAAAATATCGTTTTGCAAAAGAAGCGTTGGAATGTAAAAAATATGCATTTGCATCGGATGTGTGCCGTTTATATGCGCTAAAAGAATTTGGCGGAATATACATGGATACAGATGTGGAAGTATTAAAGTCTTTGGATTGTTTTCTGCATCATACTGCTTTTTCCGGTTTTGAAAATGAAAATTGTGTCCCAACCGGAATTATGGCAAGTATTAAAGACGGCGCCTGGGTAGATGAATTATTGAAATATTACGATGATCGTTCTTTCTTTAGAGAAGATGGCGTAATGGATACAATTTCAAATACTGCAATTATCACAAACATGATGAAGAGCAAAGGGTTTACGATGAATAACAAGTTTCAAGAGATAGAAGATTATGTTGCATTTTACCCGAATGACTATTTTTGTCCCAAAAGTTATAAAACAGGGGAAACAAATCTAACTATGAACTCTTATTGCATTCATCATTTTGCAAAATCTTGGATTCCTTTCTATGGTAGATGGAGAAATATTATTAAAATGAAAATGATGAATATTTTCGGATATAAAAATATTCAGCGAATCATTGACCTTATAAAAAGATGAAAAAAAAAGTAATAATCGTATCGCACGGAATGAGGATTGGAGGAGTAGAGCGCAGTCTCATCGGCTTGCTCAACGCTTTTGATTATGAGAAATATGAGGTTGACTTATTTCTGTTTATTCATGACGGAGAATGGATGCCGTTAATTCCGAAAGAAGTCAATTTGCTTCCCGAAGTAAAAAAATATACCGGACTGCTCATTTCCACAAAAAAAAATATCAAAAACGGTTATTTCGATATTTTATTAGGAAAGACGTATGCCATGCTTAAATCCAAGTTATTTTGCAAAAGAAATAAACTTTCACCCCAAAACCTTGTATATATGGATTACTTGCAAAAATATACTCATTATTCTTTACCCCCAATAAATCCGGGCAAAGAATATGACTTGGGCGTCAGTTTCATGAATCCGCATTATATAGTGGCTCATAAAGTGAATTGTAAAAAGAAAATAGCCTGGATACATACCGACTACTCCTTTTTTGATTTCGACATAAAAAGCGAACTTGCCATTTGGGGTAAATACGATTACATCGCATCGATATCAGACAGTTGCACCGTATCTTTTGCAAACCGGTTTCCGGCATTAAAAGATAAAATTGTGCTGATCGAAAATATTTTATCTCCTTCGTTTATCAGAGAACAAGCGGACAGGATAGACACTGAGGACGAGGCGTTAAAAGAAACAGGCGTCGTTACGATTTGTTCGGTCGGGCGTTTTTCGGAAGCAAAAAACTTTGATAATGTCCCTTTCATCTGCAAAAAGTTGGTTGAATGGGGACTGAACGTTCGATGGTACCTGATAGGCTACGGAGGGGACGAGGCGCTGATTCGTTCAAAAATTGCCGACGCAAGCATGCAAGAACGGGTTATTATACTGGGTAAAAAAGAAAATCCCTATCCGTATGTGAAAGGCTGCGACATATATGCGCAGCCTTCCCGCTATGAAGGAAAAGCGGTTACGGTGAGGGAAGCGCAAATATTGTGCAAACCGGTGGTGATTACCAATTTTGCAACCGCTGCCAGCCAGTTGCGCGACGGTATCGACGGCGTTGTTGTACCGATGGATAATGAAGGGTGCGCCGAAGGGATACGGGCTTTGATTCAAAACAAACCCTTGCAGCAAAAAATGATAGAAAATTGCCGGAACAGCGATTTCGGGAATGAAAAAGAAGTGGAAAAAATTTATAAGTTAATTGTATAAATATGATGTCTCCCGCTATATACGCTCCTATTTTTTATAATGTCGTTTTACTGCTTGTATTATTTAAATGCGTCGGTTTGTGGAAACAAAACATCGGCAATACAGATAAACAAGAGCTAATAAAAGCCTTTCTGTTATGCTTTACTGTCATTTTGTTTTTTGGGTTACGACCGATTTCAGGCGTTTATTTTGGCGACACAAGCACCTATGCCCGCTCGTATTACAATTATTTAAACGAAGGAATATTATTATCGGATAAAGATTGGTTGTGGAGTTGGATAATGACCACTTGTGCAGGTCTGGGGATGAGCGTGAGCGCCTGGTTTACCCTGATTGAATTGTTATACGTAGGTTTGTTACTGTGGGCTGCCCTCCGGGTTGGAGGTAATCGTTCCGTTTATTTACTTGTTTTATTTTTTATCTCGGCATTCGGATTCTGGAGCGGCGCCGTCAACGGATTGCGCATCGGATTAGCGACAAGTCTTTTTATGGTTGCATTTACTTACCTGTTAAAGTCAGGCACTAGGGGAAAAGTTTTTGCGCTGCTACTGCTTGTCATTGCTGTTTTTATTCATAAATCAATTGTTCTGCCTGTTTTATGCCTGATCGGTTCTATTTTTTTGTTCAAAAGCATTAAATTCACGGTTGCCTTCTGGTTTTTCTCCATCCTGTTACTGGCACTTTTCGGCAATTTTTTCGTTTCCGTATTGAATGCATTAGGACTTTTCGATATAGACCAACGAATGGCGGATTATCTCACAAGCGATCGTGATCCGGGAATTACTTACGACAAAGGCGGCTTTCGATTGGATTTTCTTTTGTACAGTTTGGCGCCTATTGCCTCGGGGTGGTACATAACGGTAAAAAAGAAGACGGCGGACAAGCCGTACCTGATTATGTTAAATACCTATATACTTGCCAATGCCTTTTGGATTTTGGTGATGTATTCCAAGTTCTCCAATCGTTTTGCTTCCCTATCCTGGTTTTTGTATCCCCTGATTTTGGCATACCCGCTTATCAAATTCAACTTGTGGAAAAATCAACGCATGGTTGCGGCATGGGTATTATTTGGAAATGCATTTTTTACTTATTTTATGTGGTTAATAAAAGGATAAAAATGAATAACATTAAACTAACGCTTACGGTGTTTACACCTACTTACAACCGTGCATATTGCCTGCATCAGGGATACGAGGCACTAACACGGCAAACTTGTAAAGATTTCATGTGGTTAGTAATAGACGATGGATCTACTGATAATACACGCGAATTAGTTGAAAAATGGCAGAAAGAAGCTGATTTCACAATTAAATATATTTACAAAGAAAACGGCGGTATGCACACGGGACATAACAAAGCATATCAAAATATTGATACTGAATTAAATACTTGCATTGATTCTGACGACTATATGACAGATGATGCAGTAGAAAAAATAATAAAATTTTGGAAAGAAAATGGCAATGATAAATATGCAGGCATAGTAGGTTTAGATACTACGGAAAATGGGAAAATTATAGGAACAAAATTTCCCGACGGTTTGAAGGAAACCACATTAAGCGGGTTTTATGCCAAAGGCGGAAAAGGAGATAAAAAATTGGTATATCGTACCGATGTTATAAATGCCTGTCCTGAATATCCTGTGTTTGAAGGTGAAAAATATATTTCATTAGCCTATAAATATTTACTAATAGACAAGGATTATAAGTTATTGGTTTTAAATGAACCCTTAGTTATTGTTGAATATATGCAGGATGGTTCAAGTTTGAATATGTTTAAACAATATGTTCGAAATCCAAAAGGTTTTTCGTTCATACGAAAAGTTAATATGAAGCACGTATCTTCTTATAAGAGACGTTTTATAGAATGCGTGCATTACGTATCAAGCAGTATAATACTTAAAAATGTAAAATTCATGCAGGAATCTCCCTATAAATTTACTACCCTCGTGGCTATTCCTTTTGGCATAGCTCTTTATGTGTATATTAAAAATAAAGTTCGAAGAAATCAATTATTGTAAGACCTCATGAATGACCAACCAATAAGAATATTGCAATTGTTTACAACGCTTGGACGCGGCGGTGCGGAAACAATGATAATGAATTATTATCGAAATATTGATAGAACTAAAATTCAGTTTGATTTCGTTGTGCATCGTCAAAAGGAAGGTACTTACGAAGATGAAATCGCATCTTTGGGAGGCAAGATATATCGCTTTTTACCTTTTCATCCTAAAAATTTTATTGCATATAAAAAACAAATCAGCCGTTTTTTTGATGAACACCCAGAGTATCAAATAGTTCACGGGCACGTATCTCATTTAGGTTATTTTTTTTACAAAGAAGCGAAAAAAAGAGAGATACCCTGTATAATTATTCATTCTCATAATACAGGAATGGATATTGATATTAAAGCGCCTTTTCATGTGTTTTTCAAATGGGCATCATGTAAATATCCCACACACTATTTTTCTTGTGGGCAAAAAGCATCCGACTGGCTGTTTGGAAAGCACCCAAAAAAAAATGTTTACTTGATGAATAATGCTATTGATGCAAGCAAATTTACTTACAACAAGGCAAATTCCCTTGCAATGAAACAAAAAATAAATTTGGAAGGCAAATTCGTTGTTGGTCACATTGGACGATTTAATCCTCAAAAAAACCATTTTTTTTTATTGGATATTTTTAAAGAAGTTCATCGTGAGAACAATGATAGCGTTTTAGTATTGGTTGGAGATGGCGATTTGAGAAGGCAAATTGAGGTAAGGGCAAAAATACTGGAATTAGAAGAATCTGTTATGTTCTTAGGAGTGAGAGATGATATTCCGGATATATTACAAGTTTTTGATTTATTTCTATTTCCGTCTAAATATGAAGGTTTAGCAGTTGTTTTAATAGAAGCTCAGGCGGCGGGATTGAAGTGTATTGTTTCAGATGGAGTACCTCAAGAAACTGCGATAATACCGGATTTGGTGGAGTTCATATCTTTAAAGGAGAAACCTCTATATTGGGCGAACGAAGTCCTGAAATGTGAGAGCAATTATAACCGGAGAAATTCAAGTGATGATGTAAGAATATCAGGATACGATATTAATGAGAATGTGAAATGGCTGGAGAATTTTTACCTTGAAGTATTAAATAAATAATAGAATTATGTCAAAAGTAGCTTTAATTATAATCTTTAATCATCGATATGATAAAAATATTGAGCGGTTAGAAAAGATATACGAAGGAAAATTTTCGTATATTTACCATTTAGTGCCATTTTATGATGGCGTTAAAGAAAATGTAATTCCGGTATATGGACGTTCAATTTTTTTTCAGGGATATATTGCACAGGGATTTAAGACCTATTTTAACGGAAAATACAAACATTATTTTTTTATTGCCGACGATATGATACTTAATCCGGCAATAAATGAGAATAACTATCAAACGTTTTTCAATTTAGACAATGAAACTTCTTTTGTTTCCGAATTAATTCCTCTTCATAATAGGACAGATGCTATATGCCCATCTTCCAACGGCTTTTGGATAGGTACATTATCTGCCTATTTTTATAAATTAAAGCAAAAATATGTGGAGATAAGTAATGAAATACCGAATAAAGACGAAGCTGCTGCAAAATTAAAATTACAGGAAATTATATTAAAACCGATAGAAAAAAAAAATCTATTTGGAAAACCTACTATTTTTCCCCGTACTTTGGGTGATAAAGCAAGAATGTTGGCTTGGTTATTTACAACATTTTTACATCCGTTTAAAAGAAAATTCAAATTACCTTATCCTCTTATAAGTAGTTATTCTGATATAGCTATTATTTCTTCAGCAACAATAAAAGAGTTTTGCCATTATTGTGGCGTATTTGAAGCAACCTGTTTATTTGCAGAAGTTGCCATCCCTTCTGCTTTGGTTTTAGCTGCCAAGACAAAAATCAGAACAGAAAAAGATTTGAATCACAGAGGGCGAGCGCTTTGGCAAGTAAAAAAAGATTATATGTATTTGGAAAAAAAATTCAAAACTCTTAATGACATTTTGGAAAATTTTCCTCCTGATTATATTTATCTACATCCCGTAAAACTATCAAAATGGAAATGAAATGAATAAATTTATTGTTATTACTTCGATTTTTGAACCAACAGAATCCATACTAAAATTTTCTAAAAAAAGTGATTATCAATTAGTTGTTGTTGGTGATAAAAAAACGCCTTTAAATTGGCACATGGATAATGTACATTATCTATCCATTGCTGAACAAGCAAATATAGGAAATTACCTGAAAAATGTTTTACCTTACAATCACTATAGTCGTAAAATGATAGGATATATTTATGCAATAATGAATGGCGCTGAATTTATAGTTGATACGGATGACGACAATATACCAAAAGCAAATTGGGAATTTCCTGATATGGATGGTTCTTTCTTATATCTAAAAAAAAACCAGGGATTTGTCAATGTTTATCAATATTTTACAGATAAACATATTTGGCCAAGAGGTCTTCCGTTAAATGATATAAATAAGAGGCTCGATATAGAAGAATCATTAAGTACAAAAAAATGCAATGTCGGAGTTTGGCAGGGATTGGCAGATGAAGATCCGGACGTTGACGCTATATACCGTTTGACTTCAGATATGCCGTGCTATTTTGATGAAAAAGAACCAATTGTTTTAGGTAAAGGAGCATGTTGTCCGTTTAATACACAAAATACAATGATAAGAAAAGAACTTTTTCCTTTGATGTATCTTCCTGCTTCTGTAACATTTCGGTTTACGGATATATTAAGAGGACTTATTGCTCAGCCAATTATGTGGCTGTATGATTACTGTGTAGGATTTACTAATGCAACAGTTGTTCAAAAGAGAAACCCTCATGATTATATGCAGGATTTTATTTCAGAAATTCCAATGTATCTGCACTGTGAAAAAGTTATAGAAATTACATCTTCTGTTATCCATGAAAAAAAATCGATTTCTGACAATCTGTATAATACTTATGAAGCGCTACTAAGAGAAAATATTGTCGAACGGCATGAACTTACAATATTAGAATCGTGGCTAAAAGACATCTAAAACTCTTTCGCCTTACCACTATCCCTGCCTCTTTACACAGACAGCTCAAAGGGCAGTTGGAATTTCTTGATCAATACTACGAAGTTGCCGCCATTGCTTCTGATATTGGACAGGATATCTGGCAAATTATTGCCGAAAGAGAAAAAGTAAGATGTTATCCCATCCATATAGAAAGAGAGATATCCATATTCAATGATATCAAATCAATTATTGAACTTTACAGTTATTTGAAAAAAGAAAAACCTTTTATTGTGCATGCAAACACACCAAAAGCAAGTTTGCTGGGGATGTTGGCGGCAAAATTTGCAAAGATTCCCCATCGTTTATATACGGTTACCGGCTTACGCTTCGAAGCGGAAACCGGAATAAAACGCAAGGTGTTGATTGCGATGGAAAGAGTCACTTGTTGGGCGGCAACCAAAGTAATTCCGGAAGGACAGGGCGTAAAGCAAACATTACAGAAAAACAAAATTACAACTAAGCCTTTGCGGGTTATTGCTAATGGGAACATCAACGGTATCAATACCGCCCATTTTTCACCGGCTTTCTATTCTCTCGAGCAAAAAGAAAAAATAAAAAACGAAACAGGGATTCCTCCGGAATCTTTTGTTTTTTGTTTTGTAGGAAGATTAGTAAAAGACAAAGGCATTAATGAATTGGTGCAAGCATTTATGGCGATTAACAAAAGGTACCGATACTCAAAACTATTGTTGGTAGGTCGTTTCGAACGGGAATTGGATCCTTTAGAGCCTGAAACGGAAAGAGCAGTTCTAAATCATCCGGATATTATTTATGTTGGATTACAATCAGACGTCCGACCTTATCTGGCTGTTTCGGATGTATTCGTTTTTCCATCCTACCGCGAGGGATTTCCCAATGTAGTGATGCAGGCGGGAGCAATGGAATTGCCTTGTATTGTTACAGACATCAACGGCTGCAACGAAATCATTGAAGACGGCGTTAACGGGTTGATTATCCAACCTAAAAATAAAATTCAATTACAAGAAAAGATGCAATTGCTGTTGGAAAACTCAGACTTACGAAACCATTTGAAACAAAATACACGCGAAAAAATAACTTCTCGTTACGAACAAAAAATGGTTTGGGAAGAATTGTTAGCGGAATATAAATCCTTAGAAGTAAATAGTTAGAATGTATAAGCACTTTTTAAAACGATTTATAGATTTTATTTTGACATTCATCGGGCTTTTTATATTATCGCCATTTTTTATCTGTATTTCTATTTTTCTTTTTATTGCAAATAAAGGGAAACCTTTTTTCCTTCAAGAACGTCCTGGAAAAGATGAAAAAATTTTCAATATTATAAAATTCAAAACGATGAATGACAGGAAAGATGCCGCCGGAAATCTTTTACCTGATAAAGAGAGATTAACATCTATAGGCAGATTTATTAGAAAAACATCATTGGATGAAATTCCCCAATTGTTGAATGTTATTAAAGGCGACATGAGTTTGATAGGTCCCCGTCCATTGTTAGCGAATTATTTACCCTATTATTCTGAAAGAGAAAAACTGAGGCATACAGTAAGACCCGGGATTACAGGATTAGCACAGATTTCCGGAAGAAACAATGCCAATTGGAATGTTCGATTGGAATTAGATGTGCAATATGTAGAAACTCTTTCTTTTGCGAATGATTTTAGAATATTTTTTCTGAGCATTTACAAAGTTTTGAAAAAAGAGGGGGTAGTTGTCGATAAAACCGAAAATTATTTAGATATAGAACGAAAAAAAAGCGAAACAACATGAAATTTATTATAACCGGCGCTTGTGCCGTTTCCGCAAGAAGTGTTTTGAGGTCTTTGAAATTAAGTAATCTATTCAAAGATTCTCAATTTATAGGATGGGATATTGCAGACAACCTTTATGGATTATATGAAGGACTGTTCAACAGGATTTATAAAGTCCCCGGCGTGCAAGATGAATCCTATAGAGAAATTATTGAAAAAATATTAAACGAGGAAAAGCCTGATGCAGTAATTGTTGTCCCTGAAATAGAAGTTTTATATTGGTCGAGAAATCCTTTCAACGTTCCTCATTTAGTTCCACCTGTTGATTTTTGTGAGTTAGCAATAAGCAAAAGAAAATTATTTAATCTCTTGAAAAACTCTGAGTTAGTTCCTGAAAGTTATGAAATAGAAAAGATAAAAATATTGTCTAAAGATTTTGTCGCGCCTCTCTCATATCCGCTTTGGATTCGAGATTCTTCGGCAAATACAGCTTCAGGAAAAGGTTCATTTGCAGCCAATAACATGGATGAGCTAAAAGCTTGGGTTAAAATCAATACAGGAATAGAACAATTCCAGCTATCTCAGTTTTTGCCGGGTTCAAATTATGGCTGCTTTTGTTTATTTTACAAAGGAGAATTGATAAAGATAGGAATTGCAGAAAGAATCAACTATTTAATGGCTAAAGTCGCCGTTTCGGGAATAACCGGTAATACATCAAAAGGGCGTTTACTTAATGATGATACTATTAAAAATGTAGCTTTAGATGTAATAGACAGAGTAGCAAAACATACAAATACAAAGATGCATGGATTGGTTGTTGTTGATATGAAATGTGATGAAAATAATAAACCTAAAGTTACGGAAATCAATATTAGACATGTGGCTTTCAGTTCTTCATTTGCCAATGCCGGCTTTAATTTATCAGAAGCCCATCTGCTTTGCACTTTAGATCGAGTTGATGAACTAAATCCGGAAATAGAAAAAAAGTATCCTCAAAATAACTTGCTATTAAGGGATGTTGATGGCTTACCCATTTATGTTGAAGATTATACGCCAATCAAAATAGGAGAATATGCTTCTTCATATAATGAGACGTAATGTTCAGAATTGTCCCTAACGGGACGAAAAACAGCCCCTGCCGGCTGTCGGCAGCATCAAACCGCAACCGTTTTCCGCGAAGCACGCCCACGCCGTCGAAAACGGCAGAAGTGTTGACTTTCTTGTTCATTTCATCACGGAATGTCAGGTTTCTTTACAGGAAATTTTACTATGCCGTCTAAGTTGCCCTTTAGGGCAT
>Ga0123354_10012705_pt1 | contig 13045 bp, 5 predicted proteins | sample TergutLab28metaG_2_FD_97872 | JGI IMG/M metagenome (GOLD analysis project Ga0123354, IMG submission 97872) | Labiotermes labralis P4 segment gut microbial communities from Petit-Saut dam, French Guiana - Lab288 P4 | ecosystem: Host-associated > Arthropoda: Insects > Digestive system > Gut ...
GGGAAAAAACCCCAAAACAATGTTTTTTCGTACATTTATCCCCCCCCCCCCCCCCCGGGCACTCTTGCTGTCATTCTTACATTTTGAGGACTTCACGACGGTGCAGAATCATTTTATGTCATCTGGGATCTGACACCGTGTAGTGTGGTAAATCGTGACTAACGTTTAGAAGAACACGCTGTCTCAATTTTCAGGGGAAAAAAAGTGACTTCTGTTCCACCGAATTACACTATGCAACAACCAAGAATACCAGCATGGTAATTTTTCTTTCTTTCTGTCCCTCTTTCAACCACTCTTTCGTTCCCCATTTTATTGATTCATTTCTTCATGTCCTTCGTTTTCTGCATTCCTGCAGACCCGTTATAACGCCCCCTTGGGCACTGCCTGTATTCACTCCCAATTTCCCCAGTCCTATTAGCTTCTCGGTTCGTGTGTACAACGTCACAGGGAACCTGAGATTTTAGGCTTCCACCGCGCTGTCGAGGCTATTCGCTCTTCAGGGATGTTACACACACACCGTATGTTGGTAGTCCGTTACCGACAACCTATCGCGGCCGACAGGCTGTCCCGAAACGACGGTAATCAGCTACTAACCACACGTTGCGTAACATCCCAGAAGATCTAAGGCCTCGAACGAAGCTAATAACGTACAGCAATGCTACATTCCACTGACTAACTTTCACAGAAACTCTTGGGAAGATGAGGCTCCGAAAAGCAGGCGGGGAGGGTAATTGATAAAGGACACACGACTAGAAATTATTTCTCAGTCATCTTGCATTGGGTCCTAACATTCCACTTGCTGCAGGTACATATTCTTAACAGGAAGCGATGAAAACTATCACAAACGCGCGCACACACACACACACACACACACACACATGTCGTTGGGAATTTAAACCCCTTTAAAACGCTAATAACAATGTTTATTACTAGATATATGCAGAAAATAGATGATGTTCTCATATCATCACCAGACAATAAAACGATCAAGCCGGTACGTAATAAATCCACTAACAGCACAGACTGGTTCAAGGGGTATGGTAATTTGTAGTCAGAAAGCTCCCCGGTTTGGATGTCGGGCGTGACACCGAACTATACTGACGTTTCTCATTTTCCTGTACTTAAGGGCAACTACGACCTGGCCGTTTTATGCTTAAAAAAACCTCCAGACACCCCCCGTGCACGGGTCTGTCTCAACAAAGATGTGGGCACAGAAATATGTCCCTACCAGGAATCGAACCTCTATCCTTCAACCTGCAGTGTCACTTTGCGGACGATACATGTTACCGCAAATCTCGTCTTGGTACGCGAGAACCTCCCACAAATAGTCACTAAGCGGCATGTAAACAGTCCGCGAATTTCTGACGTCAGTCGGGTGCATTCAGAAAGGTCAGCCAAGAGGATGAAGGTGGATCTAGCAGCAGGATCGGCGGCGGCGGTTGCGGCGCTGGGTAAATTTAGAAATGATTCACTTCTGCTGTCCAACTCGGCAGGACAAAGCCCTGTGCTGAAGGTAGCTGTTACATTCAGCATGAACTGACGGATTCAACGCCTACTCAAATCCGCGGTGATAACAGATTGCAGTCATCATACCAAACAGTAGGGCCCTTCTGTCCCGATGCTGTACACACATTTTGTTGACGCCTTTCTCATGATTTCTTTTGCCGCAATGCGGCTACGTAAGATATTTTGAAAAGACGGGGCAGACGTTTATTTTTCAACTGTACTGATGATATTCCGTAACCAAACGTGTTGCAAATAAAAATTATACATCTGAGCGCAAATCCCCTGTACGCAGCATTTCTGAGAAAGCCGATAAATTTCGATTGGAGATTCGTGTTTTGGATCATTAAGAACCAGGATTGGAGTTTATGATTAGCCCTTCATGTGCGAGTTGCGGAAGAAGAGACTCCATGATTTAACCAACCAAGCCACAATCTCAACTCTTGTATTCATTTTACCTATTTCATGCTAAGAACCAGAGAAACAATTACAGAAACCTGAACTTCCTTCTGTATTAGCTCATCTCAAAACAGAAGAGAAAGTTTTAACATCAGATCTTGGTGTCCACTGTCTTGTTTATGAGCGTCGCCTCACGACAGTTCCACACATGTGTACGCACCCAGTACGACTGTGTACCGGCAAACATTTCGGGAACATCCGAGAAATGCAGCTTTCTTCTCAACGGATCTGGTTTCGAGTTATGTCTGCATTTTTTTCTGACGCGAATTCTGGGACATTCGTTCATAGCGACTGAATAATTATTCCACTAAGCTCTATCACGGGATTGAAACAGGCGGAGGAAGAAGTCTTGGTACTTGTGCAACTACCGGGCCTGTCTGTCCTACGGCACACCACAGAATCTGGCCACCTGCTCCGGATTTGGTTGCGATTTCGCTGTAGATACTTCATCAGTGCCTCTCGTCGCGCTGTAGAAATTTAAGGTAAAGGAGCCCGTTGAAAGACCAAAATGGAGGAACGCTAAAATCATAAAAAAAAATGGCAGATGCACTGATACGTATCACGAACAAGTGTAATCACGCGCTTGACTTGATGTGGGGGTGTTCGATGTGTACGGTTTAATACGAAACAGCTATTTATTATTACATGCCTTGACAGAGTTTGTAACTAACCACATACGTACCTACCGGCAGACCCTTCCTTCAGAAACCCATAAATCCCTGCCTTTACACCACTGGCACTCCCTGACGTCAGCAACAGTTACGTTCCGGAAGGTCCAGAGCATTTTGGGAATTTTAGGGGAGTCGGAATCGAGTATGCATACAGTGACCTACGCATGTACATGCAAAGGGGTACAGCTTGTAATCGGACAGCCATTCCCAGGCCTGGTACGAGCCCAGCCTGGTAAACTTTTTTGGAAATATATATAATAAAAATGTGTGTGTGGCTGCAGGTTCGAGTCCCTCACCCACCAGAGGAAGTGATAAATACCCTGTGGCAGGGGCAGCAGTGATTTCCAAAACAAATCTTCCTAGCATTTAGAGCGCGCGGAACTATAAAAATAATAATAATAAATGGAGAAAATGTAATAGAGGGAACAAGGAGAAACTGAGATGTAGTGGAGCTGTCTAGTGGTCTGCTTGGGAGTGAGCATTACAACATAATCTGTGCTATCATCTGTCAAACTGCTACTTTAAAAATAACTTAAACACTCCAATCTGAAACCTGAGATTAAGTTTAGTGTTATTTATTATACATTTTTAACAACAATTTGACTCGGTAAACACACCCCTGTGATCCCAGACAATGTCTCAGAAACATAACCAGTCGTTGGCCGGTAACGATCTGAAATCCAAACTCCACCAATCTGGAACCTGATTGACAGCAGCATCGACGCACCGCGGTCTACGTTATCGCCTATCAGTATTCTTTCGTCACCTTCGTTTCAATGCGCTTTCATTCCAACAAGGGAGAACTCGGTGCGTTTCCAAAATGTTACTTCATTTTTTTATTTACCTTCTTCCATATCGCGTTAGTCTGAAATTATGTGAGTTGAGGAGTGGTAATGCTCGACCCTGTACTGAACCAGTTCTGTGCAGTGCAAATCGCATGACATTGTTCTCAGCTAGTTCTATGTAGTTCACACCAGCGGACATTATCCTGAACCAGTTCTTAACACATCGCCGCACCCTTTCCTGAACCAATTCTATACAGTGCACACTGCAACACTGCATTCGGCGCTCGCTAGGTCTGTGCCACTAACCCGCTGGACCTTAACCCGGCCCAGTTCTACGCATTTCACACCAGCGGGCACTATCCTGAACCAATTCTTAACAACACACCGCTGCACCCTTTCCTGAACCAATTCTGTACAGTGAACACCGCAGCAGTGCATTCGGCGCTCGCTAGGTCTCTGCCACTCCCCGCTGGACTTCAACCCGGTCCACTTCATTGCATTTCACATCATTGCACGCTGTCCTGAACTACTACTGGGCAGTTAATGACAAAGGAGTCTAACCGAAGTCAGTTCATTGCAGTTCACACCGGTGGACCGTCAGTCAAATACATGTAATTCACACCTTCAATATTTACTCTAGATCTACGTGAATGTCACCTCCCATTTACGCCGGAGTCTATCTACTCTACTGCTTTAACGTTCAAAAGCTATGCATTTGTCCCACAAATTACATTTCCTGTGCAGAATGATTATCAATGACCTCTACACTTCCAAAACAAAGTTGTTCTAAAAAATGGACAAGCTCTAAACAGTACTGCAACGCTAACAAACACGATTCCAAGTTCTGAGTGTCACCAAATCGGATTAAGGAACATGAAATGAGTTGTGGAGACTGAGGAATTCGGTGGGGGGGGGGGGCAGTCCTTTAAAAAGCTACCCCCAACCACCCCCCTGCAAACAAGAAACTAAACAGAGTGGAACGAGATCTTAGTTTTGATGCACATAAGATACCGCTGCCAGAACTTCATCAAGAGACAAACCTTTGCGGCTATTTCTTTGTTCTCTACGAACTGAATGCTGAACATTACTTACCTTCCAATACGTTTTACAGTTTCCTTTGTATTTCGTTTCCTTCATATAACGAACGGCCGATGCCTAAACCTTAACTGACTGATCTTCCTGGCAGATGCGGTGTTATTCCTGGATGCTGGGACAGTTAATTACATATTGTGTACATGTGGTGCCTCTTTAAATTAACATTCGGGTTAATGAACTTGCACGGCTCCTGGTAAATATCAACGCCTACAAAAACATGTCAGGCCTCATGGCGTGGCAAACCCTGGTCTCACAACCAGTGCCTGAACACATTACCTTGGGGACCAATGGCCCTTCTTTGACGTTGGGTATACTGCATAAACTTAGCAACTTCACGTGACCCAAGCGGAATGACCTCGCCGTTACTTCAGACTGAACGTTACTGGCTGTTCACGTCACGTGACCTCGGCAATCTATTGACCTGACTTCACATTAATCCAAAAGGAGTAGCGCGCAACAGCAACTATAGGGTTCAATTTCGGACAGTGGCAGATGTGTAAATACAAAGCGAAACGGGTGCAGCCCCTGGGTGCACACACATTTTCAGAACATGTTTCTTACTACAGTTCATTCCTTTCTCTTCATAATGTTAATCGATTGAGATACATATCAATTACTGGAAATTCCATCGCATCACCACATTATGGCCTTGTTCGTCCTTGTGGGATGTGTACATAAGCTTAAAAAAGTCACTTTTCTTTTCACACTAGTAACACTGGGAACGGAGTCTGCGGCACCTGAACGGGAGTACCCGAGTTAAGACATTATTTAAAGGTGTGCGGTGCTTCCTCGCTATTGCAGCTCGCGACCATCACAAAAGAGTAACTGACAAACGCACCAACTGATTAGTTCTACGACGACTTGCTTATCCCCACGGTTCGCCAACAAACTGTTATTCTTTCCCCACCACACGTTACGTATTCTACGCCAGGAGATAACTGCTATATTCACACAGTCTGTATAAACAAGAAGTTTCTCATACAAGTCGTCTTTACAACAACGCCAAGGTTCTCCATTTCAATATACAATGTCAGCATCGTCTGGGTGGCGACGGAAATGACTTAAGTAAACATGTCACACTGAGAGCAGAACAGTACACACCATTTACCTAGGCACCTTTTTGCAATATACTTACGGATGAGCAAATTATACTTCCTGTAAGGAAAAGGCTGACCGAAATCCTTGAAGCGCAAGATGTGTGTGTGCGTACGTGTGTGGTCGCCGCCGGATTCAGCAGCCATGAGCAAATGAGTTTCAGCATCATTCTACAACAATGTAAACACTTAACATCAGCTCATTACACGATGAACGGTGTATGGGCATATCAATGAAGATTGATCCCAGCTTCGCGTAAAATCGAATGAGGGTTGGGCGTACCGATGACGACCAACAATAAATTCTTCAGGCAGTGCCACTGCAAACACTCAAAAAGCCAGACTTCACGGAAATGCGTTCAGCAGTTTCGCGGGTGGAAGGTGCAAACGGAACAAACGACGCTACCCCACCGTATCCCTTCACTCTGTACACTTCGTGCGAAACCTGAAGCACAATAGGTAGAGGCTGCGTAACGAGTACGCCTAATTCTGGTTCACTGCAGCCTCTGATTTGTGCACCGGTATAGTGTAGTATAGTAACTACGCTACGAGCTAGAGACCGACGAATCCTGGGTCAATTCCCGGCAGGTGAAAGCAACGTATCTCTTCTTCAGAGCGTCCAGACTATGGGGCCGAACGAACTTCCTATTCAACGGACACGACGACATTCTGCGCGAGGTCAAGGCGGCCGGAGTCTAGTGTCTAGTGCCGCGGTTGAGATTTGGAGGAGCTACGCCTCCATTTCGCCGTACGCCTTCTTGGGGTGCAGACAAACTTGACCTTAACTTTCACGTGTGGCTAACATTAAACAATTTTTCTCAAAACAGTAGTTCATACCATAAACACAAATTTAACACCCGCACTTTCAATATGAACACTTTAGATGTGCTGTCGGTCCTATACACAACGCAGCACGAGGAGAAACACGGACTACACAGCGTAAACTTTGATCAGGTGTATTAATTAAATACGTCAAAACAGAACATATCGCTCAATGAATGCGGTAGTGGCACAACCCAAAAATTGACCATTTTGGAATTAATACTAAGACTGAACACAAAAATATGACTACATGCAACAAATACCGGCACATTTGTTAGTTTAAACATACCCCGCTAGATGCCGGGATTGTCAAATGTACTTTATGTATTATTTAGCTCAATCGTAGTATTAACTCCATGTTAGCAATTTCTGGATTGTGCCACTATGGCAATTCAGTGCCCGACGTTCTCACAAATGGATGCGTACATTAAGTACCAACAGTACATTTGTGCCTGCAATGAATGTTATGAACGTAATGGACGGGCGCTAACTAGCCAACAAAACCATTTGGGACATGTATACATTACATTTTCCTGAAGTGTAAACTACGCAAACGCCGAACACTTTTATACCTGTTTACATCCACCGCACTCGATCTGATGACGTTTTCCCGCCAGAAGGAAGCCTTCTCAAAATGGCGGCGTCCTGTACTGTGTGAGGTGAAATGGCGGGAAATGTGTATGTCGTCTTGTTCAGGGTCTTCTAACGCTAGCAGATCCAATACTTCACTTTACACATGCAGGAAATTACGATAGAAGAACGCTTAACACCATAGCAACCAGGTCCAGCCAGCACCACAATCGATTGGCTCGGCGCTTCGCCTCACAAGCTGTAGTGGGAAATATGACAAATCGATACTACAGGGTACGTATATGCGTTATTACTGATGATAATCACAACGGTATGACGACCCGTAAGGCGTCACGTTTGTGTGGTAGAAACAGCAGCTCGCGCGTGCGTACGTACGTAAGCCTCCCTACAACGAATCAATGCTACCCCGGCACGCTATAGGCTGGAATGTCTGGGTTTCACATCGTCTACTGCGCAATTCCAGAATCCTAATGTAGCACAGAGCCTCCAGCTGATGCACTGCTTTCATGGAAACCCCACGGGCTCAGTACGGTCGAAAGACCAAGGCACTATCCCGAGCCTGTTCAAGTTCTATATCTAAAAAACGCCAGCGATGTGAAACAGTTATGACGGTGTAGATGATTGTCTTCTGGGATGTTAAGCCGAGAAGATTCATAAAACATTACCCACGTTTCGCGAAGTCTGCTGTACCTGTTGGCTGGGTCTGGTCACTTAAAAAAAACAGTTCTTTGACAGCACAAACCATCGAGGCAGCGGCAACTGGCACCTCTGAGACGTCTGTAACTCTTCACAAACTGATAGCATGTCACATACCCAACGACTTTATCTTCAATATCATCCTCATTAGCTCAAGTCGCTTTATTCAAGGTTATCTAACAACATAATGGAGACCGGCATTTCTGCATACACGCCGTCGGCCCATCTCCACCTCAAGTCGTTTAGTGTTCCGTACTATCCGGCTACCTCCTGTTACAGCCTACGAATATCTACGAAAATAATTCTGACCTTCGGATAGAACCATCACTTGGCATGTCGAGTCACACTGTGTTCCGAGAGAACGACAGTCACTATGCAACCTTCCCCACCCTCCTGTTACTTCGGTCCGAACAGTTACCTCAGCACCGCTGTCAAACACCCTCCATCTACGCTCTTCCCTTAATACAACAGACCAGGTTTCATGGCACAACAAATAAACGTGTAGTTTTGTATACTTCAACCTTTACGGTTTCGGAGAGGGGATGACAAGACAAATGTTTCTGAACTCAACGGCAGCAACCTTTCCCCGAATTTAATCTGCTTTTTCTTTCTTCGTGACTGAAATTGTAATCCGTATTTTTCCCGAATATTTGACGTTTCCCACAGTGTCAAAAAAATTATTACCTACCTCTACCTAGTAAATGTCTTGAATTCACGTGGTTGCACACAACTGAACACAGCGAAATAAAGTAAGTAAACTCACCCAATGAAGTTCTTGATGAAACAGTACACCGCGAACAACGTGCTGTCATTGAGGTCCAGCTCGGGTTTGAGTCTCGGCAGAACGGGATCGTCACAAGGCTGGGTCGGCGAGATGGCTAGCGACTGGGTCTGGTTTGTCGCAGTTCCCATGACGACGCAGAGATCTGCAGTAGTGGTCATTTCGTAGAATATTCCTTAGCAACCACTCAAACCCTTCCACCCGAATACACAAAAGTGATGGGGAAGACGAACATACTGTCAACGTGCTAGTCTCCTCCACCGCGTTGCAATGAGAAGCGAATGGTTCAGTCACACTTGAACACTGCAGTCACGTCGTCATTAGACCACTATGCTCATTATGCAAACCACAGTTTCAACCCAAGAAATTTCCTTTTCTTTCCCTGTTATTTACAGCTTTAAGGTTACAGTGTAAAACACAAACAGGTCCCACCAGCAAATTCCAAACTCAATGAAATGAAATGTACTGGAGGAGCACCTGGCGCTACAGGATACGAACTGCCTTACTGCCTGCACCGCACTAAACAGTTCACATGTGACAATCCCGTTGAGCTGACCCGCTCATCCACTGCCCCTGTTTAGAATATAAACATCGTAACGCCCATTCGTAAGTTTACTTTATAAACAATATATCAATCATTTGTTCATCGACATTCAGAGACATGCATATCTGACGCTTAATGGATGACAACAGAAATTTAATTTCCTTTCATTCTCTTTCTCTTATTACTGTACAGTTTCTTTTTCTTCTTCGGCAGCAACGTTCTCAACACATATGTAAGTTTTGTTTGCAAATATGACGGCAACTCTAAATTAATTTTATCACAACTGAAACGCAGGCCTGGAATCACTGTAATGGCGATGTAGTACTAACGACTTTAAAATTACACTTCGCGGCGAATTTTTGCCGTCCTGTGGTGATTTCCAACACGCTGTTGTTATAAACTTACTAATGCAGACTGAAGAATCTGCAAAAATTCTTGGCGCAGTTCTAAATGGACGAGTTCTTTGTCAGATTAGAAACAGTTCGTGTTTTGGATACCGACGTAAAAGAAACAAATGTATGCTTAGTTGTCTCAGTGTTCTTGCTTTACTGACGTGTTAAAGTCAATATTTTTCAGTGAGGACTCCTGGCTCTGGCTTCTTGGATGCCGAAACAACTGACACAAGATTGTATGCACGTTTTCTTGATGTTCTTGTATTATAAAGCCAATTAATCCTCGTACTTCCGAACAGGCGAAGTGCTGGTCACAGCCACTTAACCCAACCGCAAACAGACTTTCAGAAAATCACGAAGGTAAGTAACTTTCGAACATGGCGGTGGTAATCTTCCAAAGATGTGCCACAAACGATTCATGTGACGAGACTTTTGCTCCTCTCGAGTATAATTGGCAGTATTAACACACGGAACACTTAACCAGTCTAAATACGGACTTCTGCCAACAGGAATGCGGAACTATTGCATGCAGGCTTGAGCAAGGACAGGGTACGTTTGACTTCGTTCGCTGCTTTCTGCCCTGGGAGATATTGATCCACAGCAGCTCTGGGGCGCCTGTTCAGGCGCAGAAGCCCGCCATTACGAGACAGAAGACAATGATGAGACGGATACTCGAGACTCTTCCTGACGACACTTAAATATTAACAAGTGTTCTTAATACTTCACTAACAACAGGCACGCTGGATGGAACTCCAGATATGCACAACCACCAGAGTTCACGACTTGAAACACTTCATGTTACAACTAAGTGTTACACTGGGTGTCTGATTTTGAGGAAATATCGGTAACTAGCAGTGTCTGTGAATACCCGGTATTACAAAATTTTGGACCTAAGAAAGTTTAAATGATAAGGTATTTGAGAAAATCACACAAGGTGCTTACAAGTCACGTTATTTACACTACATAAGATTGAGAAACACGGCCAGCAAGGATTAAACAAAGATATATAGGCACACAGGGTTTTTACCGAGAATAAAAACCACTAATAAGACGTGTGCAGAAATGGTACGATTATATTAAACGGGGAATTACAGAACCAGACTGCCAACATATTCGGGAACAGAACTGATATTGAAAAGATTCAAATGGTGGGATTTTTTGAACGCAGTGTTGTGTTTTACGATTTCACAGATGTGACTGCTCGATGACTTGAGTTAACTACGAACTGCTAAGCGAGGCGTTCCTGAGTCATCGATTGAAAGACCTTGACATATATTAATAATTGTCCAACGAGATGTAACACAAAGCAGTCTATTTATTATTCCGCAAGTTCACTCTACATGTTTCGGGTGTCAACACTACCCATCATCAGGAACACACAAAACTGTAACTACAGCCTCCGGTACTGGTCATATTCTTTGTGCAGCTACCTCTCTCCAACGTGGCCAAGCTTGGTCACGGTAGCTGCACAAAAAATATGACCAGTACCGGAGGCTGTAGTTACAGTTTTGTGTGCTCCTGATGATGGGTAGTGTTGACACCCGAAACATGTAGAGTGAACTTGCAGAATAATAAATAGACTGCTTTGTGTTGCACCTCGTTGGACAATTATTAATATAGATCAGCGATGCACGGAACCATAAACATAAAATTCGCCTTGACATGATTCTGGTAACGACAAGGCTAGGAGCAGACCTGGCATCTTATTAAAAAACCATTTAAACGTGCTCGTCAAACGGCCGTCACATCTGACGCGATCAATGTACCCATTCCCGCACGCAAGAATTTACTATATCGTGTCTATGGAGCACTGTGGTTACTGCATGTACCACCAGGTGCAGCACTCGGAAATTCTACGCCCTGAACGCGCAATATATTTGTTCTATATCCATATGACGACAAACAGCAATTATTTTCAGGAACAGCATTAAATGATGGTTTTTATAACCGAAAAGAAGCGTGTTCCTTGCGAGGAGCGAAATGAGTCTTCAAAATAAAATTCGGGTTAATCGTCGTATATAAAGGGTTACATTTATCACTTTGTGTTGCAACTCCGTTGGTAAATAGTTATCATTATCACAATAAAGTACTGGCAGGCAGGTATTAAGTGGCCACCAGATGCTTACATATATGACCCAAAGGCCTAGAATAAAACGTAAACGTCTTATTACTTCGAAACTGCTATTCTGCATAACATGAACTATGTATCGCTCACTGAATGCTAAAGCGGCACATCCCAAAAACTGTCCATTTGGAGCTAATACAACGATTGGGCTCAAAAAAATATCACAAGTCCTTGCGACAATAACGGAACTACCGTCATCTAGCGGGGTATTTTTCAATTCACAAGCGTGTCGGTATATATTTTTTTTTATCTCAATCGTAGTATTAACACCAAATGGGCAATTTTTGGGTTATGCCACTACTGCATTCAGTGAGCGATATCAGAACACTTCACGTCCAACAAACGAGGCTATATAGCACCCCCATAAAAAAAAAGGCAGTAAAGTTTCTCTGTCCACGCCATAAAGGCACATATGGGGAGCACAGATACTGCCCCACTCATTCTTGACCTTGGTAACAGGTGGAAGTGGTTAATTTAACGACCCGGCCGCTTTATCCCCGGGAAAGAACAGCTGTACCTACTAAAGAGGGGACCGGGTGGGCTCCAAGAAACAGTCTGGGCGTTTTAAAGAAGAGAAAAATACCCATCACCAACCGGGACTGGAAGCCCCGACCGTTCAGCCCCAGCTAGTCACCCACACTGAAACGTTACCTAATGCCGTTGTGACACGGATACACTCGGACATTATATACAGAATCTGCAGTCCCTACGCAGCAGCCAGCAGTAAACATTACTAATACGCTGCTAACACATGTGGCATACCTTGAAGCTCAACTGCTGACGTGATGTGTAGGTGGCGGCGGTGCTGTCAGAGTGGGGGCGTATGCCCCGCAACGGAGCACACGTTTAGTTAACTCTCTCCTTCCCACTGACCTTCGTGAATTAAACTACCAGTATTACACACAAGCATTTTCTTACGTCACAGAGGAGCTGGTACGGGACAGAACAGTGTGAAGAAAATAATTGTTTGGTGTTCCCGTTGTTTCCTTCGGAAATGAATGCTGTAAATGTTTGGGACCTACGGTACATGTTTCGCACAAACATGAGCTACGTATAATGCAGTGGCGTACCGAGGGGGTTTTTTCAACCCCCCCCCCCCCGAAATTCCGAAGGCCCTCCAAAATCGTGCCAAACTCAACCCGATTGTGGAAACTGTTAAAAACTGCAGTAAAATTCTAAAACTACCGCCGGTTCGCAATTGTTTTACACCAGCAATGACAAATAAATTGGTTGTCATCATAAATAGTCTTAAAGTACCAAAAATTACGAAACTTTTACTATATGATATGAAACTTCTTGTACCAAATTACAGCTGCCTCCAGAACACTTGACTAGGGGGATGGGAGCTACCGCCCCCAGATCTCCGTTCTCTGTACTCAACTAAATTTGTTGAACCCCCCCCCCCCCCAACAAAAAACCTGGGGACCCCACCGGTCAAAAACGGGCCAAAACAACCAATCAAAAAACAAACCAAATAATCACGCTTA
>Ga0123354_10012706_pt1 | contig 13044 bp, 10 predicted proteins | sample TergutLab28metaG_2_FD_97872 | JGI IMG/M metagenome (GOLD analysis project Ga0123354, IMG submission 97872) | Labiotermes labralis P4 segment gut microbial communities from Petit-Saut dam, French Guiana - Lab288 P4 | ecosystem: Host-associated > Arthropoda: Insects > Digestive system > Gut ...
AGGAACCTCAAGCACCAGCTCATCGTGGATCTGCAGCAGCAAACGGGCTTGAAACCAGCGCCGTACCAACTCGCGTTCTACCTGAACCATCGCCAATTTTATAATATCAGCCGCTGTCCCCTGAATGGGGGCATTGATGGCGGTTCGCTCGGCGAATTCGCGTTGAACTCGATTGCTGCTGCTGATGTCGGGCAGGTATCGCCGCCGGCCCAGTAAAGTGGTCACATACCCATCCTGCCGCGCCTGCCCGACAATCGTCCTCATAAATTCCCTAATTCCGGAAAAATGAGCCAGATAACGGTCGATGAAGGTTTGAGCATCCTTGCGGCTGACCCGCAGTTGACTGGCAAGGCCGAAGCTGGACATGCCGTAGACAATGCCGAAATTGATGGTCTTGGCCACCCGCCGCATCTCCGAGGTCACCAGCTGCGGAGCCACGAAAAAGATCTCCGCCGCTGTCCGCCGGTGAATGTCCTGCCCATCCCGGAAAGCGGCCAGCAATTCGCGGTCTTCCGAGTAATGCGCCAGGACGCGGAGATCTATCTGCGAGTAGTCCGCAGCCAGCAGAGAGCAGCCTTCGGCGGCTATGAAGGCCGAACGGATGCGCCGTCCTTCCTCGGTGCGGATGGGAATGTTCTGCAGGTTGGGATTGCTTGAACTCAAGCGCCCGGTGGCGGTGCCGCATTGGTTGAAGGAGGTGTGCACCCGGCCGGTGCTAGGATTCCGCAGGCTTGCCAATTTATCGACATAGGTCGATTTCAGCTTGGCCAGATTCCGATACTGGAGGATCAGGGCCGGCAGTTCGTGGGTCAGGCTCAGGTTTTCCAGCACCTTGACATCGGTAGACCAGCCGGTCTTGGTTTTGCGCCCTTTCGGCAGTTGCAGCCTGTCAAAGAGCACCTCGCCCAACTGCTTGGGCGAATTGATATTGAAGCGCATCCCCGCCACCGCATAGATGCTCTGTTCGTCGTCCTCCAACCGTTGTCCGAACTCGTCGGACAAGTCTGCGAGCCGATCGCCATCCACCCGGATGCCCTCCCGCTCCATGGCGGCCAGGACCGGAATCAGGGGGGCCTCCACCTCCTGCAGCAACGACAGCAGATTGGCCTGCGACAGGAGCGGCCATTGATGCAGATGCAGCCGCATGGCGCCGTAGACATCCTCGCAGCTGTAATCTTTGGCAGCCTCCAGCCCGACCCGGCGGAAGGCGTCCTCCGCCTTATCGTTGTCCGTAACCTCTGCAAAACTGGTCATCCGGATATCGATGTCCTGACAAAGGTCGTCGAGTTTGTACGAATGCCGATCCGGATCGAGCAGCCAGGCGCCAACCATGGTGTCGTACAGCGGGCCGGACAAACTGATGGCGCCGTTTCGGGGCGAGGCCAGGATGGCTAGGTCAAACTTGAGGTTGTGGCCGACAACGACGATCCTGCGTTCTTCAAGCAGGGGTCGCAAAAAAGCGGTCAGTTGCTCCCGTGACAGCTGGCCGGCCACCAGCCCGCCCTCCTCGTCGCAATGGCCGCAGGGCAGATACCAGGCATCGCCCTCCTCGACCGCGAGCGAGACACCCACCAGTTGGGCACGCAGCGGGTCCAGAGAATCGGTCTCGGTATCGACCGCCAGCAGTTGGGCCGTGGCCAATCGCGCCTCCAGCCGGATCAGGTCTTCGGCGTCCCGCACCAGTTGAAAGCGGGAGGTTTCTACCTTTGCCGCCTGAACCACATCCTTGAGCAGGGAATGAAACTCCAGTTCGGCCAGTAGGCTACGCAACTGCTCCCGGTCGGGTTCTGCCGCCCGATAGCGGTCCATCTCCTCCGGAACGACAGCCGCCGTGTTGAGCCGAACCAAATCGCGGGACATGAAGGCCTCGGCCCGGTGATCCCGGACCTGCTGGATGCTCTTCGACGGTTTCAAGGTGTCGATTTGCCGATAGAGGGTCTCCAGATCACCATACTCGGCAATCAATTTTTGCGCCGTCTTCGGTCCGATGCCGGGGACGCCGGGTATATTGTCCGAACTGTCGCCGGTCAGGGCAAAATAGTCGAGCAGACGAGCCGGAGGCAACCCGTACTTCTCCACCACCGCCGTCTCATCCATCACCCGGTCGTTCATCGGGTCCCACAGGCTGACCTCCGGTGACACCAACTGGAGCAGGTCCTTGTCGCCAGAGACGACCACCACCTTATACCCCTGCCGGATCGCAGTGGCGGCGACCGAAGCAATGAGATCGTCGGCCTCCTGGTCATCCTGCTCCAACAGGAGAATGCGATGGGCAAGGACCAGTTGGCGGATGGAGGGAATCTGCTGGGCAAGGTCGTCGGGCATGGGGGGACGGTTCGCTTTATAGCGATCATACAACCGGTGTCGGAATACCGGCCCCGGGGTGTCGAAGGCGATCGCAAGATACTTCGGATCACGCTCCTTGAGCAGTCGGCGCAGGATGGAAGCAAAGCCGTAGACCGCATGGGTGGGCAGGCCGCCGGAGGTGGACAGCGGCTTGACGGCATGGTAGGCCCGGTAAATGTAGGCGCTGCCATCGATCAAGTACAACTCGGGGAAGCTCATGAACACTCCTGGGCAAAGGCAAGGCAACCGGCACTACCCGTCGGCAATCGGGGGAAGACGCGTTTGCCTTGTTGTACACAGCAATCCTCCCGGAACCAACCATTTTTTCTCCGCTTGCCCAAGAGGCGTACATCCATTGCTCCGGACATAAAAAAACCCCGCCAAGGGCGGGGCTTCGTGGTAATTCGGGACAACCGGGGCCCCGAAGGTCATGGCTCCGGTCCGTTTTCAGGCGCTCGCGGACTTGACCCAGGTGGCCTGCAAACCCTTTTCGCCTTCCTCTATGGCGAAACGGACCTCGTCACCTTCGGCAAGGTCCCCCATGGAGATGTCCTTCAAACTGCTGGCATGGAAAAAGATATCGAGTTTATCATCGGTGACAATGAACCCGTAGGATGCGTCCGGGGCAATCTTGCGGATGGTGCCGGAGGTCGTCTTGTCGTCGATCACCGCCCCTTGGACCTTTACCGTTTTATGGTCCTGCCGCTTCTTGACAATTTCCTTCAGTTGCTCGCCCAGAACATCAAAGGCCTCGACCAAAAGCGGCCGGACACTCTCGCCCCACCGCTTGACCACCACCGTGTCGTTGGGGACAGTGGCCACCAGCCGTACCTCGTGACCGCCTTCCTTATATCCCGGAGTGGCCTCGATGGTCACCCGCAGATGCAGCATCAGATTTGCATAGTGACGGATCAATTTGGCCCGCTCTTCCTCGATCTTCTCCTGCCAGCTCTTTCGTATGTCAAGATTCTTAGCCTCGATTTTCAATTCCATAAACATCCTCCACGGAGAAAAACGCCAGCGGCCCCATGCCGCTGCTTGACAGCCATGTCGCCGTAACCCACGCCGTGAACAAACCGACGTTTTTTCGTTGATTATTCATGTAAACCTTATTGGGAAGGGCACGGAAAGGAGCGTGCGAATCGCACGAAAAGTGAATGATTTTGTGGGCATACAGCGTGACCATGTCTTATTATAGGCATTGATTGGTGGGTAAATCAAGGGGCGTGGGGCATTTTCTTGACGGCGACCTTGGCAAGCCAGTAGAGTGGCGCCATGAAGACTGAAAGCAAAATCGGTATTTTACTCCTGAATCTAGGCGGACCCGAACGGCTTGAAGACGTGCGCCCTTTTCTTTTCAACCTGTTCTCCGACCGGCACATCATCCGTCTCGGGCCGGCTTTCCTGCAAAAGCCCATCGCCCGGTTCATTGTCAGCCGCCGTGCGCCGGCCAGCATGGCCAATTACGCCCGGATAGGCGGGGGATCGCCCATCCGCAGGAAAACCGAGGAGCAGGCGCAGGCCTTGGAACAGGAGTTGCGCCCGGACGGGGACTTCGTGGTGCGTCCCTGCATGCGCTACTGGCATCCCCTAGCCGAAGAGGCGCTGCGAGACATGGAGCGGGAGGGGGTCCAGGCCATCATCGCCCTGCCCCTCTACCCCCACTATTCCATCGCCACCACCGGCTCCTCGCTGCTTGATCTCCGCCGCACCGCGGACCGGCTCGGGATCAGCATTCCCATCCACGAAATCCTGTGCTGGCCGGACGAACCCGCCTATATCGACTGCCTGGTCGATCGGATTCTGGCAGGAATCCGATCCGTTGAGGGCAAACCGGTCCAGGTGGTGTACAGCGCCCACAGCCTGCCGGTGCAGTTTATCCGGGAGGGCGATCCCTATGTCGACCATCTGCAGCAAACGATACACGCCATCGAGGAGCGGACCGCCATTGCGGGCAGGCTCTGCTACCAAAGCCGCAGCGGGCCGGTGGAATGGCTGGGACCGCCGCTCTCCAAGGTGATCGCCGACCTTGCCAGCGAAGGATGCGCCAATCTTCTGGTGGTGCCGATCTCCTTCGTCTCCGATCATATCGAGACCTTGTACGAGATCGACATCCAGTACCGGGAGATGGCGGAGGGATTGGGAATGGGTTTTGCCTCGACTCCGAGCCTGAACGCCGACCCACCCTTCATCGCTGGCCTGCACGATCTGGTCCTTGCCACCCTAGCGCAATGTAACATTTAATAGCTCGTATGCATGTTGATATCTCCACTGTCGCTAAAAGGAGGAAGATGCACATGACAGCAAGGTATCGTGTACTGCTGACATAGGAAGAAAGGCAAGAACTGAGGCAATTGACGCGCCCGGGTAAAACGGAATCCCGGAGATGCGCCATGCCCGCGCGCTGTTGTTATGTGACGCTGGGGCGGGTGGTCCCGCATGGCATGTGGGGGATGTAGCCCAAGCCCTTGGAATAACCAGCCGTGCGATTGAAAAGATAAAGAAACGTTTTGTTGAAGAAGGACTTGCGGCAGAGGTGGAACGCAAGCCGAGCGAGAAGCCGCAGCGGGAAGTGCAATTTGAAGGTGCATTTGAAGCAAGGCTGATAGCGCTGGCGTGTTCGGCGCCGCCTGAGGGACCTGGCGATGGACGATGAGGCTTTTAGCCGACAAAGCAGTTGAGCTCAACTTAGCGCCGCCGGTGTCGCCCATGACAGTGCAAAGGTTTTTAAAAAAACGGCGCTTAAACCTCACATCCGGAAGTATTGGAAAATCCCCCCGAGAAGAACGCGGCCTTTGCAGCTGCGATGGAGGATGTTCTGGAAGCGTGCCGCCTGCCGTATGATCCTGATTATCCCGTTGTCTTCATGGACGAATCCTGCAAGCGATTGGCTGACGAGGTTTGTGGAGCGATCCCCTGTGCGCCGGGACATCCGTTGCGAGTTGATGACGAATATGTTCGAAACGGTGTGGCTGAAATATTTATGGAGGCAGAACCCTTGGCAGGGAAACGACATGTGGCTGCAACGGCAACGCCGCACCCGGAAAGATTGAGCGGTGCAGATCAAGCAGGTGCTGGATGAGCTATATCCAGATGCAACAAGAGTCCGGTTGGTCATGGATAATTTGAATGCTCATGACATGGCGTCGCTCTATGAAGCCTTTAGCCCCGTGGAAGCCAGGCGTTTGGCGGCACCGGCTGGAGATGCGTTACACTCCCAAACATGGCGAATATGGCGAGATCGAACTCAGTGTTTTGAAAGGGCAATGCCTTGATCGTCGTATTCCGGATATGGCTACGTTGCAGGCGGAATTGGACGCTTGGCAAAATGACAGGAATAACTGCGCTCGCAAAATTTCATGGCAATTCACTACTCATGACTCCAGGGTGCACCCAAAACGGCTCTATCCGAGCATTTAAATGTTACATGATACTAGACGGCGAGGGAGAAACGGCGGGGTCAGGATGAAGCCGGTGCCGCGGGAAAACTCCGCATACGCACACTCATGATCAGGCCGAGGGCAGCCATGTTGGTCAGCAGCGAGGAGCCGCCGTAACTGAACATCGGCAGAGGCACCCCAACGACCGGCAGAAAGCCCATGATCATGCACAAGTTGATCACCGCCTGCCAGAAAATCAGCATGGTGCAGCCAAACGCCAGAATGGAGCCGCACTTATCTCTGGCCGACAAGGCGACGTTGATCCCCCAGGCAATCATGAAGAAATAGCAGCTCAAGAAAAAGACCGACCCTGCGAACCCCCATTCCTCCGCCCACACCGCAAAGGCAAAGTCAGTGTGCCGCTCCGGCAGAAACTGGAGGTGCCCCTGGGTGCCCTCCAGAAAGCCCTTGCCGAAAATCTTCCCGCTGCCGACCGCTATTTTGGACTGCATGATCTGATAGCCGTGATTCATGATGTCCGCCTCGGGGTTGAGGAAGGTTTCGATCCGTTTGCGCTGGTACTCTTTCAGCAGAAATTTCCAGCCGACGAAGGAGCAGCCCACGGCTGTGGAACTGAGAATGGCCAGCGTACTCCATCGCAGCCGCACGAACAGGGTCAGGGACACGAAGACGACGGCGCAGATCAGCGCGGTACCCAGATCAGGCTGCTTGGCGATCAGCACAAAGGGACAAATCGTCAGCAGGCCCGGCCTGATCAGGTCGCGCAGACGGTAGCCGTTCGGGACGTCGAGATTGGAGTAACAGGAGGCCAGCACGAGAATCAACGCCAACTTGGCCGGTTCCGAAGGCTGCAGATTGAAAAACCCCAGATCGATCCATCGTTGCGATCCGGCTATGGCCTTGGTGAATAGCAGGGTATACAGCAGCAGCAACAGGATAACCCCATAGAGCACATAGCCAAATTTGACGACTTTTTGATACTCCTGGCTCAGGACCACCAGCATTATCACCAAGCCGACGCAGAAAAAAAACATTTGTTTGAAGAAGATCGAAGAAGCGCCCCGGTCCGGGATATGGGTCGAACTATAGAGATTGATCAGGGCCATTCCTCCCACCAGGAGGACCATCAACAGCATGACCCAATCAAAATGTTGCAGTAAGCGGCGGTCAAAATGAAACATGGCGTTTAATGAGGCAGTTCGTTGAGTTGGGGAGCCGTGTCCATCTCCCGGCCTTCTTCTCCGGGCTCTTCTATGGGCGGCGGATCGGTGTTTTCGAGCATTTCCTGATTGAGGATGACCCGGCTGGAGGGGCGGCCGCTCGGTGGTGGCGTCTTGGGCTCGTTTTGCCCCGCGAATTTCTGTTCGAAATATCTGTTGAGAATCTTGGCGGCGATCGGCGCCGATGCCGAACCACCGTGCAGGCCGTGTTCGACCAGCACGGTGACCACGATCTCAGGATTCGATGCCGGGGCAAAGCAGGTGAACCAGGCGTGGTCCCGGTATTTGTACGGAATATCCTCTTCCTTGAGATGGATATACTGGGCCAGACGCACCACCTGGGCGGTTCCGGTCTTGCCGCCGACGATGATGCCATGTTGCTCGTCTATCTGCCCCTCCCGCCCGGTTCCCCTGCGGCTGTTGACCGCATCGATCATACCCTCCCGGATCAGTTTCATGTTCCGCCCCTGGCCCGGTATCCGCGAAATGACTTCCGGCTCGAAGGCGTAGACTTCCTTGCCGTCCGCATCAATCACCTTGTCGACCACGGCCGGCTTGTAGAGTGTGCCACCGTTGGCGATCACCGACGTCATCTGGGCCACCTGCAACGGGGTGGTGAGATCGTAGCCCTGGCCGATGGCGACCGAAATCGTCTCACCTTCATGCCATTTCACATTGTATCGTTTCTTCTTCCACTCCGTGCTGGGCACGATACCGCCCTTCTCATGCTCCATCTCGATGCCGGTCTTCTCGCCGAGGCCGAACATCCGGGCGTACTTGGCCAGTCGGTCCACGCCCAGTTTCAACCCGACCGTGTAGAAGTAAACGTCGCAGGATTCGGCCAGTGCCCGCCTGAGGTTCACTGTGCCGTGCCCGCCTTTCTTCCAGCAGCGATAGGTGCCATTACCGAACTGCATCGAGCCAGGGCAGAACACCGGCGTGTCCGGGGTGACGACGCCCTCCGCCAAAGCGGCGAAGGCTGTGATCGGCTTGTAGGTTGAGCCGGGAGGATATTGCCCCTGCACCACCTTGTTGATCAGCGGGTGGAGCGGGTTGTCGAGCATCTCCTTCCAGGCCTTCTGGGAAATACCGCCGACAAACTCATCCAGATGCAGCTGGGGTGCGCTGGCCACGGCCAACAGCCGACCGGTGTTGGCCTCCATCGCCACCACCGCGCCCGCCCGGTTCTTCGCAGCCATTTCCTCTTCGGCGATCTTTTGCAGTTCGACATCGATGGTCAGGTACAGATCCTTGCCCGGCTGCGGTTCGACATCCTTCAAGTTCTGCTGCTCAAAGCCCAGAGCGTTGACTTCCATGTTATTGCTGCCCTTCTCGCCGCGCAGGTCCTGCTCGCGGAGGTGCTCAAGCCCCATCTTGCCGATCAGGTCGCCGCCCCGGTACAGAGTCCTGTCGGCCTTGTCCAGCTCGGTTTTGTTGATCTCCCCCATGTAGCCGATCAGATGCGAGGCCAGATTGCCGAAATGGTAAATGCGTAGGGGCACCACCTCGATCTTGATTTCCGGCAAATACATCCGGTTGTTCTCGATCCTGGCCACGGTCTCCCAATCGATGTCCTCTGCCAGGCGGACCGGAATATGCCCCGGCGTGCCCGCCATCTTGCGGATCTTTTCCAACAGGGTCGCCGAATCCAGCCTGAGCAGCCGGGTCAGTCGCTTGAGCCATTCATCGTTGATTTTGTTGCTTTCCCGGATCCAGACAACGTTGAATGAAGGCCGGTTGGTGACGATCTCCCGCCCCTTGTTGTCGTAAATGTTGCCTCGGGGAGCGGTGATGTCAATGGAGCGGACGCGGTTGGAATCCGCCAGCAGATTGTAATAGTCGCCCTGCTCGACCTGAAGATACCAAAGGCGGGTGATAACGACCGCGAAAAACAGAACGATCACCACAAAGGAATAGAGGGCCTTCTTGCGGTAGCCGCTCAGATCGCTCTCGTCCCGCTTGGGCAACCTGGTGACGCCGCTATCCTTGGCCCGTTCGGCTTCAAACAACGGCTCTCCCTTCTTTCGGTTCGGTTTCCTGACGTTCTTCATGGCGCCGCCAAACACATTATCCACATCCCACCCGCACGGTTCTCCAACAATGCTCAGGTCCGCCTGCGCCGGTTATCGCTGCGCAAACGTAATTTGCCCCAAGACAGGAAACTGCGTTGGGAATATTTCTGGATCAGATCGAAGAAAAGAAACAGGGGATAGGAACACAGCGCCACCAGCAGCATGCGTGCCAGTATCTTCCACCATGACCAGGCGGCTTGCTGGCCGGGCTGGAAGAGTTCGAGAAAAAGGTACACCGCCCACGACACCGCCAGGAAACTGAGACTGATCAGGGGCAGCTCATAGAGGAGTTCGTTGACCGGGAGCTTGCCAGCGAGCTGGCGCAGGAAAAAATAGCCGCCGAAACAAATGAGCGCATAGGTTCCCAGGATGGTTCCGGAGAGGACGTCAAGCACGCAGGCCAGGGGGAACAGGATGACCAGGCTGCGGAGCACATCAAGGCGCAGGGCCAGATACGCCACCAGCACATAATAAAAATCAGGCGCCAGGAACGAAACAGGTGTGCGCATGCAGACGGTCGTTTGCAGAATCGCCAACACCACGCCAACGGCAATGAAATGCAGTACCACCATCGCTTATTTCCCATTCACGCCTTAGCGCCAGTCATATTGCCACAAATGGACGGGAAGGCGTTCGGCCTTTTGAGCCGAACCGATCCGTCAGCGCTGTTCCATCTGTTTGATTTCTCCGAGCTGCGGCTGCTGGAGGATCAACAGGTTTTCCAATTTCTGGTAATCGACCGAGGGCGTCACCTCAATCTCATGGAACATACCCCTGGGCTTCTTGATGATTTTCGAGATCACGCCCACCTGTAGCCCGGTGGGGAAGATGCCCCCGTATCCAGCGGTGACGACATGGTCCCCCTCCTCCACCTCGGCGGTCTTGAGAATGTACTCGAGGCGATAGGTCAAGGTGCCGTTGCCCTTGAGAATGCCGCGAACCCTTGACTTTTGCAGCAGCACGTCAATGGCGCTCGACGGAGCGATCGCCAGCAGCACCTTGGCGTAATTCGGCGTGACCGCAAACACCTGGCCGACGACCCCGTCGCTGTTGACCACGGGGTTGCCCCTGCCGACCCCGCTGTTCGATCCACGGTCGATGATCACCGAGCGAAACATGGCGGAAGGATCCTTGCCGACAATCGTCGTGGCGACCATCTGCTGTTGGTCCAGGGAATTCTTGAATTCGAGCAACTTGCGCAGACTGGCGTTGGTGGCCATGGCCTCGCGACTCTTGTTGAGGATGTTTTCGTTTTCTTGCAGCTGCTGGACCAGCCGTTTGTTCTCCTCGCGAAGCCGGAGACTGTCCTGAAGGATATCGATATATTCGCTCTTGAAGGTCTCCAGGTAGGAGCTGCTTAAGGTCACCGCCTTCTGGAGCGGCCCCATCGCTTCGAGCACCAGCTTGTGCAGCGGCCCAAAGTTCTGGCTGCCCAGGGTGGAGACCAGAAAGATCAGTCCCAAGGTCATCAGCAAACCGGCAAGGATGACGATGCGGAAGAGGCGATAGCGGTCGCTTCGTTTTCTGGTGGGCTTTTTTCTCATCGGAGAAGCGATCGTGACGAAGATCGTGACGAAGACCGGTGCGGCGACAAAGAAGCGGGCGGGAAACAACAGACTCCCGGTCGACCTCCGCCGTGGCTACTCGATGGCAATTTCTCGAAGAATATCAATATTGTCAAGAGCTTGCCCAGACCCCAGGACCACGGAAGACAACGGATCTTCGGCCACGATGATCGGCATGCCGGTTTCGAACTTGAGGCGTTTGTCGAGGTTTTTCAGCAGAGCGCCCCCGCCGGTGAGGACAATGCCTTGGTCAACGATGTCGGCGGACAGTTCGGGGGGCGTCTGTTCCAGGGCCACCCGCACGGCATCGACAATCACGTCGACCTGCTCGGCTATGGCCGCCTGAATCTCCTTGGAGGTGATGGTCATGGTCTTGGGAATGCCCGCCACCAGGTCGCGGCCCTTGACTTCCATGGTCTCATAGGGCTCCTCGGGCAGGACGTTGCCGATGGTGGTCTTGATCTCCTCGGCCGTGCGCTCGCCAATGGCCAGGTTGTGCTTTCTCTTGATGTACTGGAGGATGGCATCGTCCATCTTGTCGCCGGCAACCCGGACCGACTTGGAATAGACGATGCCGGCCAGCGAGATGACCGCCACCTCGGTGGTGCCGCCGCCGATATCGACGATCATGTTGGCGGTCGGTTCGGTGATCGGCAAATCAGCGCCGATGGCGGCCGCCATCGGTTCCTCGATCAGGTAGACTTCGCGGGCGCCGGCGGATTCGGCGGTATCGCGGACTGCCCGCTTCTCCACCTGGGTGATACCCGAGGGCACAGAAATGATGATCCGGGGATAGACCAGGGTACGGCGCTTGTGCACCTTGTTGATGAAATAGCGGATCATAGCCTCGGTGACTTCGAAATCGGCGATGACGCCGTCCTTCATGGGCCGGATGGCCACGATGTTGCCGGGGGTGCGACCCAGCATTTCCTTGGCCTCCTTACCCACGGCCAGCACCCGGCTGCCGCGTCCGTCCTTGCGGACCGCGACCACCGAAGGTTCCCGCAGCACGATTCCCTTGCCCTTGACGTACAGCACTGTGTTCGCGGTTCCTAAATCAATAGCCAAATCGTTGGAAAGCCAGCCAAAAAGAAAATTAAACGGAGAAAACATCCGATATCACCTGTATTGAAGTCTCTATCTTTATCTGCGTCTTATCTACGTGCGCGCGGCGCGCGGGAGGATAGGGTAACTGGACTGTTGACGCATCGATACCGCCGCAACGAGAAATCTTGTTACATTACCAACAGAAGCAGCAGTTGGCAATCGATATGGCGCAGTTCCGAAAAAGAATTGAGAATAACTTGACAGCTCCCGACAAAGCGTGGTAAGTGCCTCCGTGAAATGCGTACGGGGCTATAGCTCAGCTGGGAGAGCGCTTGAATGGCATTCAAGAGGTCACCGGTTCGATCCCGGTTAGCTCCACCAGGAAAATCAAGGTCTTACGGTTTTAGCCGCAAGACCTTTTTTGTTTGGGTTCCCACCAGGTTCCCACCAGGATGAAAACCATGGTCCACCCCCTTCACCGCGAGCAAATTCTGAAAAATCATTAACCGTCGCGTGGTACACCACCAACGGCTTGCCGGTCTCCGGGTCAACCATCTTGGAAACGCTGTCGGGATTGACAGCCATGATGTCACGGAGTACTTTATAAATGTCTCCTGAAGAAGACGAGCTAGAGTTCGCACCTTGCGGGCCGCTGGACACTCGGTTCTGACGGAGACTTTCTTTTGTCCCGTGATACACCACCAGCGGCTCGCCTGTCTCCTGCTCAACCACCTTGGAGCCGGTGTTGACAGCGAGGGCGTTGCGGATTATGCTTCTGTATAAGTCGGATGGATTACCCGCCTTCTTGCTTGTAGCCCCGGAGGTCTGCATACCTCGCAGCGGACGGCGAGATATTAGCGCGGCAAGTTCATCCGATTTTTCTATTTCATCTTCTGTGAAGACTTCATGCACATACAGGGAAGCCTAGCGCCCTGACGGCTCCCGTACACGCACAAAAACAATTTTCCGCTCTCCATCGACATAGCCTTGCCGGGCAGCGCGTTGATCGACGATCCGCTGCGCGGTCTCCATGTCGCCAGCCTTGACAGCGGCAAAATACTTGGCGCCAGACAGCATTTCGCGTATGGTGATCGCAGAAAGACCTGCTCGCCCTGTACCGGTGCCTGCCCCTTGCTGGGTACGCGCACTCTGGGGAGCAGGTTTTTCTTTTATTATGTCATACAGCTCGACTCCTTGAATTTCCGCTTTCTCCCCCCCCGCCATTTCATGCGCCACTCTCATTTGCGTGGCGACTGTCAAGGAATCCTTGACGGCCGACTGGCAATGCCCCTAAAACGCGCTGTAAGGCTCTCTGTTCGATTTTTAATGGGACCGAGGGTAACGGGGCCAGTAGCCCGGCAAGGGAAACCTACCCCGCCTTTGGGCAAAACGG
>Ga0123354_10012707_pt1 | contig 13044 bp, 12 predicted proteins | sample TergutLab28metaG_2_FD_97872 | JGI IMG/M metagenome (GOLD analysis project Ga0123354, IMG submission 97872) | Labiotermes labralis P4 segment gut microbial communities from Petit-Saut dam, French Guiana - Lab288 P4 | ecosystem: Host-associated > Arthropoda: Insects > Digestive system > Gut ...
CGGTCATCCTGCGCGCAGCGAAGCGCAGTCGCAGGATCCAGGAGTGGCGCGGGTGACTGCATTCTTGCTGCCTGCCTGGATTCTGCGACTTCGCGCAGAATGACGAGGAACCCTTGCGCGTGATTGCGTTCTTGCTGCCTGCCTGGATCCTGCGACTGCGCGCAGGATGACAGAGAGTGGGGAGCGCGCAGCGCCGTTGGCCCTCTTCCCCGGCTGCTCTCCCGCAGGCGGGCGAGGGAGGCAAAACGGAATTGGTCGTCTTGCGCGCCTTCTTTTTCTTTGTCATCCTGCGCGCCTTTCCCCTCCCTTCGTCATCCTGCGCGCAGTCGCAGATTCAGCGAATGGGGTTCACACCCATCCGAGCGCCCCCAGCAGCGCGCCGGCGGCGATTAGCCAGAGCAGGTGGATGCGGGTACGCCAGACGATCAAGGCAGCGGCGGCAGTGAGCAGCCACAGCCGCCAGTGCGCCAAGTGGCCGGCGGGGCCGTCGTGCTGGGCGCTGGCCAGCAGCCAGCCGGCCGACAGCAACAGCGCTACCACCACGGGCGCCATGCCGGCCTTGAAGGCGCGCACGCTGCGCAGGCCGCGGTTGCGGTGCGCCCAGCGCGTGGCGCCGTAGGTAAGCAGGCCGGAGGGCAGCATCATGCCGGCCATGGTGATGGCCGCGCCCAGCAGCGCCAGCGCGTAGGCGCGCGCGCCGCCGTTGACGCCGCCGCCGGCGTTCAGGCCCACGTTCCAGCCCATCAGGGCGACGAACAGCACGTTCGGCCCCGGAGCAGCTTGGGCAATAGCGATGGAGGAGCTGAATTGCGGGTCGCTGATCCAGTGCCGCTGATCGACCAGAAAGCGGTGCATGTCCGGCGCGGTGCTGATGGCCCCGCCGACGGCCAGCAGCGAGAGCGTCAGGAAGTGCAGCAGCAGTTGCAGCCAGTCGGCGGCGCTCATGATTTGAGTTCTTCGGAGGCAGTCTGGGCGCTTTCGGCGCGGGCGCGCCCGCCCAGGCAGCGCCAGGCCCACAGGCAACTGAGCAGCCCCAGGCCGAATACCAGCCAGACCATCGGCACGCGCAGCAGCGCCACCGCCACGAACGACGCTGCCGCCAGCGCCAGGCACAGCCGCGGGCCCATGATGTTGGTTTTGAGCGCGGACATCAGCTTGATGCCGGTGGCGATCAGCAGCCCGGCAGTCACCGCGCCCATGCCGCGCAGCGCGCCCTGCGCGCTGGGCACGTCGGCCACCGCGCCGAAGGCCACGGCCAGCGCCAGCACCGCCAGCGTGGGAAACAGCAGCATGCCGGTGAGCGCGCTGAGCGCGCCGCCGACGCCGAAGTAGCGCCCGCCGATCATCAGCGCCAGATTGACCACGTTGGGGCCAGGCAGGATTTGCGCTACCGCCCAGTCTTCCACGAACTGGGCGGTGGTCATCCAGCGTTTCTTCTCTACCAGTTCGCGCTGGATGATCGCCAGCACGCCGCCGAAGCCCTGCAAGGCCAGCCAGCTGAAAGACCAGAACAGATCGGCGCGCGAGCGCGGAGCGTTGAGCGGCGCGGATTCTTCAGGCGCGGGCAAGGGAGCGGCAGACATGGCGGCAGGCGTGGGCTGAGGCGGCGGGCGTGGGCCATTATCGCCGTCCCAAAGCAGCTCTCCACGATTCGCAAAAGCTATGGAATAAAGAGCGTGTCGCCCATGCCACGCCTTGGCAAAACGGTGATCTGGCAGTGTGAACAGACCTTATAGCAGCGCATCCAGCAAACGCTGTTCGTCCTGCGCGCTGCTTGCGGTGTTGTCGAACAGCAGCAGCTCCGGGTAGTCGGCGGCGCGCGGCATGAACAGGCGCGTGCGGTAGTCGTCCCAGTGCGCGAGTTTCCACGCGTCGTTGGGGTTGCCGCGCGCGGCGATGCGGCGGCGCGCCTCTTGCTCGGCCAGATGCACCCAGACCACGCGCACCGTCACGTCCGCGTCCACGCCCAGCCAGGCGCGATCGGCCAGCCGGTGCGCGCGCACCTCGCGCGAGAGCGGCCCTACCACCACCGCGCCCACGCCCAGCGCCACGTTTTCGCGCGCCGTGGCCAGCAGGCCCCGGTACTCCGGATCGCGCAGGTGCTGCAAATACAGCGGGCTGTCGCGGTCGTTGGGGTTGCCCGTGAGCACGCCCATCACCGCCGCGCTGTATTGGCCGTAGAGCGTGTCCTTGTCGAGCAGGCACAGGGATTGGCCGCCGGCGGCAATCAGCCGCGGCAGCAGGCGCTTGGCTAGCGTGGTTTTGCCGACGCCGGCGTGGCCGCAAAAAAAGATGAGACGAGGGGACATGGGCCCAAGCATACGCGCTGGTGCGCGGCGGCGCCGGGCCGGTTTCCAGCCGCCGCCTACAATCATGCCCATGCGTGTCTTCTCCGCTTTCTTACTGGCCCTGGCGGCGCTAGCCGGCCCGTGGGCCGCCTGGGCGCAAACGCCGGCGCTGGCGCCGCCGGAGCAGACGGCATCGGCGGCGCTGACGCGCGATGCGCCGGCGCCGGGCCGCGAGAACCAGCGGGTGCAGTTCATCCACGTCGAGGATGAGGGCAACCGCGTGGACGAGGTGCGCTCGGGCGGCGAGACCCGGCGCATCACCGTGCAGCCCAAGAATGGCGCTCCCACGTACCAGGTGCAGCCGGTCAATGCGCAAAGCCCCTTGCCGCCGCCGGCCGAGGCCGGGCCTGGCGCGAGCGGCCCGCGCACCTGGAAATTGCTGGAATTTTGATCGCTCCGCCCCTTGCTGGAGTCTGGGCCGGATGGCAGTTTTTACCGAAGTCTCGCACGCTGAAGCCGCGCCTTTGTTCGAGGCGCTGGGTCTTGGCGCGCTCACCGAGTTGCGCGGCATCGAAGGCGGCATCGAGAATACCAATTACTTTGCCGCCACCGAGCAGGAGGGCCGCACCCGCCTGTGGGTGCTGACGCTGTTCGAGCGCCTGACGCACGCGCAACTGCCCTTTTATCTGCACCTGATGAAGCATCTGGCCGGCCAGGGCATTCCGGCGCCCGAGCCGCAAGCCAGGCCCGCTGCTTTGCTGCGCGGCCCGCAGGACGATGCGCTGCTGCACACCCTGGCGGGCAAGCCGGCGGCGGTGGTCAGCCGCCTGCACGGCAAAAGCGAACTGGCGCCCGGCCCCGCGCACTGCGCCGCCCTGGGCGCGGTGCTGGCGCGCGCGCATCTGGCCGGGCGCGGCTTTGAACTGAGCCAGCCCAACCTGCGCGCCCTGCCCTGGTGGAACGAGACGGCGCCCGTGGTGCTGCCTTATCTGGATGCCGGGCAGGCCGCGCTGCTGCGCGCCGAACTGGCGTACCAGAACCACTGCGCCGCAACCCCGGCCTATGCGGCGCTGCCGCGCGGCCCGGTGCATGCGGACGTGTTCCGCGACAACGTGATGTTCGAGGGGCCGCCCGAGCAGCCCACGCTCACGGGCCTGTTCGACTTCTACTTTGCCGGCATCGACACCTGGCTGTTCGATCTGGCCGTCGCGCTCAACGACTGGGCCGTCGATCCGGGCAGCGGCCAGGGCGATCCGGCGCGCACCCAGGCGCTGCTGGACGCCTACCAGAGCGTGCGGTCCCTGAACGGCGCCGAGCGGCGCATGCTGCCGGCCATGGCGCGCGCCGGGGCGCTGCGGTTCTGGATTTCGCGCCTGTGGGATTTCCACCTGCCGCGCAAGGCCGCGCTGCTGACCCCGCACGACCCGGCGCACTTCGAGCGCGTGCTGCGCGCCCGCGTGCAGCAGCCCCTGCGCGCGCCATGAGGCTGCGCATCGTGCCGGCCCGCGCCGGCGTGCAATGGGCGCGCGCCGGCATGCGCACTTTCTGGCGGCAGCCGCTGGCGCTTACCGGGCTGTTTTTCATGCTGTTCTTCGCCATTTCCGTGGTGGCCTTGGTGCCGCTGGCGGGCGTCGTGTTGACGCAGATGCTGATGCCCGCCGCCGGCGTCGGCTTCATGGCCGCCGCCGAACAGGTGGAGGCGGGGCGCTTTCCCTTGCCCGCCGTGCTGATCGCGGGCCTGCGGCGCGGCGGCGCGCGCGCCATGCTGCTCTTGGGCGCGCTGCACGCGGCCAGCATGGCGCTGCTGGTGGCCATCTCGGCGCTGATCGACGGCGGGCGCTTTGCCTGGCTCTACGCCAGCGGCCAGGAGCTGACGTTCCGCTTGATGGAGCGCGCCGATTCCCGCGCCGCGTTCGTGGTGGCCGCGCTGCTGTCGCTGCCGGTCTCCATCCTGTTCTGGCACGCCGCCGCACTGGTGCACTGGTACGGGGTGCCGCCGCTCAAGGGCCTGTTTTTCAGCGCCGTGGCGGCGTTCAAGAACATCCGCGCCTTTTTGCTTTACGGCGCTGCGTGGCTGCTGATGTCCTTTGCCGCCGGCCTGCTGCTGATGATGCTCGCGCTGGCCGCCGGCACGCCCATGATTGCCGATATCGGCCTGGGCCCGGTGCTGCTGCTCATGGCCGCGATGCTGCTGACCTCGCTCTGGTTCACCTTCCGCGACAGCTTTGCCGCTGACGATCCGCCACCTGCCCTTTAGCGGCCATCCCCTAATCAATCGTTTGCAGCTTGGCAATTGCCAGTACCAGCCACTTGAGGCCGTGGCGGGGGAAGTTGACTTGGGCGCGGGCGTCGTCGCCGCTGCCGGTGATGGCGAGCACGGTGCCCTGGCCGAATTTGACGTGAAACACTTGCTGCCCCAGGCGCAGGCCGTGCGCGGCGGGGGCGGGGGTGGCGCTGGCGGCGGTGTAGGCGCTGGCGTGTTCGGGATGAAATTGGCCGCTAGCCCAGGAACCGCCCTGGCGGGTGGCTGCAAAATCAGGAGCGTCGGGCGCGTCGTGCCCGTAGGCGGGGCGCTTGCTGGTGAGCCATTTGAGGGCGTCTTCGGGCAGTTCCTGCAAGAAGCGGCTGCGGACGTTGTAGCGGGTGTACCCGTGCAGCATGCGGGTTTGCGCGCAGCTCAGGTACAGGCGGCGGCGGGCGCGGGTGATGGCCACGTACATCAGGCGGCGCTCTTCTTCCAGCCCGTCGCGGTCGGAGAGTGCGTTGTCGTGCGGGAAAAGACCCTCCTCCAGCCCGGTGATGAACACGGCGTCGAATTCCAGGCCCTTGCTGGCGTGCACGGTCATGAGTTGGACGGCGTCTTGCCCGGCATCGGCCTGATGATCGCCCGCTTCCAGCGCGGCGTGGGCGAGGAATGCGGCGAGCAGGCTGCTCATTTCGCCGGTTTCGGGGTCGGGCGCAAAAGCGATGACGGGGGTTGCGGCGGGCGGCGCCTGGGGCGCGTCCGGGTCCAGCCCCTGGCTGGCGGGGCTTTGGCTCGGAGCGCGGCGGGCGGATGGGGGGATGGCGACGGCGTTTTTGCCCAGGCCGCTTTCCTGGATGGCGAAGCTCTCGGCGGCGCTGGCGAGTTCGGCCAGGTTTTCCAGCCGCTCGCCGCCTTCGCGTTCGCTTTGGTAGTGCTCTTTCAGGCCGCTGCCTTGCACCACGGCTTCCACGATTTCGCGCAGCGGCAGGCCCGCCGTTTGCTCGCGCAGCACGTCGATCTTGGCGACGAAGCCGGCCAGGTTGGCCCCGGCGCGCCCGGTAGCGGCGGGCACCGCGTCGTGCAGCGAGCTGCCCGCCGCGCGCGCCAGGTCTTGCAACTGCTCCACGCTGCGGGCGCCGATGCCGCGCGGCGGGAAGTTGAGCACGCGCAGGAAGCTGGTGTCGTCGCGCGGGTTTTCCAGCAGGCGCAGATAGGCTAGGGCGTGCTTGATTTCGGCGCGCTCGAAAAAGCGCAGGCCGCCATACACGCGGTAGGGCACGCCGGCGTTGAACAGTTCGGTTTCGAGAACGCGGCTTTGCGCGTTGCTGCGGTAGAGCACGGCGATCTGGCTGCGCGCCAACCCTTGTTCGCGCGCCAGTTGCCGCACTTCATCGACCAGCCAGCGCGCCTCGGCGATGTCGCTGGGCGCTTCCAGCACCCGTACCGGCTCGCCCGCGCCGGCTTCGGTGCGCAGGTTCTTGCCCAGGCGCCGCCGGTTGTGGCTGATGAGGGCGTTGGCGGCGTCCAGGATGTTGCTGTGGCTGCGGTAGTTCTGCTCCAGCTTGATGGGGTGCGCCACGTGGTATTCGCGCGTGAAATCGGCCATGTTGCCCACGCGCGCGCCGCGAAAGGCGTAGATGCTCTGGTCGTCGTCGCCTACGGCGAAGATCGCCCCGCCTTCGGGCTGGCCGGGCGCGCTTTCGCCGGGCAGCCCGGCGATGGTCTTGATCCACAGGTACTGCAAGCGGTTGGTGTCCTGAAACTCGTCGATCAGGATGTGCCGGAAGCGCCGCCGGTAGTGCATGCGCAGGGCTTCGTTTTCTTGCAGCAGTTCGTAGCTGCGCAGCATCAGCTCGCCGAAGTCGGCCACGCCCTCGCGCTGGCATTGCTCTTCGTAGAGCTGGTACAGCTCGGCTTTCTTGCGGCTTTCGGCGTCGCGCACCGGCACATCGCGCGGGCGCATGCCTTCTTCCTTGCAGCCGTTGATGAACCACTGCATCTGCTTGGGCGGAAAACGCTCTTCGTCCACCCCGAACTGCTTGCACAGGCGCTTGAGGGCGGAGAGCTGATCCTGCACGTCCAGAATCTGAAACGCCAGCGGCAGGCCCGCCAACTGGTGGTGCGCGCGCAAAAAGCGGTTGCACAAGCCGTGAAAGGTGCCGATCCACATGCCGCGCACGCTCAGGGGCAGCATGGCCGTCAGGCGCGCCAGCATCTCCCGCGCCGCCTTGTTGGTGAAGGTGACGGCCAGCACCCCGCCGGGCGAGACCTGCCCGGTTTGCAGCAGCCAGGCGATGCGGGTGGTCAGCACGCGCGTTTTGCCGGAGCCGGCGCCGGCCAGGATCAGCGCGTGTTCGCCGGCCAGCGTGACGGCGGCTTTTTGCTCCGGATTGAGGCCGGCCAGCAAGGAGGAATCGAGTGCCGCGCCGGCTTCGTCGCTGGGAGGAAACATGCTTAGAACCTGTTCACAGTCTCAAATGGCCCGCGTTGGGCCGCAATCTTGGGCGACCAATCGCCCGATTGCAGCCCAACCCGCAGGGCAGATGCCTTTTCGGGCGGTCTGCGGCGTTGCAGCGCTTGCCCATAGCCGTGCTATGGGCGGCGCGCTGCGCCTTGCATCCCATCCCGAAAAGGCATCTGCGCGGGCCATCTGAGACTGTGGACAGGTTCTTACCACGCCCGCGCCAACTGGGCAAAGCCGGTGGGGGCTTTTTTCTCGTCCTCGAAGGTGACGATCTCCCAGGCTTGGGCGTCGGCCAGCAGGGCGCGCAACAGACGGTTGTTGAGCGCATGGCCGGAGCGGAAGGCGCTGTAGGCGGCCAGCATGGGGTGGCCCGCGCAGTACAGGTCGCCGATGGCGTCCAGAATTTTGTGCTTGGCGAATTCCTCGTCGTAGCGCAGGCCGTCGCTGTTGAGCACCTTGTGGTCGTCCATGACGATGGCGTTGTCCAGCCCGCCGCCCAGCGCCAAGCCGCTGGCGCGCATGGTTTCCACATCCTTGCTGAAAGCGAAGGTGCGGGCGCGGGCAATGTCGCGGCTGTAGCGGCCGCTACCCATGTCGAAGGTGACGCGCTGCGCGGTGGAATCGACCGCCGGATGCTGGAAGTCGATTTCAAAGCTCAGGGTAAAGCCATGCTGCGGCGCCAGCCGCGCCCACTTGAGCTGCTCGCCCTCGCCTTCCTGCACCTGCACCGCGCGGCGCACGCGCAAAAACCGCTTGGGCGCCGCTTGCAGCGCGATGCCGGCGCTTTGCAGCAGATAGACGAAGGACGATGCGGAGCCGTCGAGGATTGGCACCTCCTCGGCGGTAATGTCCACATACAGGTTGTCCAGCCCCAGGCCGGAGCAGGCCGACAGCAGATGCTCCACGGTGCGCACGCGCACGCCCGCGCCGTTGGAAAGGGTGGAAGCCAGCCGCGTGTCGGTCACCGCCTGCACGCCGACCGGCACATCCACCGGATCGGCCAGATCGACGCGGCGAAACACAATGCCGGTATCCGGCGGCGCGGGCCGCAGCACAAGCTCTACCCGCTCGCCGCTGTGCAGCCCCACGCCGACCGCACGGGTGAGCGATTTGAGGGTGCGTTGCGCAAGCATCTTCTTATTTTAGGCGGAGCGCGAGGCCGCGCATGGCGGAAAAGTTCTAGAACCCTCTTGCTTCAGACAGGTACGCTGCACTTGCCCCTTGTTATAGGTCCAAGGTTGGCATGTAACGTCACAACAAATAAAGCCGTGGACTTGTTCAGCGTTGCCCTAAACACGATAAGGTCCACTGAATTTCTGCCACTTCTGCGTCGTCCCTGTGTTGTCATCCTGAGCGAAGCCGCAGGATTCAAGGCGTGTCGATTGCCCCAATATTCTAGATTCTGCGACTGCGCGCAGAATGACGGCAAAAATAATAGCTGCCTGCCATAGTCCGGCAACGTTTTTCGCATCAAAATGATCTGGAACCCATGCCGTGCCTGGGCGAGCAGCTATTGAAATATCCACCGTCATCCTTCGCGCAGGATGAACGGTTTTGTTTAGATGCGATGGCTCCGGGATGGGTAACGCCGCAGGCGCAAGCCGATTGCTGGCTTCATCCTTGTAAACCGAGGGATACCGGCGCTTTTCATTGGCGAGACATGGCGGGCGGGCAACGCGGCGACAATAGCCGGTATTTTTTCGACCGGTCCCTGCCGCACATGCTCCAACTCTTTCGTTTTTCCTGCGTGGCCGCCTTGCTGGGCGCGCTGCTGGGCGGCTGCGCCGCGCCCGTTGCGCCTGCCGCGCCATCGGCTGCGGCTAGCGCGCCGGCGGCCCCGGCTCAGACTCAGGCCCAGGTGGGCGCCGACATCGCGCCGCAGCAGTTCCAGCTCGACAACGGCCTGACGGTCATCGTCAAGCCCGACCACCGCGCCCCCACCGCGGTGCAGATGCTGTGGGTGCGCGTGGGCGCTTACGACGAGGTGGACGGCACCAGCGGCGTGGCGCACGCGCTGGAGCACATGATGTTCAAGGGCACCGGCCAGCTCGGGCCGGGCGAATTTTCGCGCCGCGTGGCGCTGCTCGGCGGGCGCGACAACGCCTTCACCAGCTTCGACTACACCGCGTACTTCCAGCAGGCACCGGTGGCCCATCTGCCCGACATGATGGCGCTGCAAGCCGATGCCTTTGCCCACAACCAGTGGCCGGACGCCGAGTTCGCCAAGGAAATCGAGGTGGTCAAGGAAGAGCGCCGCATGCGCACCGAGGACAACCCGCGCGCGCTGCTGCGCGAGCAGTTGAACGCGGCGGCGTTCGTGGCCTCGCCCTACCATCGCCCGGTGATCGGCTGGATGGACGATCTGGACGTGCTGCAACCCGACGACGTGCGCGCCTTCTGGCGCCGCTGGTACGTGCCCGCCAATGCCGCGCTGCTGGTGGTGGGCGACGTGGAGCCGCGCCAGGTGCTGGCCTGGGCGCAAAAGTATTACGGCGCCATTCCGGCGGGGGCCGTGCCCGCCCGCAAGCCGCACGCCGAGCCGGCGCAGCCCGGCCTGCGCCGGGTGCAGGTGAAGGCCCCGGCCGAGCAGGCGGCGGTGTACCTGGCCTTCAAGGCGCCGCGCCTGAGCAGCATGGAGCCTTCGCCCGAAAACAACGACGCGCTGGCCCTCACCGTGCTGGCCGCCGTGCTCGACGGCTATCAGGGCGCGCGCCTGGAACGCGCGCTCACCCAGGGGCCCGACCCCGTGGCCGACTCCGCCGGCGCCAGCAACGGGCTGGTGGGGCGCGGGCCGCAACTGTTCGTGCTCACCGGCGTGCCGGCGCAAGGCAAGACGCCCGCGCAGGTGGAAGCGGCGCTGCGCGCCCAGGTCAAGAAAGTGGCCGACGAAGGCATCAGCCAGGCCGAACTGGCGCGCGTCAAAACGCAATGGGTGGCGGGCCGCGTGTACGAGCGCGACTCGCTCATGGGCCAGGCCATCAACCTGGGCAGCAACTGGGCGCAAGAGCTGCCGCTGGACGCGGACGACCAGTTGATCGAGCGCATCAAGACCATCACCGCCGAGCAGGTGCAGGCCGTGGCGCGCAAGTATTTCGACGACGACCAGCTCACCGTCGCCACGCTGCTGCCGCAGCCGCGCGATCCCAATGCGCCCCGGCGCAAACCGGTGGCGGGCGTGCAGGCGGGAGATGTGCAATGAAATTCCTGAACACGAAACAGCTTGCCTGCGCCGCGCTCATCGGCGCCAGCGCGGGCCTGGCGCATGCCGCGCCGCCGATCCAGCACTGGACGCAAGCCAGCGGCGCGCAGGTCTATCTGGTGGAAAGCCCCGGCATCCCGATGCTGGACGTGCAGATTGACTTTGATGCCGGCGCCCGGCGCGACCCGCCGGGGCGGGCCGGCCTGGCCAGCGCCACCGCGCTGATGACGGGCAAGGGCATCGCCGCGCAAGGCAGCGCGCCCGCGCTGGACGAAAACCAGGTGGGCGCGGCCTGGGCCGATTTGGGCGCCAGCTTCGACGCCGACGCCAGCAACGACCGCATGAGCTTTCGCCTGCGCACGCTCACCGATCCGCAGTTGCTCCCGCAAAGCGTGGCGCTGGCGGCGCGCCAGTTGGCCGCGCCCGATTTCCCCGCCAAGGTGTGGCAGCGCGAGCGCGAGAGCCTCTCCGCCGCCTTGCGCGAGGCGCGTACGCGCCCCGGCACCGTGGCCGGCATCGCGTTCAGCCACGCCGTGTTCGACCCGCACCCCTACGGCTACGAAACCACGCCCGAATCGCTGGCCGCCGTCTCGGTGCAGGACATGCGGCGCTTTTACACCGCAAGCATCCAGCCCTGCCGCGCCAAGCTGAGCCTGGTGGGCGCCGTCACGCGCGCGCAGGCCGACGACCTGGCGCGCCAGTTGCTGGCCGGCTTGCCCGCGCCCGCCGCCTGCGCGCCGCTGCCCCCGGTGCCGCCGGTGCAGCCGCTGGCGGCGGCGCGGGAGATCGACATCCCCTTCGCCTCGGCCCAGGCGCACGTGCTCATGGGCCAGCCCGGCTACCGCCGCGCCGACCCGGACCACTTCGCGCTCAACGTCGGCAACTACATCCTGGGCGGCGGCGGCTTTGTCTCGCGCCTGACCGATCAGGTGCGCGAAAAGCGCGGCCTGTCCTACAGCGTGTACAGCAGCTTCGCGCCGGGGCTGGACGCGGGCGCCTTCGTCATCGGCCTGCAAACCCGGCCCGACCAGGCCGGCCAGGCCCTGACCGTGGCGCGGCAGGTGCTGACCGAATTCGTCGCCAACGGCCCGACCGATGCGGAAGTCAAGGCCGCGCAAGACAACCTGGTCAACGGCTTTGCCCTGCTGATCGATTCCAACGCCAAGCTGCTGGCCAACGTCGCCAACATCGCCTGGAACGATCTGCCGCTGGACTACCTGGACACCTGGAGCGCGCACGTGCAGAGCATCACCGCCGCCGACATCAAGGCCGCCTTCGCCCGCAAGGTCGATCCGGCGCGGATGGTCACGGTGGTGGTGGGCGGAAAACCATAAAAAAACCACCCCGTCGCTGCGCGCCACCCCTCCAAGGAGGGGAATTGAAAAGCCCGCCGCAGGCGGGGAAGCTAATTCCCCTCCGAGGAGGGGTGCCCGAAGGGCAGGGTGGTTAATTCCCCTCCAAGGAGGGGTGCCCGAAGGGCGGGGTGGTTGCAGCGCCCGCCTGCCGCGCCATCCCCGCATGGCCGACAATCGCGCCCATGACTGCCCCGCGCCGCGCTCTCCCGCATGAAGTGCGCATCATCGGCGGCGCGTTCCGGCGCGTCCGGCTGCCGGTGGCCGCGGTGGCCGGCCTGCGCCCCACGCCCGACCGCGTGCGCGAGACGCTGTTCAACTGGCTCGGGCAAGATTTGAGCGGCTGGCAAGTGGCCGATGCCTTTGCCGGCAGCGGCGCGCTGGGGCTGGAAGCCGCCTCGCGCGGCGCCGCCGCCGTGCTGCTGGTCGAGCAGCACCCGCAACTGATCGACGCGCTCACCGCCGCCAAAACCCGCCTGGGCGCCGAGGCCGTGCGCGTGCAGCGCGGCGACGGCGCGCGCGCGCTGGCCGCGCTGCCCGCCGCCAGCCTGGACCTGGCGCTGCTCGACCCGCCCTTTGACGCGCCCAATCTGGCCGCCGCCGCGCTCACCGCGGCGGCCCGCGCCGTGCGGCCCGGCGGCTTCGTCTATCTGGAAACCCCGCGCCCCTGGCCGCCCGATGCGCTGGCCGCGCACGGCCTGGCGCCGCACCGCCACCTGAAAGCCGGCGCCGTGCAGGCCCAACTGCTGGTCAAGACCGGGGCAGGCTCGGCATAATGACCGCCCAATCAGGAGCGTCCCCACAGGAGATTCGCCGCATGAGCCGCAACGTGATTGCCGTCTACCCCGGCACCTTCGATCCGATCACCCTGGGCCACGAAGACGTGGTGCGCCGCGCGCTCCAGTTGTTCGACCGGGTCATCATCGCGGTCGCCATCGCGCACCACAAGAAAACGCTGTTCCCCTTCGAGCAGCGGCTGGCGATGGTGCGCGAATCCATCGGGCCGTGGCCCGGCGCCAGCGCCGAACCGTTCGAGGGGCTGGTCAGCCAGTTCGTCACCGAGCGCGGCGGCCGCGTCATGGTGCGCGGCCTGCGCGCCGTCACCGACTTCGACTACGAATTTCAACTGGCCGGCATGAACCGCAACCTCGCGCCCGACGTGGAAACCGTGTTCCTCACCCCCAGCGGCCGCTACCAGTTTGTCAGCAGCACCCTGGTGCGCGAAATCGCCCTGCTCGGCGGCGACGTCTCCAAATTCGTCTCCCCGCACGTCTGGCAGCGGCTGATGGAAAAAAAGAACGCGGGCGGCAAGCCTTGAGCGCGACTCGGCGCGGCGCGCCGCGATCCCTTGGCAAAACTACAATTTTAATAGCTGGATGCCGGTGACTGAATTGGATTTCAGATACTTTTCAGTCTGAAATCCATTGCCGGCTAGGGCAAGCAGCTACCATTTTCGTAGAATAGGTGGCACGGTAATTGAATGGACTCGCCCAAGC
>Ga0123354_10012708_pt1 | contig 13044 bp, 2 predicted proteins | sample TergutLab28metaG_2_FD_97872 | JGI IMG/M metagenome (GOLD analysis project Ga0123354, IMG submission 97872) | Labiotermes labralis P4 segment gut microbial communities from Petit-Saut dam, French Guiana - Lab288 P4 | ecosystem: Host-associated > Arthropoda: Insects > Digestive system > Gut ...
AAAAAAAAACGAAACACGTTGGAGTTTTAATATCATAATGTTTTATCTTTTAATGTTTTAATGTGTTAACATTAACATTGATCGATTTACAAGTGCATATGTTGGTGAAATAAAGAGTGAATTCAAGTGCAACAATGAAAATGTTGCCGTGAATAATTTGATCAAAACACATCTCAGCCCAAAGGGTAAGAATAGCTGAATAGCTTTCCTTCTAGGGCAGAACTCAGTAGCTGTTTTCCCCCATCCTTTGCTTGACAACAGCCCAAGACGTTCCTGAAACGCCGCGTAGTCATGTTAATTTGAACTGTGGGTTACTTACAAAATACAGAATGTAAATGAATTCAAACGGTGGATTAGCTGGGGAGGAGAGCAGGAGGTAGGTGTTACGGTCGGCCAGGGCAGCAAAATGAGCTACAAGATAAATATTTTGAATTAAAAAAATTATTTTCTGCTCTCAAATCTTTTTAGATTTCCGAGCTAAATAGAAGGAGAATAAACAAATATTTGTGATTTTTTAAACGTCCCTAAGTTTTGTTACGGGTGGCCTTTGTGAATGCTCGCCCCGGGCACCAACCACTTCCACCCCCTAAAAAAAAGGTAGTACGCCACTGATCCCAAATTCTTAAAAAAAAAAAAATTGTGAAACGCTGAAAACCTAGTTCAGGACAGCCTCGATTTAGGAATACCGTCATCTCCGTTGGTGTTTCGTTACTAGTTTCACGAATTTTGCAGACTGATACATAAAACAAGTCACTAATAAACAGGTACACGACTGTGAATTACGAAATTGAAACAATTGGGAAGGAAAATGCGGTGGTCTAGTCTGATGTACAATATAAATATTTCTTCTTTTCCTCTGGGCGTTCGACCCCATTTCGGGTCATGGCCTCCCCTTACGGTGATTCGCAGGCACACTCAGACACACCACAGTCGGTAGGACTCCTATGGACGAGTGTTCAGCTCGTCGCAGAGACCTCTACCTGACAATACACAACACTCACAACAGACAGACATCCATGTCCCCCGGAGGGATTCTGACTCACAATCCCAGCAGGCGAGCGGCCGCAGACCCACGCCTTAGGTCGCGCGGCCACTGGGATCGGATACCATATCAGTATCAGTGTGGGAAAGTAAAGGAAATTACTGAAGTCCTTTATCGCTGTAAGAGGTGTGTGGGACAAGAAGTGACTGGCCGAAGAAGCAGCCGTGCGAAACAATAGAGAGATAAAAGCAATTCGATGCGGAATCGAACAGTCTCTTGATTGAATCCAGATTAACCGTTTGTTGTATGAGTGTTAACATATGTCAAATGAAGACAGAAGGTAGTTTTATTAATTAGCAAAGTAGCGTGTTGAAACAAACGTGACAGAAGGATTGGAACTTAAAAATTTGGTACCACAAGTGACAGCATAAACTGAATTTGAATATCAGAATGTTAGGAGACGCAACACGCCATGTTTTTAAGATAACTAGCAGCAGAATGTGGCAAGGTGTAATACATACTTTCACTGTTGCACCGTGCATATTGATTCAATTCACTTTATTTTTTACCAACTTATGTACTTGTATATCAGTTAATATTAATGCTGATACATTAAAATATTATAAAATAAACTATTAAATTATTTTAAAAACTCCGACATGTTTCGGTTTACTTTATAAAACCATCTTCAGGGAGTAACTTTAATAGGCACAGGAGACTCCCTGAAGATGGTTTTATAAAGTACACCGAAACATGTCGGAGTTTTTAAAAATAATTTTATAGTTTATCTTTTAATATTTTAATGTATTAGCATTAATATTAACTAATATTTAAGTGCATTAGTTGGTAAAAAATAAAGTGTAATACATACTTGATTGCAGTACAGCAGGTAAGATGCAAAACAAAGTGCGACATTAAATCAACAGATTATATGGAGAATGGCATTGTAAACATGGCGGTGAGGCGCTGAATTATCAATACACAAGAGAAGTGAATGAACATTTAAACCTTCAAAGCACAGAGGCTACTACGCATGCGCCTATGCATCATATGTTTTATAGCAAATCTGAATGTGTATTGATGGGTGTAGGATGATTCTCAGAACAGACAGTGATAATCTCGCTCAGATCTGCCACGATCTGAATTTTCTTAGCTGTGAAAACCTCAGACCTCAAAACGAATCAACCTGTTCCCTCTGCAACTTGATCAATTTAGCGTTCCGCATATAATCATGGCGCCTGAACGTCATCGACTGATCAGCCAACTGGGACAATTTAACATCTATATGTTGGGTAAACAAAGAGTACGATTTTTGTCTGCGGAAAATTAATACATAAAATATTTTTCCACATTAAAAATTTAAATCCCAAATAGTAAACTCTAATTCGATGGTACATTTAAAGAGGTCACTTAAATGTAAATGAGAAAATTCGAATAGCAACAGGGATCTTTCATGGAATTATGTAGCAGACGTGTTTAAGGAAAATAACGCAGCGTATTTATGTTTTGTGTAACATTTTATGCTGTACGTTATGCCCGTATCTTAGGGAACAAAGAGGTAGACACTAAATGGAAATGACATAGCATAGATGAAACAAGCATAACTGGATTAACCTTTAGACGCCTAATGTCAACTATAGTGGTCGTACCGCACCGCTAACCTCTAAAGTTGCATTTTGTATATTTATTCAACACATATAGGTACTGAATATTTTAAACATGGTATATACTCTCCGTTTTTTTTTCTCTTCAAAATGTAGTTTGTTTCATAATTCTAACTTATTTGGTTTCTGTATTATTCACATTTTATATACAGGGTGTGCTAAAATTAAAAAAATAATTCCGGCACTAAAAGGTTAAGGGAGAGGATGTGACATATAACAGGATAAAACATGACTGAGAACGACATGGTGAATACTAAAACGCGGTTCATTTGAGAGAATAAGTTGTTATCTGAGGAGACAGAATGGAAGAATAACAAATTCAGTTGGAATTAATTGGAAAAAGCATAGAGAAAGGAAAATATTAAGCAGCCAGGATATATCAGCTGTCACTATAACAGACAGGGGCACACGGTGGCGCAGTTGGTCGACGCAATGTGTTATAAGCCTGAAGGTCGCGGGTTCGATTCCCGAAGGGGTCATTGACTAAGTCCTTCCGGCCGCCCTATAGCCCTGGGGTTGACTTAGACTCTAACCTGAATGAGTACTCAAGGTATCTCCTGCGGGTAAAGGCGGCCGGTGGGTAGGGCCGACTGTCTGGAAATTCTGGGAGCCTCAAGTTGTCCAGGCCTGTACAGAGATAACTACACTTTTACAATAATGGGAGACACAGAACGTATCAATATGACTAGATATGTGGCTAAGAATTCTCACTTAGCATTTACGTACTTGTGCTGATCTGGGCATCGTCTGATTCGTCTGTAGCTCCACCAGCGACTACGTCAGTAGTTAAGTCAGAGGATGTAGTCTGGGACCCATCGGAATTTGCGGACGCAGATTCGCCTGTACCGCCTAACATTGCAGACAGATTTCCGGGGCTTTCATTGTCATCCACTTGATGAGTGACAGCTGTGTCCCTATTTTCTTCTTCTAAACTGGCACCAAAAGCATCCCCTTGATTGTACACACCCTCTAAACCAGTGCCTTCTGTCCCGTTTTCTCCGTTTCCAGGATGGTGAACATCTTCTAGAAGTTTTGTGTCTGAATTTCCAAACGACTGCTTGTTCACTTCCTCTGCGTTGCTAATTGTTCTATCAGACGTCCCGAGGTCTTCTTCTGACGATTTGCCGTAGTACTGTTGGTCATTTTCCCTTCGTGTTGTCGTTCCTTGAAACAAACTTTGAGTGGTAGAAGTAACGCTTTCACGTTCTGCGTCGCGGGACGGTGAGACATCATCAGCTGCTGACAATCTGACAACTTGTAAAAGTCCAGCACTAGCATGTACTGCTTCCACACTTGTTGGTTCGTAATTTTCTGTGGTGCTACCAAGAGATTCAGTTGAAGGTGTTGCGACACCGTCCGTTGTTACCGGCACCACAGACACTGTTACATGTGATGGTGGAACGGCGTCCGTGCCGGAACTAGTTGAAACATCGGCCATTGTGCTAGTACCAGAAAAGAGGGTTTCTGTCTGCTTATACCATGAGACTGAATGAGTTTCCGTCGTGATCTGAACAGGCAGTGATATGTTGGTATCTTCGCTCGCTGTGGAAGTCGGCTCCACGGTGGATTCGCTCGACTGATCGGTGGTTGGTGCCGCAACCTGAACGGAAGACAGTCTGTTTTCCTGCATGCTGGATGTCGTCGGCTTCTGGGGACCGGCGCCCCTCACTCTGGTCACAGGGCTCAGTTTCGTTGACTTGGCGGTGGTTGAAGCAGACGCAGTGTTTTCTTCGTCAACAGCTACGGTAGTCGATCCTGTAATGACATACATTAAGAAGTAGAGTAACCTTTGTGGGCCGGAATGGCTCAGTCGGTATAGACTCGACACTGACTGAGCGGTCCGGGAATCGAATTATGATAGACCGAGATTTTCTGCCCCCGTCCACACCTGTCCTTGGGCACACCCCGTCTCCTATACAATGGAGACCGGGTCATTCGCGGGGGTAAAACGGCCGGGCAGTGGCGTTAAAGACCCACACCCATCTAGTGGCGAGGGTAAAGAATAAGTAGAACTATACCTTTTCTCCCCCACTGTGCCTTAATGGATGTAGGGGGTGAAATATACCTTATTTCCTTTTTCACGTTTTAGACTAACCGTCATGGGGTCCAGAGTGGGATAAAATTCGGAAACGCTTTCCGCTGCAACCGGATCAATGTCGAGATCAAATCGACAAGTTACTTCGCTGTTTTTATGTCGGTTTTCATCAAGCTTCTGTTATATGAAGGTGAAGTGATCCCGTTACCGACCCGGTGTGGCCTAGAGTGTGGGTAGAGGTATAGCTCTACTCTTCCATGACCAGGGCACTAGAAGCGGGTGAGTGGACAGCAGCACGCCCCGGCCGCACTTTACCCCCGGGAAAGACCCGGTACCCATTGTACAGGAGGCTGGGTGGGCCCTAGGGCCGGTCTGGACGGGCGGAAAATCTCGTCCCCACCAGGATTCGATCCCGGACCGTCCAGTCCGTAGTCAGTCGCTATACCGACTGAGCTACCGGGCCCACGCTTCTGTTATATAGTGCTTGTTTTTTTTAATTTTGAATATAATAGATTTTCTGAAAAATTAATGTGCACCAAACTTGGAATTCACAAGAACAATTTGGAAGGGAAAGGCCACTGAATAACCTGCAGTGTTTTCAACGAACGTCAATGAAAGGACGCATTATTCACGTTTCACACCAACACACTGGACAGAGTCCAGTACCGTTGTCGTCTGTGACTGGTACTCTGTTACATAAACCGAAGTTTATATATTGTTCGCAGGAAGTTTATAGAATTTCCACTTCCGTACAAATTGGCTCAAACGGGAACGCTTCTGACTTATATTCGAAATTTAGCCGGCTCGAATCCCGACCATCCTGAGGTTCGTCGCGGTTTTCCTCTGTCTGCCAAGCAAACGCTTGGATAATGCCTCAAAACCGGCCACGATAACGACTTACGGCACTTCTTCCCGGGTTTATTTATTATCATCCAACAATGGCAACTCTCACAGTCTCGGTTACCGACAACGTTAAGAATTGCGCTCTTGTGGGCTATTACGCAGCGAGTAGTGGTAATCACTTACCAACGTTTCCGGATAACCTATCTGGTCCCAACTGCAAGGGACAAGAATCCTTGCCCCTTGAATATGGGACCTATAAATTGTCTCGAAACGTCAGTACGGAATTACCACTACTCGCTACGTAATAACCCAGAAGAGCGCAGTTCTCATCTACCTCGCGGCGGAAGCCTGAAATCACGCCTACTGACAACGTTGCCAAACAAACTACAAATAAACACAATTGTATCTCGTAAAGTCTGCGAATTTGCCATTGCACCTCATTCACTTTCTTCAGGAAAGTTGCAAGCCTTCCAAAGAGTATCCCAAAACGTTAAAAACAGCACCATTTCCGGTCTTGCATCCCAGACTCGCAAACCGCCATGTTGATATCGTTCATCCGTGACATCACAGACTAGCTCAGGCAGCTAGACGCCTGCCTCTCAACGCGAGGGACCGGATTCGATCCCAGGCAAGTCACTGTGGAATTGGTGGCGGTCAAGGTGGTAGCGGGACAGGTTTCTCTCCGAGTATTTCAGTTTCCCCCCTGTCAGTACCATTCCACCAGTGCACCACACTAGCACTTCCTTCGTCTACAACCGAAGGTACGTCAACTTGGCAACTGTCAGTGTCGCTTAATAAAACAATTTTCTCTCGCTCATAAACTTCTCATTCATCCAAGAAAAATTGTCTTTGAATAGTCACATATTATGTTCGTATTTTAAACACAATGACGTCATCTGCAACAGAAAATATATCGATGATGTTATGAGAAAGTAAGTAAAACTTTCAGTGTCCCATCTAACTATATTTTAAAAATAAATATTTTATTTAACTGATAAAATGTGTAATATAGGTATGGCTTCTGTACCACACAGCAATATTCAGGCTACTATATATTCACAGATACATACAGTGATACCTCGGCTAACGAAGATAATTCGTTCCCGAATCACATTCGTTAGCCAAAATCTTCGTTAGCCGAAACTCGAACGTAAACAACACAATCGGGTTGGTTGGTCTCCCCTATGTGATGTAGTCAGCTCATTTCTTTGTCACACACATACAGACGGAAAAGATAAGCTCATGGAATGGCCCGACCGTTCATGTTTGCTGCTTTATGTTAGCGCGCGCATCCACTAAAACATTCGTTAGCCGAGTCCGAAAAACAGCGAAAAAATCTTCGTTAGCCGAAAAATTCGTTATCAGGGTCACTCGTTAGCCGAGGTATCACTGTACACACAAAAATAAGTTATATTCGTAACTCCAAGTATAATTTTCTAGAATTTGTTTCGTGTAATTTCTCTAAAAAAAAAAAGAAATAGTGGTCTTTGGACTTTTACAGGACTTGTAATTCCACTTGTAATAATATTTTTAAAAAAAGAATTCCACCAACCAGTTACTAAATTAAGATATTTCCTTAGGAAATCTAAAAGTAAAAAAGTGAAATTCTTCAAAATTATAACCCCCCCCCCCCCCCCTAAGATCCTTCACCTCAACCAGTTCCTACTTATCATGTAAATACTCACCCCGTTCCTGCCCGCTCCATGGTCTTCTGGCACTCGTGGAAGGCAGCCGCTTCATATTTACATCTGACGTCAAACCGTCGTGACGTAATATCCCTGTACTGTTGTCACGTCCTCTCAGCGTAACTAAAGCCCAGGTCGCAGCAGTCGGAGGGATATTTTCTAAGGTTCCATTCTTTTGGCTGCTGTAGCGGACTGAACCACGACTTTTGGTTACAGGTTTGTATGCGTTGTTCTTAAATGAAATGATATCATTGCCTTCATTATTGTCCGTTTTATTTGGTCGTGTAGTTTCAAGTACTGATGTCCGAGATGATGATGCCGGAAATTCCCTTACAATAGCATTACTTTCAGTTGTCACTTCATTTGTTGTAGCTGCGGTAGCGGGCGTCGTGTTGTTTGTTTGGAGACGCCGTACCAAGGTACTCAACCGACGATCAACAGCCTCTATGTTGACAGAGGAGCTGTTAGCCGTAGGTACGACCACAGACGACTCGCCGCCGGTATTTGCTTCATTATCTCGTGTTTTGTTCTTAGCTGTCACGTGAGGACGTCGCGAAGTGAAGGCTCTGCTTCCAGAACTGCTGACGTAGCCCGCTGCAGAACTTTCTTCAGGTTGTTTGGTAAATCCATCTGCAGGTACCTGATCTCTGCTGCTGGCACTGGTTGTGGGTTGAGAAAGCAATGCGCTGTCTGTTGTAGTGGAAAGAACTGACTTCTCCGTTGACGTCCTAATCGTCTCTGTACTTGAATCTACCTGCTGGCCGCTTCTGTTATTCCCATTTCGCCGCAAATTATATTTTGATCTTGATTCGTTTGTCGGTTCTTCACTGCTGATATTTCCAGGCGATTTAGGGATTGGAGTGTGCGATGGCTGCTGCAGGACTTCTGTGGAGTTGTATCGGCCACGACTGGACACCATTACTCGGTTGGGTCTGTTGGTATTACCTGCTGTAGAAATAGGCCGAGCAGCGTTCGATTCAGGATCTTTGGTTACTTCAGCACGCGTACTCGAACTCGTTGGCGCGGCTTTGTCAGACGACTTTGTGACGCTATCAACCAGCTCTGTATGTGTATAATTTAATACAACTACCTTGACGGGCATGTCGCTTGTTACTGTACGATTTACTTCATTTGAAGCGTCATTCCTTGGTTCATGAGATCTAGAGAAAGATCGGTCCTTTGTGGATACCGACGTTGTACTATCTTCGTCACCAGGTGTCCCTGTGTTATTCTGAATATCAGTGGCGGGAATTATTGTAGAGTGCGTGTCATTTGAGATGTAATAGAGAGTCCGATTTACCTCGGGTTCTAACTGTGTGTGAATACGAGACGTCTCAAAGTCGAGATGGGTTGCGTTCTCGACCACAAAATCTCTCCTTACAAATGGGATTTTCGAATCATTGTACACGACAGAATATTTGCTTACAAATTCCAGAGAAGTTTCTTCATTTTTCTTATCCGTTGGAGGAGGCTGTGCAGTGATCGTCACTTCTCGCTGTCCAAGCTGCACATTATCACTATGCCTTTGCGCCAGTTCTGGGAACCCATGATTGCCCATATCTTCAAGATTCTGCCGAATGCCTTCTGTCATTTTAGCATGAACATCATCAAACAAACTTATCCGTGGGGTTGTTAATGGAGCATCGAAATTCATAGACTCTGTTCCTGAATGGTGTTCGTAACTGAAAGATGATTTCTTTGACGCGCCTGGGGTTCCGTCGTCAGAATCATCCCCATCGAAGTACGAACCATAACCTCCATCGTATGATGACCTGTTTGTGGTTAAGTAACTCGGTACGTCCTCGTGGACGCCTTCTTGAATACCGTCGGCTTCTAGGAACGAAGACACTGTTTTGACTTCGGGATTACCGTGAGGCGTTGCCGTCGTGGAGCTGCTGCTGCTGCAGGATCCTGCCTTTGTGCAGTTTTCTCCTTTTTTGATCTGCAACTTTTTCAGTCTGGCCTTTGTAACGTCGCTGCTGTTGGATGAGGGCAGATCCACCGCGGTGATGCGTCGGATGTGTCGCCCACCTATCTCTGCTCCCACTTGACAGCATCCTTGCAGCAGAAGGAACAAGCCCAGCAGCGTCACAGCCGCACCTGTCAGCACATCACATAGTTTAATAAGTAAGCAGAAGACTGTGGTCAAGTTGCATGAAAGGGAAAGTACTGACAATGGAAATTTAAAATCCCTTATGAGCAAATTAATAACACTGTATGAAAAACTGGGTACTGCGTGCTCATTAAACAAGCTTTCTGATTTTAATCGGTCGGTCGCTTCCATGGAGTTCATCAGCACTTTGACGCATGGTCTTAGTTTTTTCGTTATTTTTGGCCAGGCAGGGCGACGCGTGTCACTATCATTCGCCTGCCCGTTTTGAGAACATTCAATTATTTAAGCCCCAGGACTAACAGGGTTTTTATTAACAGCAATATCACTATATACATATTTTTTACCCGTTCGTGCACGTTCGTTGCTGGTGCATTTAGTGCCACAAGAAATTAATAACAGTTCGTTCTTTAAAACGCGCAATACCATACAGCGCCATTTTGAAGAACCCTTGAAAAGGAAGAAGATCTGAAAGGGTTTATGAACAAAAACATAAACACAACACGATCAAAACATAAACATAACACGACCAAAACATAAACACAACACGATCAAAACATAAACACAACACGACCAAAACATAAACAAAACACGACCAAAACATAAACACAACACGACCAAAACACAAACATAACACGACCAAAACATAAACACAACACGACCAAAACATAAACACAACACGACCAAAACATAAACACAACACGACCAAAACATAAACACAACACGACCAAAACATGAACAGCAATTTCTAAGAAGCGGTGGAGAGTTGCGTATTTGTGCCAGACACAAAGGGGACGTCGCAAAGAAATTGTTAAGAAAAGAGAACGGCCATACGGTGTGTTCTCTGTGAGGTCCGAATTGAGCGTATCTGTTAATTGAGGGTTTCTTTCTAATGAGAGCGCGTTAATGTTCCCTGTGCAGTCCGAACCGGGTCTATATAACACAGATACACATTAACGGCAATCCAAAATTTTGGTTATTGTCACTGCTCTTAGTTTTCCGGCCGCAGCCTTCGCCGCGCGAACTCTCTGCCGCCGATCCTGTACCCGCGCCCCCTCCCCTGGGCATCTTATCGCGCCTTTATTGTCCAGCGCCCTTGGGAGCGGCGTCACTGATCAAATTTTAATTTTTTAACATGAACACTAGCTGGGACTCAATCCACCGTCCGTCAGCTATAACGTGACTATGTCAATTGACATTTTTGTAAATCATGACATTTTGGCAAATCATGACATTCTGCCCGCAATTTGGTTTTGTGCGGTCCGTGTAATTCCCACAACAAACAGCCAATCATTTCCCTCGACAGCTGTCATCGACTGTTCCTACAAATGGCAGCAGACTGCGTTCTGTGTCAGATATAAAATGAAATTGTAGATTAACTTAAGTCAGCAGTTACCTGATTCCACATTTACTCACTTTAGCACCTTCTTTTCTTCCCAAATTTGATGACGTCAAACAACAGTCTTTAAATTTAGCTTCCTAAATACACACAGATATCTTTAGTATTTATTTTTACATTTACCATTATTTGGTATTTTGTGGAAAGCAATTTCGGTTTCGAATAACGTCTAAATTCATCTTCATATTACACGTTACAACTGACTTAAAATACAAGGTTACAATTACAAGACTTACCATTACAGTACCACTGCTTTTACCACTTTACCAACAATTATGTTAACACCTGAAATATTTGTGCTTCTCGTTAACTGTTGGGCCACAAAATATTCTTCTAAAAGAGAGGAATCTGAGGCAAAATATTTGTTTGATATCTAACTATATTACTTTTTACAGAAATTCGTCATTTTCCTTGTAGGTAAAACTCCACATTCAATACTTTTTTGAATAATAATAATAATAATAATAATATATTTATTTTCATGGGCAATAAGAAAACTGTTACTTTCTTTCATCAGCCCTACATACATTTGTTAGTAGAGTTAAGAAGATGTTGTAAATCAGATAATAAAGATCCAGTTTGTTACGAACCACTACGTGAACACAAATAATGCTCTCTAACAGCGTGTTTAGTCTGTTCACTCTCTGATTTGTTTAAAGTGTAATCCTGACACATATGTTCTAAGTTGAAGAATAGAAGACCAACGTCATGTCACTTGCTACTTTATTTCACTTCTTATGTGCTCAACATGTTTCGGACATTAATACATCCATCATCAGGAGCTTGCGACTATTATGTTGAATTACCACATTGGTCGTATTGTTCTTGGTTCGATGTGTGTTGGGGTTTCTGTGTGTTTGGGTTGGGGTGGTATCCGTGTTGCAGGCTGAAGCACAACTGGTCTGTTCATGTGGAGTGCGGGGGCTGGGGGTTAATGGCCGTTTGAAATAGGGGGGGTTTATTTCTCCGGGGCTTTGTTCCGGAATGAGTTTGCCTAAACCCCTTATTTCAAACGGCCATTAACCCCCAGCCCCCGCACTCCACATGAACAGGCCAGTTGTGCTTCAGCCTCCAACACGGATACCACCCCAACCCAAACACACAGAAACCCCAACACACATCGAACCAAGAACAATACGACCAATGTGGTAATTCAACATAATAGTCGCAAGCTCCTGATGATGGATATATTAATGTCCGAAACATGTTGAGCACATAAGAAGTGAAATAAAATAGCAAGTGAAATGACGTTGGTCTTTTATTCTCCAACTATCACAATGATGCACGGTCCAATATAAATAAGTTGTGCTAAGTTAATTATACTTTCATTGAAACGTTGACGTCATTTCATTTACTTTAATTTATACTTCAGTGCACAAATCAGGTCCTAAAACAGGTGCCACAATCAAAGTGTGCCCAATAACAGTTTCATACTTGCAAGCAAACTTTATCGCGATAAATTATGCTGGTGAGGGAATGGAAGTGGCATTAAATACACGCAACAGTGACTCTTGTGTGTTCAGATGAGCGTTAAGTTACATGGAAGTTGCATCGCACGAATGCGCTCGTGAAAGAAAGAAACGGCGCAATTTAAGTTCCACAGTAGCTCGTGCAAGGAATTAACTTTTAACTTTTTCTGCTTTTCAAATTTTCATACCTGTTTCTCCATCTGTTCCATCACATTATTCAAATTTATGTTCTTTGCATTATTTTTTTCTTTTTACTTTTGATAAGGCCGATTTCTGTTTTATTTTACGATAATCGTCATCTGGAATGGTGTGGAACGTGACGTAATACAAAGGTTTTAACGAAGGTTTCCTTGTATCCAGAATATCACACGGCTGCACGGCGCATGCGTAAATGTTAACTTCATTCCATGCGAGTTCGTATGCTGCTAATGACACATGACGAACACTGCAAATAACGTGAGTTAGCGCCGAGTGTTCGAACAAAATCCTCAATACAAACAAAAATAAACAGACTATTTACGTAAACAATATGCGTAATTTATGTATTATATTTATGTATGTAAAAGATAAAGCATTCCCATTACAGGCCTGGACAGGCCCCGAGGGTTCCAGGAAGTTAAGGTTCCCAGATTTTCGTGACAACGGCCAAGGATGGTGGTAGGTTGTCAGCCAAACGCACCGGCCGCCTTTACCCCCAGGAAATACTCCTGATACTCATTTCTGTCATAGGCTGTGTCGACCCCAGGGCCATAGTGCGATCGGAAGGATTTTATGTCAATGAAAAATCCACTGACACCAGCTGGGATCGAACCAGCGACCTTCCGAATTGTAGCACAGCACCTTAACCACTGTGCTAC
>Ga0123354_10012709_pt1 | contig 13043 bp, 8 predicted proteins | sample TergutLab28metaG_2_FD_97872 | JGI IMG/M metagenome (GOLD analysis project Ga0123354, IMG submission 97872) | Labiotermes labralis P4 segment gut microbial communities from Petit-Saut dam, French Guiana - Lab288 P4 | ecosystem: Host-associated > Arthropoda: Insects > Digestive system > Gut ...
TCTTCTATGCTCAACATGTTTCGGACATTAATACATCCATCATCAGGAGCCTGCGACTTTTCTATTGTATCACCACATTGGTCGTGTGTTCTTGTTTCGATGTGTGTTGGAGTTTCGGTGTGGTTGGGTTGGAGTGGTATCCGTGTTGCAGGCTGAAGCACAACAATTTTGCTAACGCTCCTAAAACTGCTAAGTACGTGAGGTAAAACAACATTTATTTTGGTGTAGACTCTTTATAAAATTCTAAAACATAATTCATTTTTTCAATTTTCTTTTTATTACTTGTTAATATATTGAGGTACAGTCTTTACACCGGCAGGTTAAATGTAAAAACATGTTTGGCAAAAATGCTTAAGTGATTTGTGTTGTCAGCTAGTTCTGTGGACACAACGCAAAAAAAAAATCATTCATTATGACACAAATACTTGCAGCACGGTAATGGTGGTGCTCTGTATCCAACGAAAGAAGAGGCGTAGGAATTTATATTATTTCACACATAAATAAATTCCAAGAATTAATTGAACGCCCAGTGGAAAGAGTAGAAAGCCGACGCGGGAAAGAACAAGAAAGACACTGTACGTGTAACGTAAAATTAAGGCGCGTTCGTGCAACCATTGTTTGTTGTGGAAAGGCAATAAATATTACATAATCTGGGTGTGTGTTTGTAGCCTTGGTTATCCAGCATGCAATGAGCATGCTCTGTATTATGTTTCCATCAACTGCCCGTCTGTCTGTATCATATTTTTGAACATAATCTCGTAAAAGTTACGATCTCAGGAAAAGCTGATACTGAATATAAAATCTGTATTTTGATTATCTCTACAAATTTGTCTGAAATATTTTTCATTCCAGGAAGAATTCAGAGAGATATTATCATAAATATACAAAGGTTTTCATGTAAACTACCCAGTACTATTTTTATATTTTAATTAAAATTAGGGTTTCTAAAAAAATTTTCGAAAATTTCTTAAACTATCTAATTTCTTGAAAATTCTTACAGCGGGATCTGAATTTCTTCCGTGAGGACGGTCGGACACACAGGCACATGAATAAGTTAACAGTTGCTTTTCGCAATTTTGCTAACGCTCCTATAACTGCTAAGTACATGAGGTATAACAACCTCTATTTTGGTGCAGAATCTTTATAAAACTCTAAAACATAATTTATTTTTCCAATTTTCTTTTTATTACTTGTTAATATATTGAGGTACAGTCTGTACACCGGCAGGTTAAATGTATCCTCTGTTATTAGAGACAACGTAGAAAATTAATAACAGTTTTACATACGTTTACATAAGTAGCCCAAGTCACAGCTGAAACTACAAACTTCGTCGCCACGCTGGTTTAAATGGATCTGAAATGAAATGAAACGTAAAATGAAGCAGCCTCATAACCATGCAATCGCTGCATGTTTTGAAATACGGTGCGCAGACCACTTAATTGACTTCATTTTGCTCTTTTCCAAATTCTTGATACGGAATCCAAAATTATTTCATGTCTACAGTCAAGGAGCAGCAGTTTCAGCGGTTTCTATTGTTATAAAAAATGCGTGCTGCACGAGGCACTACTAACGTGCTTTTAATACATGCGAGAAACGCCAGCTGATATATGAATGCAATTTAATTAACATGTAATCCACCTAAAGCCACTACCCATATAGTAGCTCTATTAGCTTCTTTCATATTACCGACCAGGATATATAATGACAGACAGCAGACTACCTGTTCACCAACATTCATAGCGTTTCTACTCCATAAAATATTTTTGTACCATCTGCTTAAAATAGATTCTAAATAAGAGAATGGCACTTTTTTTTCGGCGAACTAATGAAACGGTAGTGTAATATCACTTAGAAAACTAAAATTAATCTACGTTACGCATGGTTCAGGCCATTCCTCACCGAAAATACAGTGTGTTTCTATTATAAATACAAGTCGATGATAGTTGAATAAAGATAGAGCAACTTGATGTCACGTGCTTTATAATTTCATTATTTAATGCTCAACATGTTTCGGATGTTAATACATCCACCCTCAGAAGCTTGCGACTTATTTCTTGAGTTATTTCATGGGTTGTATTGCTCTGGTTCGATGTGTGTTGGTGTTAAGTTGTGGTTTGGCTGGGGTGGTGTGGTATCCGGATGCAGGCTGAAGCACAAGTGTGTGCGTGTGTGTGTGTGTGTGTGTGTGTGATGTGTGTGTCACAGAGACTGAGCAGGTGCGACAATAACCTTCTAGACCTAAAATGATTAAAGAGAAGAGGTCAGACTAAGAAAAAAGAAACAAAGAATGTATTTTGGAGGAATGAAATCGAATAGGTTTCAAAAAATGATGGACATATACATTTAACTCTTTTCCCATCACCTTAACCCTTACTCTGCGAAAGTGGAAAATATGATGAGCTCCTAGTAATGCCAGCAGATGGTAGATGGGATTTAACTTGGCTTTTAAAGGGTTAATTCATGAAAAGTGAAAAAGAGTAAACAATTTCCAAATTTTATGAATGAAGCGACTGGGCTTCAAATCTCTTTGGCCTCGAATCTGCACATGAGTGGTTCGAGAATAAAAAATAGAATTAATTATAGCGTCTTAATTATATTCTCTTGAAATTATATTAGCACTTTGTGCTCATTAATCTTATGACTTGTTTAAACTTGAACAACCTTTACGATTTCTTTCTTACAAAGTTTAATCTTTAAACACTGCATAAAGCACGCGTAACTAGGGCCCATATAAAGCATATTGGAAGTGCCTGAACTTGGGAGCGAACGGCATAATGAGGGAAATTAGAAAAGTACATAATCAGTCTCTTACCTTTCCTCAAACTTCATTGTAATTTTAGGTTAAGCTTCCAGGATTCAGAGGAAATTTGAGAAATATATAAAGTATGTTACTTGAAAGCCCACATAAGGATAGATATATTTAAAGTTATAAGAATGGATGAAAGACAAGACTAAAATTAATAATACAAAACGAATTCTTGATCATCGAACTTGGATAAACTGACAGCAGAACACTATTAATATATTTGTATTCTTGCACTTACCCCCCTGAAGTGGGCCATGTTAGAGGCAGAAACATCTTAGTTGTCACTTACTTACTTACTTACTCCATGGTGCAGAGTCCTTCTTGAGCAGCTAACTGGTTTGCAGCTAGTCAAGAAATGCCTCACATTTCACGGAACCCGAAGGTTCATTACCGCACTCACAAGCGTCCGCCACCTGTCTCTATCTTGGGCCAGCCCAATTCAGTCCATACACCCACATCCCACCTCCTGGAGATCCATCCTAATATTATCCAACCATCTAGGCCTAGGTCTCCCCAGCGGTCTCCTTCCCTCCGGTTTCCCCACCAAGACCCTATACACCCCCTCTCCTCACCCATACGCGCCACATGCTCAGCCCATCTCATTCTTCTCGATTTTATCACCCGCACAATATTGGGTCGCTATATAATAAAATTACATCACAAAACAAAATCGCATTTGTTGGTGTTTAATGAATTCTATATGATACAGAACTCTTTTTTAGGAGCGTTTACAAAATTGCGAACAGCAACTATTTGTTTCTTCATGTCAGTCCGTCCGCATGGAACAACTCGGCTCCCAGTGGGCAGATTTTCATGAAATTTTACATTTTAATATTTTTCTAAAATTTGTTGAAAATATTCAAGATATTTTAAAATCTGACAATTGTAATTGGAAATTTAACATACATACATTTATGATATTAACTGGTACAGATTCTCCTAGAATGAAAAGTTCGTCAGACATATTTGTAGAGAAAATCGATACACACATTTCATATCAAAGAACTTTTTCCAGAAAGTCGTGCCGTCTATGAAATAATGTGGAAAAATTTAGTATAGACCGGTAGGCCACAGGTAACAACACAATACGGCGTATGCTTTTTGTATGTTGGATAAATGAAGCAACACGCGCACACAAAGAATATGTAATAGGAAGGACATTCGAAAAATAAATTTACGACGTGTATATTTTAATTTGGACAGGACTATAGTGACCTGATCTGTTGTGTAGAGAATGTTGTAGTGTTGGCAGGTAAAGCTGTGTCATTGGACAGCACTTCGAACATCACACTAGGTGTCTGCTGTTTGTTTGACATGGTGACTCGACTGGAACAGTTGTCCGAAGAGGAGGTCCGTTCTGTAATTCTTTACTGCATGCTAGGCATGTTTTTTTTTTTTGCAGCCGAGATTCGTCGTCGGATAGTCGAAGTTTACGGGGAAGAAGTGGCGAGTCGTCGAAGTGTGACGAAGTGGTGTTCAGACTTCATATCCCTCCAAGCTGGGACAAAGGGCAATGAGAGAATTGGCAGACTTACAGCAGCAGTCACACCCGAGAACAAAACACGTGTTGCAGCAGCTGTCTTGGTTAACAGAAGAGTGACTGTAAGTGAGCCTGAGCATGATTTGGATCTGTCGCGTGGGATAATTGTCAGATTATTCAGGAGTTAGGCTTACACAAGATTCGTGCGCGATGGATACCGCTAGCACTATCGGAACATCACAAGGCGCGAAGAATTGTTAGTAATGTTTCATTCCTCCAAGAGTACGCCAATCTTGGTCATGATTTCCTCGAAGCATGGTCATTGGAGACGAGACATTGGTTTACCATAACTCCCTGGAGACAAAACGTTCAAGCATGGAGTGGAAACATATTGAGTCCCCGCGATCGAAAAAAAATCAAGATGGGAAATCTGCTGGTAAATTGTGTTTTGAGACCACAAGAGTGTACTGGTAGTGGATTTAATGAACAAGGGCACAAGAATCAATGCAGCCTCATATTGTGCAACCCTACAACGGTTACGAGTAGCTGTTAAACAACAAGGTCCTGGACTGCCCACAAAAGATGTTTTGCTGCTGCAAGATAACGCTAGGTCCCACATCTCGACTGCAACACAACTCTTGCAGTGTTTCAGGTATACCCGTACAATCTTGGAACATCAGCCACACGGCCCAGACCTGACGCCGAAGTGATTTTCACCTCTTTTCCCGCCCTTAACGATCATCTTTCTGGTCACAAATGGGCAAGTGACTACGACATGAAAACAGATGCAGAGGTGACTGAAAACGCAGGGCACAGATTTCTACGAGGCAGTAATTAACAAACTAGTCCCACGACTAGACAAATGCCTCGATCTTGGTGGGGACTGTGTCGAAAAATAAAGTGGCAAACATTAATAATACCTGTTTGTCTTTTGTTCAAAATGCATTATATACATGAACATATTTCTACCTGCACCTTATTGCTTGTTCACAGCAATAATGGTTAGGGGAACGCGTCTGAATGTTGCGTTACAATTACATTGCCTCTCTTATATAAGAAACGTGGCTCAACAGACTTCGGATGCGATAAAAAAAAAAGGTTTTTTTTTATTATATGTATGCCAGTACGTCGTATAAAGCGATATACTGATTGCTTGAACACACATTTCATAATAAGCTTGTTAGCTTCTTAGAAACTCGCAATTAACAAAACATTTTCTACAGAAAAACTCAAATAAAGGGTAAAATTAAAGTGGATTTTAACTGAGAAGTTTAAGAGGCTGTAAAATGGATATAAGAAATTCTAGCGAAGATTATATTGTACCTTCTTATATATTTTGACCAGATGAGCTACTCTAAACTTGACAAACAAGTTTGTACTACATGGAGTTTCGGCCTAAGCATCGCAATTCCATTCTGATTGGCACTCAGTTTGCCGAATATGCGGGCTGGGTTGTTCAAGGCTTTGAGAACTTCCAAGTTCACGTAAGCTGACAGAGATAAAATTGTATGCTCTGCTTCTTATATAGACGCCTGAGGCATAAAGCACTGGATTTGGCTGTCGCTTGCAAATCTCAGTTGAGTGTGTGTATTAAGTGAAGTTTAGAGTTCAGGTTGTGGAGTATTCCCACTCCTCAGCAGTGGCAGCCAAGCCTGAATTATAACCTACAGACGTAAGTGGGATAAGAAGTAAACTTCACCAGATTATCATGCAAAAAAAAAGAGAAGCTGTATTTGTCCTGTGGCAAGGCTAGGACAGTCAGATCTGGGTACACACAGTTGACAGGTGCATTTGCAAATTTGCACCCTACTGTTCTTCATTCACATAAATACCCAACAGTCAAAGTTATGTACAGGGGAGATGGAGATTAGAGTTTAAACAATTAATTACGCAAACAAACAAATGCTTCCCCCCATTTTCCAGAAGTGTGACAAGCGGCAGAATTACTGCACTGCATAAAAACATTATTTTGCGTTACTTAAATAAGCTTCCATATTGTGAAGGGTATTTTTACATAAAACGATCAAATGTTTAGTGAGGATTTTAGTGTCTTTTGAGTCGCATATGGATTTAGGTCATTTTGCGAGAACATTGTGTTACGAGAGCACAAGGGGATGTCGTCTCCATCTCTCTGCCCATATGTAATTTAGTATTACTGAGAATTTTAATTTCGAACATCCCGTTGTATTAAAATTAAGTAAATGGCAGTCGACACAAATACTTGTACACTCAGTCGTTTCGACTCTCATTTAAGTAACTGTGACTCAGAATTTGCACTCCAAGCCTTCCAAATCAGCACATAGAGCCTTGACAAGTACTGTCAAATGTACAGTAAATGACTTGTTTATGCAATAAATTACAAATACCAAACTGGGATCTTTGCAGCTCTGTGAAGAAGAACACGTGCGTTTAGTTGCAATTAAAAATATTCTACTATGCCTAGACACATGCCCGCCAAATGAAGAGCCGTCCGCAAGATCTTCTCGTTATTTTACGGAAAAAAAGTTAACCATAGAACCAAGACAAAAAAAACCCGTGATATCAATTGATAGTAATCAATACCAATTTAAAATAATTAACAAATTACTAACAATTATTATCGATGAAATCAATCCGGCGTGTACTCACATTACTCATATTACATAATTTACAACGCTTAACTTTAAATAACTTAGTCTATCCGAAGCAGTAACTACTATGTGACAAATATTAAAAATCCCTCTACGAGTCGGTACGAGGCTTTGAGTTTGAGAGGTTTTTATTTACATGTCGTTGGAAGGATTCTCTTTTACTGGGAGTGGGTAGGATCTGTAACGTTTTTTATAACGTAGCTAAACCTGACACACCTACAGAAAATAAACATGTGGCACATTCTCAACGTCACACACAATTTGAATGCACAGGTAACTGTAAATTTATCCATAACCATACCATTAAGGCGTAAAGGGTGTATAGTTTAGCTTCATTTTTTCTTCAACTTGGCTCTTGATAAAGGCCAGTGGTCAACTTCGCTTTCTGGCTTTTATCCTGGGAAAATGGCCCCTCTACCCATTGAGTGAGAGGTGGCGACGTTCGGAGAAATTATATAGACTTTTGAAAAACAGATAAACTTCTTGTCTTTCTCGGGCATGGAAAAATACACGTTGGCTCTCTAGCCAATAGTTAATCACTATATCGCCTGAGCTATTCAAGCTACATTAGAACACATATGTTTGTAAATCAAAAGTATGGCGTACATGAAATTTCAGTCAATGTCGTTTCTCTGGATCCTGCAATCCTCAACTCCTGCAGTCGACACTTCTACGACTAACAGAAGACATAGAAGACATTGTCCTGGAGCTCCTTGGCTTCATACGTTAACAAGAGTTTTTGCAGATATCTTTAAGTGAGTACAAATACGTGTCGCATGCTGACCGCCAGAAGCCCTCTTGGCCTTCTCCCTCAGAGTCAAAGTTCAACGTATCTGGTGACCACATCTTATAACATTGACATAAAATGATACGGTAAGATGTACAGTTGTAGTGAACATGCGTATTGTACATACACAGATGTAAAATTACAAATCACATGGAATTACTGGACTCGTCTGCTGTGTACAGACTGAATAGAATGTACAGTAGAAACGTAAGTTCTAAAGCATATAAATTTCACTGTGGTGGCTTGTAGCAGGATGTTTTAGAAAATAGATTGCTGGTTGACATGGCGGACAGAGCGGTTTTATTGCTGGAGTTTGTGATACTATCTGGTTAGGAAACATATTCAACTGATATAGGTTTTCGTGAGTAAAAACTTCTTGACAATTTGCAGACTGTTTTAATACAGGCGGATAGAAAAAGCTCACGCGTTCGTAGAAGTGTAACTGTCGTGACCAAACATTAGAAAGTCTGAAGGTACCATGTCATTCCTACAGGTGCCTATGCTCTATCCCTAATTACACGTCCCCTTATAGAAACGGGAAATATGACAATTTCTATAACACGCCTTGTAATTCTAAATATTTTCCTACTGTTAGTATTCGAAATTTTTCATAAAAATTTCAATTACTTTTTATGGTCCTTATCCGTGCATTAAAGGAATGTCTAAATTTGTGGAGTAGATCAGCAAGTGCAGTGTGCATTTGTAGATCTACTAAATAAATATATATATTGTAAAATATGTCTAAATATGTTCTAGTGTCAATATCATTCCAAGATATTTGTGAATGATCCTTTCCCAGGTTATATTTTCAGGCATTTGTGCTTCTCAATCAAAAGGGTTTATGTAAAAGTTCTGAATTTGTGTTATTTTGAGAATGAAAATGTACTGAGAAAAAGTTTAATAAGAAAATCGGAATAAGAAATAAGATTAGCTAAACCTTCCCAAACTTATATTCTCACATCACGAAATCAGTTTTACAAAACATTTGGAAGTAAAAGTCAACACAATCAAAATTTAATGTGTCTGTTGTCTTAACAATTGCTACATAAAATGATGTTAAGGTTCAGATATGCCTCGAAATTTGAGAAGTTATGCTGCACTCGAATGAAGTACGAAATCAATTATTTAAATTCCAAGTATAAATAATATAAAGTGGCAGTAATGCATACAGTCGTGTTCTGAGAGTTTCTCCACTAATGGAACAGGAAAAAAAATTGCTTAAATGAGAATTCTGAGGGATGTTTCTGGACGTCCTCTCAAAATCAAATCTAGCTACACTAACGTTGAAATTAAAGGAAATGTATTATCAATTACAGAACTGAGGAATGCAAAGTAAATTCCTTGGAATACACTCGATGCCTGAAAACAAATAAATTCGCTCATTGTGCTACAGATTACTCACACAAAAGAATCGGAGAGTTTGCAGGGACAAGAGAATTTTGGGAAAACTCTCCTTGGTATGGAACAAAACACTTACAGCTTTACTGAAGGCGGAATAGGAAAAATAATTAGAAAAATGTAAAATATTTGAGTAGCATGATCCTGAGAACGTTTATAATATGCAAGATTGCAGGATATCACAGCCCGGCTGGTTACGTTCTAAATAATTTTTGCTGTGAAAATCCGAAAAATTATAAATCATTAGGCGAGATCTCAGTCTTCCAACACGATGTAGATAAAGTCTTATTCTGGTTTGTTATGCTGCGTAGGATGGTAGTTATCTGCCGATACACTAAAGGGCTGCCAACATAAGCTACCTAACAACACACAAGAGCAAAGACCTTAAATCATTATCATTCATTTAAACATTTTTAATGAGATACACGTGTAACAAGACACAAGGAAAGGATAATTTATGTTTGTGACATGTCAGTATACTTGCAACGGCATTGTTACATTCGATGCTTGTTGGATCGTGCAGGTGCTATAGCCTGCAGCCCGGACACTACTCCAGCCTAACCGCACCTAACCTCCAACCTACAGCAAACCAAGAACGAAACGACCAATGTGGTAAGCAACATCATAGTTGCGAACTCCTGATGATGGGCGTAATAATGCCCGAAACATGTTCAGCCTATATGAAGTACAATAAAATAATAAGTAGCATATAGTTGGTTCTCATTCTACAGCATTGTTACGTTTGAAATTTGAATTTACAATTACTATTACTTTTCCCCGCAGTATCCATTTTCTAGGTGTTCTTTCCTTCGTCTAATTTTTGTTATCTTCCGCGGACCCAAGCCCGATCGGTAAGTACAGTTGATATAAATCTTAATTAATGAGATCACAATGAACAAATTCATACAGGATGGAGCTGTGCTTAAATTACAGCTTTACAGCAATGTGCAGTTAGCTATCAAGTGTAAAGTTTATGTTCAGATATTATCAGTGACGTTCTGGTATTAAATTACCTCTCCATTTCCACTGCCAGGGGCCACAGAATGTATATTTAAGGAAGACTGTTATTGATCCTTTTACGTTTTCTATAAAGTTTATGTTTTAAAAATATCTACATTAAAATATTCAGAAATTGTGGAAAAAACGAGGTGGTAATTGTGTAATGTACCTTGTAGTTCTAGATATCAGCCAGACGTCCACTGTCCTTTGTTCAAAGCAACTGACACACAGTGTGTAGTGCAGTTCAGCCATTAGATGACGCGTGGGTAGATAAGGGAATGCAGTCGTTAAGAGAAAATGAAGAGCGTCGTTATGACTGCATCCAGTGCCGCAAAATTTATGTTTTGGAAAGATATGAATGCATCATACCATCACGGATGGTATCAATAGTAACAAAAAAAGGTAGTTTAGAAGTTAGAACCGAGACGTAAATAAAACAGACTCTGAATATTTAATCTTCTTTTTGCGTTGTATCTTGAAAGAAACGATACTTGAAATAGAAAAATTGCAATAGAGGAAAGCCGAATGTTTATGCTGAATTATAAAGTGTGTTATTGTAGTTATACTCAACAAGATATTCTGATTATTCTGCTTATGTTATTTAATATAACATGAGTATCAAGAGTTAGTGAAATTTAAAGATTAAGATACATAGAACTATAATTTTGCCTGTTGTTTTGTATGGGTGTGAAACTTGGTCGTTGGCATTGCGGGAGGAAAGGAAGCTGACGGTGTTTGAGAACATTGTGTTGAGGAGAATATTTGGTCAAAGGAGGGAGGAGGTAACGGGGGAATGAAGGAGATTGCATAACGAGGAGCTAAATGATTTGTACTCCTCACCCAATATTGTGCGGGTGATAAAATCGAGAAGAATGAGATGGGCTGAGCATGTGGCGCGTATCGGTGAGGAGTGGGGGGAGTATAGGGTCTTGATGGGGAAACCGAAGGGAAGGAGACCTCTGGGGAGACCTAGGCATAGATGGGTTGATAATATTAGGACGGATCTCCAGGAGGTGGGATGTGGGTCTGTGGACTGGATTGGGTTGGCCCAGGATAGAGACAGGTGGCGGACGCTTGTGAGTACGGTAATGAACCTTCGGGTTCCGTAAAATGCGGGGAATTTCTTGACTAGCTGCAAACCAGTTAGCTGCTCAAGAAGGACTCTGCACCATGGAGTAAGTAAGTAAGTAAGTACAAAAGCTGGTGAAATTAATATTACTTACAGATAAAGAGCTACAGTCAACACTGTTAGGTGCGAAACGAAGGTCGCAACCTCCTCTCCCGGATGTCGTGGCTTGTGGGTCACTTCACAGTCACTTTATAGTATGGAGCCGAAAATTTTTGTCGGGGATTTTTTTCCTTTGCCGCTGCGGTCCAGCGTGGGCCATGGCGGCCTCGTTCACGAGGTGTCGAGATCACACACAGCGAGGCAGCACAGTCGGTAGGACTCGCCTGACCGAGTGATCAGCTCGTCGCAGAGACCTCCACCTGACAACACACTACATTCTAGATCACACACAACGACGCCACACAGTCGGTAGGACTCCTCTGGACGAGTGATCAGCTCGTCGCAGAGACCTCCACCTGACAACACACAACACTCCCAACAGAAAATCATCCTTGACCCCGGCGGGATTCGAACCCACTATCTCAGCAGAAGGGTTGCCGCAGACATACACCTTAGACCGCGCGGCCCCTTGGACCGGCTTTGTCGGAGATTAATCATAGGAAAACCGGCATAAGCTGATAAAACTTCTGATATTTTATGCTATCAGACTGTACAATGACGTAGAAATGCCTATACACCTAATAAATTATTTTATTCTACGTCACATTACTGTGGACAATTCTTGCTAACAATGAAAGCTGCTTTGCCGCCGGACGTAGGTGTATTCATTAAAATGGTTTTTAAAATAGAGTATTATGGATATGGAGGTTTGGATTCCTTTTTAATATGGCTAATGTGTGTATTTATGTAATCGTAATCGAAGGTGTTTTAGAATATTCAAACCAGGATTGAAATGTCTAAACACTTTGTATACTTCAAAATTTAAATTAAAACAATATTGCCACACGCCAAAGACCAAAGTAAGCTCACATGTTTGCTCGTCGAAGACAAAAACAGAGTTTTTTTTCAATCGTCGAATTCCAAGAACATAGAATTTTGTCTTACACATTGACTTACTCACTCTTTGGCTCCACGGCTCCACGGCCTTGCCCACCTTAATTACGGAAGCTCATTCTTCCCTATCCATGCCTTCTTCCGCCTTCACTTAACCTTCATCTCCCGTAGATCATTCTTTACATCTTCTACCCATCTAATTCTAGACCTTCCCCTTTTTTACTTTCATCCTCTTTACTTCTAGATATTCTCTTAACTGTCCTTCCCTGATTCATTCTTACTAAATGTCTAATCCTTGCCAGTCTCTTCTTTTTAATCTCTGCAGCTATGTCTAGTTCTCTATATAGCTCCCTCAAGGCCTGATTACCTCTTATTCTCCATATTCCTTGCACTAACGCTAGTCCATACATCTTTCTAAATATTTCCCTCTCCCATATACTCAGTCTTATCGTTTCCATTTCAATCACAACTTCTGTTTCACTCCTATACACTACAACAGTACACTCATAACAAATCAAAAGTGTGTTTACTTATTTACTAATTAATTTCCGTAGCTGAATTTATATATTCACTGTTCGAAATAACAGCTCCGATGTTCTCACCAGCACTAGGACAATTCTAATATAATATAATATAATAATATATTTATTTACTACAATTGGGTTGTTACCCGGTGGCAGTGGTTATTTTACATGTAAACAAAATATGAAATTGGTTACTACTAGATTTAAGTCGGGAGGGCTATATGAGAAGCATGTAGTGGCAACTTGGAATCTTGGGAACCATCTCAGCATTTGCTTATAGACACAGGGAAACCAAGA
>Ga0123354_10012712_pt1 | contig 13041 bp, 10 predicted proteins | sample TergutLab28metaG_2_FD_97872 | JGI IMG/M metagenome (GOLD analysis project Ga0123354, IMG submission 97872) | Labiotermes labralis P4 segment gut microbial communities from Petit-Saut dam, French Guiana - Lab288 P4 | ecosystem: Host-associated > Arthropoda: Insects > Digestive system > Gut ...
AAGGCGCAATTCTGTCATTGCGAGTTCTGCATAGCAGGACGAAGCAATCTAGTCGGCTTTGTGTTATGGGTTGCTTCGCTACGCTCGCAATGACTGGGGGCAATGCGGGAAAGCCTCACGCAAAGGCGCAATTCTGTCATTGCGAGTTCTGCGTAGCAGGACGAAGCAATCTAGTCGGCTTTGTGTTATGGGTTGCTTCGCTACGCTCGCAATGACTGGGGGCGACTTGCAGATAGTAATGTGGGGCTATGCCCCGCTTGTTTTGTGGTGACTGTGCCACTGTAGTGGACTGAAGCAGTCCTACTGTAGGCAAAAATGCGGGGCACTTGTCGGCAGGCTAGCAGGTATGGTATGTTATTATAAAGTTAAGCTGTTTTACCATAGTTTTGTCGGGCTGTACAGTTCGGAAATGTATGAATAAATTCATACATAACCCTCTTTCGTTGACCGATATAATTAGTATTGGGAGATTTTATAAATGGATTTGAATGTCTTCAGGCAAAAAGTATTTAAACCATCTTATCAAAAGTTAAAAAATATATTTTCAAAAATAACTAAAAGCAAAGGCAAATGGAAAATCTATACTGTTTTATTTGTTTTTACTTTTTTTATATTTCTGATAATAACAATACAGTATGCCGAAAGCCGTCAGAATTCCGTATATGGAAAAAATAGCGCATACGACATCTATCTGCCGGAATATAACAGATATGAAAAAGAGATAGTAATAAAATCCGGAGAAACAATTGCATCAATTCTTTATGATATTGGCGTCTCAAACAATTATTCCAAAGCAATAATAGAAAGCCTTTCCCCTTTTTATAATCTTAAAAAGCTTCAGCCGGGCAAAAAAATAAAATTCATTATTTTTCAGGAAGGAGAACAGTCATCTCCTTTTATAGAACTTCTTAAAATTGAAAAATCACCGGGCATAGAAGCAAGAGTTTGTTATAAAAATGGTTCGTATGAAACAAAACTGGTTGAAGTAAAAACAATCCCCATCTATTTTGCAAAACATGGAGTTATAGAAAATACTCTTTATGGCGATGCCTTAAAAGCAGGCATACCTGATTCCGCTATTATGGAAATGTTTCAGCTTTTCTCATTTGATGTTGATTTCCAGAGAGATATATATAGAGGAAACAAGTTCAAAATGTTTTTCAGAAACATAATCAATCTGGATGGAGAAACGGTTTCAAGAGGCGATATTATTTTTGCAGAACTTGAGACTGCATGGAAAACCCATAAAATTTATTCTTTTACAGGTGATGACGGAAAAACAGATTATTTTAACGAAGAAGGGCTTAGCATAAGAAAGACATTGCTTAAAACTCCAATCTATGGAGCAAGAATATCATCAGGATATGGCAACAGGTCGCATCCTGTTGAAGGCTACAATCATATGCACAGAGGCCTTGATTTTGCAGCGCCAAAAAACACTCCAATAATCGCATCGGGATCAGGCACTGTAGAACTTGCGGGATGGAATGGAGGATATGGCAATTGCATTATTATCCGCCATGCAAATGAATATAAAACACTTTACGCTCACATGAATGGCTATGCAAATGGTGTAAAAAAAGGGAAGTATGTAAAGCAGGGAGAAATAATAGGGTATGTTGGGACAACAGGTGTTTCTACAGGAAACCATCTTCACTATGAAATTATTTTTAGAGGGCAGCAGATAAACCCTTCTACAATAAGAACCCCTTCGGAAAAAAAGCTATCAAAAGAAGAGCTTAGTCGTTTTTTTATAGAAGCAAAGAAAATTGATGAAGAATATGAAAATGCTGCCAAGAACCTTTAGGCTATTTTTGCCATGAATAAACTTGCGGAATAATAGACAGCTTTCCGGGTACATAGACAGCTTCGCCTGCCCCAAATGGCTTTTTGGAACAAAAGTAAATTTCTTAATAAACCCTTGGGATTACCCCGAATTAACTTACAGAGCAGTGGATTCTCCATCCATAATATAGTGATTAATAAAACCTTCGGGGTACATAGACGGCTTCGCCTACTACTGTTCACAATCAATAAATTAAGATATTATACCTAAGTCTTATAAAAAAATGAGGTTAGAGTAATGGAGTTCCTTGCAAAAAAACTTGTTGGCCTTTTATTGCTTACAATTGGAATAGTTATGTTTCTTGTTGAATATAAAGCGCTTCCGCACAGACCAAAAAATCCCCAAAAATGGGATGAACTTCATGCAAAATATTACAGGCAAATAAAACTTTCAGGGAGAGTATCGCTCCTTTTAGGATTGACTTTTATTTTAACAGGCGGACCTCTCTAAGATCCTTTGCAATCAAGTTGAATAATTTAGCACCTGTTATTCTTTTATTGGATATCCCTGCGCAAGTTCATCACTATAAGAAATACGTATATTTGTAACTTTTCCTTCAAAATACAGTGGCTTTCCTGCAAGCGGATAGTTCGCATCTACCTTTACCTTGTCTCCACTTACCTCAACTACTGTAAGTATATAGATAACATCCTTGATAGTTACCTCGAACTCCATTCCGGGTTCAACTTTTGAATTTTCATCATCTTTAAAATTTTCCCTGGGCAAGGTAAAAACCATATTTTCATCTCTTAGTCCATACCCTTTCTCCGGAGGCACAGATACGGAAAAAAAATCTCCTACTTTTTTACCTTCCAAAGCTTCCTCAAGTCCCTCTACAATATTTCTAAAGCCATGAAGATATGTAAGTTTACCGTTTTTTTCGCTTGAATCAATGATTTCGCCTTTTTCGTTTTTTAAAACATATTCAATTGTCACAACCATTTTTCTTGTTACCTGCAATTTATACCCCCCGACAATGTAGCCTCCGCGCTACCCCATGTTATTTTACAAAAATATTTTATTGAAATAAATTAAGTAAGGTATATTATTAAATATATTTTTCATATTCAATTGGAATAGGGCTATTTTTTAATTTTTCCTGCGGATAATTGGAATTTATCAACATTCCGGGACCAAAGGGACATGGTATATTGGTTCTGACAGGAAAGAATCGTATGCGGAATAAAAAAAGTTAAAAGGAAAACAAATGTCAAAATATTTTATAGGCATTGATCTGGGCGGTACAAATACAAAAATCGGGATTGTTTCTGATAAAGGAGAAATAATTGATAAAGGAACCATTATCACATGGGATTTTCCCATCCCCCATTTATTTAAAGAAGAATTAAAAAGAGTAATTAAAGATATATCACAGAAAAACAAAATAGAAATTTCCAGCATAGGGGGCATAGGCATAGGCGCGCCAAATGTAAATATGTATACATGTTCAATTGAATCCCCTCCAAATCTTCCGTGGAAAGATGGAATAAATTTAAAAGAGGGGCTTGAGGATATTGCGTTGGTTTCTGCTACCAATGATGCAAACGCGGCTGCTATTGGCGAAAAACTTTTTGGCTGCGCAAAATCTCTTACAGATTTTATTGTAGTTACACTGGGAACAGGAATAGGCGGTGGAATATTTTGCGATTCAAAACTCTTTAGTGGCAAATATGGTTTCGCGGGAGAGATTGGGCATATTGTTGTTGAGCAGGGAGGGAGGAGTTGCAACTGCGGCAGAAAAGGGTGTATTGAAAAATATTGTTCTGCCGGAGGGATTGTAAAAACAGCGCTTGAGTTAATTGAAAAAAATAACTCACCCGGCTCTAAAGCTGGCATGTTGGCAGGCGAGTGCCAACCAGAAGGCATTAAAAGCATCAGTACAAATTTAAAAAATTACAATCCTAATACTCTTACAGCAAAAATAATCGCAGAGGCAGCTTATAAAGGAGACAGCGTTGCAATAGAAACATTTGATATAACAGCAAAATATCTTGCTTCTTTTTCCAACGACCTTTTAAACATTTTTTCGCTTGAAGCAATAATTTTCACAGGCGGAGTATCGCAAAGCGGGGAAATACTTTTTAAGCATCTTGAAAAGTATTTCAAAGAAGAAATGCTTGATATTTATAAAAATAAAAACATAAAACTGCTTAGATCATCGCTTGAGCAACAGGATGCAGCTATTGTCGGAGCAGCATCGCTTGTTATGTAAAAATCATAAATATCAGCTACAATAAATCAAGATTGAACCATCGCCAATTGAAGTTATACATTTTTTTTGATATAAAAAATAATCCGGAGATAAAATATGTTTGATAAAATAGAAGAACTTGTAACCAGATACAGAGAAATCGAAAAAAAGCTTTCAGATCCAGATATTGTAAAAGATCAAAAAAACTATAAAGAAATAATGCAGGAACACTATTATCTTAGGGAAGTTTTTGAAACAAATGAAAAATATAAAAAAACATCCTCGCAGATCGAAGATGCAAAACTGATCGTATCCGAAGAAAAAGATCCTCAACTTAAAGAGATGGCAAAAGAAGAGATAAAATTGCTCGAAGAAGAACAGAAAAAGCAGCTTGAAAATCTTAAGCAGCTTCTTATTCCGCCCGACCCTCTTGATTTAAAAAACATTATTATAGAAATACGGGCAGGCACAGGCGGCGATGAGGCAGCGCTGTTTGCGGCTGATCTATTCAGAATGTACTCAAAATTTGCGGAATTCAAAAAATGGAAAATAGAAATTTTATCTATGAACGAAATTGGCCTTGGCGGTTTTAAAGAAATAATTTTTTCTGTATCAGGAAAAAATGTATACGAGAATTTAAGATATGAAAGCGGCGTCCACAGAGTGCAAAGAATTCCGGAAACAGAAGCAAGCGGCCGCATCCATACATCTGCGGTAACTGTTGCGGTACTGCCCGAAGCAGAAGAAACAGATATAGAGATAAATCAGGAAGATCTTAGAGTTGATGTTTACAGGTCATCTGGTCATGGAGGGCAAAGTGTAAATACAACAGACTCTGCTGTAAGAATAACTCACATTCCTACAGGCCTTGTAGTAACATGCCAGGATGAAAAATCACAAATAAAAAACAAGGCAAAAGCGCTAAAAGTTCTGCGCGCAAGACTCTATGATATCGAAGAAGAAAAAAAGATTAAGGAACGGGCAGAAACAAGAAAAAACCAGGTAGGAACAGGAGACAGATCCGAAAGAATAAGAACTTATAATTTTCCCCAAAACAGGCTTACCGACCATCGGGTCAACCTTACTCTTTATAAACTTGAATTTATAATGGAAGGAGACATTGCCGAAGTTATCGAAGCTCTTAAATTCAGCGCAAAGGAAAAATTACTTCAAAAAATATAATAGAAAAATCAACATGCCCTGCCCAAAAAGCATGGCATGCTACGCAAAGCAGCAGGCAGAATAAATGAAAATAAAAGACGCGCTTATGCAGGCATCATATAAAATCTCAAAAAAATGGAAAGACACCCCACTTCTTGATGCACAGGTCATTCTTCAAAAAATAATGGGTATGACAAAAGAAATGCTTATTGCTTCTTACAACTGCGATATCCATGAAAATATTCTTGAGAGTTTTAATATGATGGTTGAGAAAAGAGTCTCTGGATATCCTGTGGCATATATAACAGGAGAAAAAGAATTTTTTGGCCGCTCTTTTTATGTTAATGAAAATACCCTTATTCCGAGACGGGATACAGAAACCATCATTGAAACAGTTCTTGAAGAATCGGAAAAACTTATAAAAGAAACAGATTTATTATCCATAAAAATACTCGACCTCTGCACAGGCAGCGGATGCATTGCAATAATATTAAAATCCGAACTTGGCGAAAAAGCAGATGTGGAAGCATCTGATATATCTTCAGAAACTGAAAATATTTTTTATAAAAATTGCGAAAATATACTGGGGAAAAAACTCCTTTTTCATAAAAGCGATCTTTTTAATTCCATAACAAACAGGTATCATATAATAGTTTCAAATCCTCCGTATCTTAAAAATATATATGTTGATGAAATGGTTTCCAATAATTGGCCAGAACCTGAAATATCATTAAGAGGCGGAAATGACGGACTTGATTATATAAGGGAAATAATAGAGGCATCTGTAAAACACCTTGAAAAAGGCGGGTTGCTTTGCATGGAGGCTGATCCTGATCAGATGGATATTATTCGGGAGCTTTTAATAAAAAATAATTTTGAGTATATTTCAATAAAGAAGGATTTGGCTCAAAAAGAGAGAGTAATAGGCGGATATTATCCAGGAAACTTTAATTAAAATAGTTTTATGGATATGTTCGTAAAGAAGGAATATGGCACAAAGAGAAAGAGAGTAGTAAGTGGATATTATCCAGGAAACTTTACTTAAAAATAATTTTATGGATATGTTCGCAAAGAAGGATTTGGCAAAAAGAGAAAGAGAGTAGTAAGTGGATGGAAGAAATAAATACCCTTAAAGCAGAAATAGACTCATTGGAAAAATCTCTTGAGACAAAAAAATATCCGGAACAAGATATTTCCGATATTATGAACGCTGTCCGTTATGGCGAAAAAATGCACAGTGACCAAAAAAGAGCAAGCGGAGAACCATATTTTATCCATCCTATTGCAGTTGCCAAAATTCTAATAGAACTTAATCTTGATAAAAACACAATAATAGCTGCTATTCTGCACGATACAGTAGAAGATACAGATGCAGACTACAATATAATAGAAACCAATTTTGGCGAAGAAGTCGCAAAGCTTGTCGATGGGGTAACCAAAATTACGGTTGTAAAAGCTGCGAATAAATCTGCTCAGGAAGTAGAAACCCTAAGAAAAATACTTATAGCAATGGTAAAAGATGTAAGAGTTATATTGATAAAACTGGCTGATAAACTTCATAACATGACAACACTTTCCTATTTAAATAAAGAAAGACAGAAAGCTATTGCAGAAGAGTGTCTTGAAGTATACGCGCCAATAGCTGGCCAGCTTGGAATATCGTGGATCAAGGCAGAGCTTGAAAATCTTGCCCTTAAACATTTACATCCTATATCTTATAAACAGATTTTGGAATTTCTTGATGCAAAAAAAATAGAAAAAGAAGAATATCAAAAAGACATAGAAAATAAACTCAAGCAGGCAGCCAAAGAAGAAGATATAGAAATTGAAATATCCGCAAGAGTAAAAAATATATATTCGATCTACAGAAAAATGAGAGATAATGAAAAATCACTTGAAGAAATATATGACATCTTTGGGATAAGAATATTATGCGATACTGCAAATGATTGTTATGCTATCCTTGGGCTCGTGCATAAATTGTGGATCCCCATAGAAAGAAGATTTAAAGATTATATCGCAGTTCCAAAATCCAACAGATACAGAAGCCTTCATACAACAGTAATAACAGACGAGGGCAAATTGCTTGAAGCTCAAATACGCTCTTATGAAATGCATAAAACTGCAGAGTATGGCATTGCAGCGCATTGGCTTTATAAAAAAGGGAAAACAACAAATAATTTAAACCCCAATGATATTTCTCTTATCAACAGATTAATGCAATGGAACAACCTTGAAAATTATGAAACAGATTTTCTTAAAGATTTAAAAAAAGAGATACTTAAAGATACAATATATGTTTTTACTCCGGATGGAGATATATTTGAAATGCCAATCGGCTCTACTGCCATAGATTTTGCATACAGCATACATACAGAAGTTGGCGACCATACTGCAGGAGCAAAAGCAGATGGATATATTATTCCTTTAAGCAGGCATCTTAAAAATACACAGGTTATAGAAATTATAACAACCAAAAATGCGCATCCTACTCCGCACTGGCTTAAAATTGCAAAAACAACCAAGGCAAAATCTAAAATACGGCATTGGCTTAACAGAAACAGCAATTTGCTTAAAGATGCTACAAAAAACAAAAAGCAGGAAACAGCAGAGGAAGATAAGCTTAATAAACAAAACAAAGAAGCAAAAATTACCGATGAATCAGAACAGTATAATGACAGTGACATACTGGTAATGGAGATAAGGGATAAAAACAAGATAACCCTTTCTGTAAATGGCGAAAAAAATACAATGATAAATTTTGCCAGATGCTGCTCCCCTGTTTCCGGGGATATCATAATCGGCTATATCTCTGTAGGCCGGGGAATTATTGTTCATAAAAGCGATTGTAAAAATTTAAAAAATATTAAAAATTTAAATAATCGGACAATAGATGTACAATGGGAAGCTGTTTCTAAAAAAGCATCCAGAAAATTTAAAGTAACAGCGCGAAAAACTCATAATCTATTCTCTGAGATCGAAGGCGCTATAAAAAAACACAACGGGCACCTTATTGAAGGAAGACTTGCAGAAAGCGATAACGAAAAATTGACTGGGTTTTTTACAATGGAACTTGACAACGATGAGGACTTCGGAAAAGCTGTAAAAAGTATAAGAACTATCCCCTCAATTATAAATATATATGTTGTCTAGTGGGGTAACCCATTTTTACAAAATTGAAACTAACTCTTTACGTTGTATAAAGACAGTTTCAACAAGCTGACTCGAAAACGGGAAGCATATCACGCATAAAAATAAAAGCAACACTAATAAGTGATACTTTTACAAATCTTTAATACGCCTTTAGACCGTTATTTCTACAGGAAGGGTATTTTTTTGTTATCCCTTAAATGACACTGGTAGATATACGCTTATTGTTTTATAAAAAATTACCAATGCTGAAATAATAAAAAAGTGTTTGATTTTTTGATAAAAATCCGATTATTATACAACTAACAGTACTCCCCGCACCTCTGAAGATGCCAAGCACCTTTATGTGTCCCAGGGGAGACGTCCTTTTTATGGAAAAACAATTAAAACCACCAACAACATATGATGAGCAAGTAGAAATATTACGCCGTAGAGGGTGCCTTATAAAAGATGAGGCTTTATGTAAGGAAATTCTTGCAAAATTAAATTACTATCGATTTACAGCTTATTTTCTCCCTTTTCGTAAAGATAATGGAGATTATTTACCTGGAACAAATATTGATACCATTTATCAAATATACGAATTTGACAGAAAAATACGCAGTATCTTGTTTAGTGCAATAGAAGAAATAGAAGTAAATTTAAGAACAAAATTCGCTTATTATCATGCTCATAAATTTGGTGCAATTGGATACATGAATGAAGCGAATTACAATATAAAGCATAAACATGATAAGTTTATAGAACGCATCAGCTATATAAAAGAAGAGAATAAAAATTTATTATTTGTAAAACACCATAAAGAAAGTTATGGCGATAAATTTCCAATATGGGTAATTATTGAATTGTTTTCATTTGGAATGTTATCTCGTTTTTATAATAGCTTGCAGACCCCTGATCAAAAAAGTTTAGCAAAAAATTTATTTAATACTAATCCAAAAATTTTGAAAAGCTGGCTTAGATGTTGTACTGATTTACGTAATATTTGCGCTCATTATGGAAGACTTTATTTTAGAATATTTGGAGCAATTCCGGCAGAACTAGGATTAGACGAAAAGACTAAAAGGCGTCTATTTGGAGCGATTCTTGCTTTAAAAAAAATATATCCTAACCCTGATAAATGGAATAAAGAAATATTTAAGTCAATTTCTGATTTGATTCATCAATATTCAAAAGACATTAATTTACGACATATAGGATTTCCTGTTAATTGGGAAGAAAGTCTTGGTAATTAAGAACAAATTTTTACCAATTGATATTATATATTTTTACAGAAAAGAATAAAGATTAATGATATTAAAACGTTTGAATGTTCAAAATGCAAAAGTCATTTTACTATTGAAAATATTGTGGTGATAAAACTACACAGCAAGACGATATAGCAGAAGCCAAGATAATAGCAAAAAATTACATACTTGAAGAATAGGGGTAATAAAATGAAAAAAATTAAAACAAGAAAATGGGATCCATCTGAAATTATAGAAACTAAAGAAGATGTTATTGTTTTTCTTGAAGGTGCTCTTGAAGAAAATGACCCCGAATTTCTTTTTAAGACAATCGGATATATCGCCCGCTCAAAAGGTATGTCAAAAATTGCCAAAGAGTTAAACCTTAACAGAGAGGGATTGTATACTGCACTATCTCCTCAAGGGAACCCCTCTTTTATAACAGTCTCCAGGGTCTTGGATAATCTCGGCTTCCAGTTAAGCGTTAAACAGAAAGTGTTGACATAATGGGTATTATCAAATCGACGGTAAGGGCTGGACAAAAGCCCTCTAAAGAGAAAATGAAAAGGATCAAAGCAGAATTAAAAGAAGCCGCAAAATAGCTTTTGAAGTAATAGACCATAAAAAAATTAAAACAAGAAAGCTGTAAAAAAAATTCAATTCATGTTAATATCTAATTGTTATATTACTCCGAAGGAGTATCTGGAAGAGTATCCGAAGGAGTATACAGGGGAGGCTAAAATGAAATTCGATTGCCTTGTTGTTGGTGCAGGGATTTCAGGAGCTACTTGTGCAAGATTACTTGCAGAAGCAGGCAAAAAAGTTCTTGTTATTGAAAAACAGAAAAATAGCGCAGGAAATTGCCACGATTACCTTTCTAAAGAAGGGATTACTATCCATACTCATGGCCCTCATATTTTTCATACAAATAATAAACAGGTATGGAATTTTCTAAACAGATTTACCGAATTTCGTTTTTTTCAGCATAGGGTTCTAAGTTTCGCAGACGGGCTTTTAATCCCTTTTCCGATCAATGTTGATACAATAAATATGGTTTACAATACATCCATAACAACAGAAGAGGTTTTGCCATTTCTTGAAAAAGAGGTCAAAAAATCTTCATTTACAAATCCGCCGCAGAATTTCCGGGATGCTGTTGTTTCCCAGGTAGGGGAAAGGCTTTATAACCTCTTTTTCAAAAATTACACAATAAAACAGTGGGGACGCCAACCCGAAGAGCTTTCCGCAGAAATAGCAAAAAGAATTCCTGTAAGAACAAACAGGGATGGAAGATATTTTTCAGACCAGTACCAGGGTATTCCTTTGGCAGGATATACAAAAATGGCAGACAATATGCTTGCCCATGAAAATATATCTATAATGTTTGGAGCAGATTATTTTAAACTTGGGGATTTAGCATCTTCACTTTTGGATGAAGGAAAAGGGCTTACAGTTTATACAGGCGAGCTGGATAAATTCTTTGACTATAAATACGGAGAACTTGAATACAGGTCGCTCCACATTGAATTTAAAACAATCGAACAGCAGTTGTATCAAAGCGTTGCTGTTGTAAACTATCCCAATGATTATGACTTTACAAGAATAACGGAATTCAAACACATGACAGGTGAATGTCCCACATCCGAAAAAACAGTAATCTGTATGGAATATCCCAAAGAAAAGGGCATTCCATATTATGTGGTTATTACTGAAAGCAACACAAAAAAACGGGAACAATATATGGCAGATGTAAAAGCCCTTGAAAAAAAAGGGAAACATATTTTTACAGGAAGACTTGCCGAATACAAATACTATAATATGGATCAGGCAGTATTGGCTGCAATAGAAAAAACAGAAAATTATTTAAAAGGGTTATAACAATGTTAACAAGAATTGCAATGCTCACAAAACCAAAAAGAATAATACTTTTGGCAGTAATAATCTTATTTATTTTACTAAACACAAATGTATTTGCTCAAACAATGAAACAAGTTGTATACGACGATCCTGTTTATTTTTTCCTTGACAAAGCGTATGCAAAAAAATGGATATTCTATTTACCTACTTCAAAACCCTATACAGAGAAAAAAGTGTATGCCATGCTTAACGAAGCGCTCTCTACTTTTAAAGTATCTCCCGAGAAATTTTCTTCGCGAGATATTGATGATCTTCTATTCTACATGGACAGGATTGCCGGAGATAAATTTTCGCTGCTTAACCTCAACGAGGCGACATTTTCAGCTTCTGCCAATGCAGCTCCCCATGTTGATTTTAACATGGCGCTTGATACCCCATCCGACACAGCTACAGTACTTGGCGCAGATTTAATTATAGATCTTACTCTTGCCGATGCTTTTTACCTTGGATTAAAAGCAGACCAATATCTTATACTTGAAACATGGGAAAATTCCCCCTACAGAAAATTCCATAATTCGCACTATCCTGATTTTAACATGTACACCTACAATCTCACCAAAGGGATAAAAGGATTCAACAATCTGGGAGACCGCCCGGCATTTGATGAAGGCGAAGATGGAGATACAGAGTTTTCAATAAGAATGAACCAGCTTAACCAAATGACCATTGACCTTAATCTTGCAACAGTTTCATTTGGAAGAAATTCTTTTATGTGGGGACCAAGCCAGTTTTCCAATAATATTCTTTCTAACACATCCAAGCCTTATGAATATTTTTCACTTGATATACCTTTTGGAGAAAAAATATATTTTACATGGATGACCGGATTTCTTAGAGACAGAATGCCTCTGCAAAGCGAAGAGGATGGAAGAAAACTTATAACAGCGCATAAATTTGAATTCCAGATTAAAGAGTGGTTAATGTTTTCCATCTACGAAGCAGTAGTCTATTCTCCAAAATTTGAGCTTGCGTATCTGAACCCTTTTTCTCTTTATTACATAAGCGAAGTTACTCAAGGGGATTATGATAATAAATTTGGCGGTTTTGATTTTATATTCCGCTTTGCTCCAGCAACAATATATTTATCAATTGGTTTTGATGATTGGGACTTTGGAGAGCTCTTTAATCCTTCATATTACCATAATATATTACTAACAACACTTGGAGTAAGGCACTATGATCTTATTCAGGGGCTTACAATAACATTGGAAGCTACATATCTAAACCACTGGGCATATACACATGCAAGCGCAAACACCTTAACACATTATGATGCGAATCTCGGAAGTGTTCTTGAGCCAAATTCTTATATTATCTATCTTGATTTTAAATATGATTATTCTCTTAAATCAACTTATGGAGTTTCCTTCTGGCTTACACAGCATGGCTATGGAAGCATAAATGAACATCCAAGCGATCATAATGGGACAGGATGGTGTCTTGGTCTCTACGACCCATGGAATGGCAATTACAAATTTCTTGATTACGGGATAGATGGAATCAACAGGGAAACAAATATTGATCTGTCCATATATACCGAGTACAGAATA
>Ga0123354_10012713_pt1 | contig 13041 bp, 6 predicted proteins | sample TergutLab28metaG_2_FD_97872 | JGI IMG/M metagenome (GOLD analysis project Ga0123354, IMG submission 97872) | Labiotermes labralis P4 segment gut microbial communities from Petit-Saut dam, French Guiana - Lab288 P4 | ecosystem: Host-associated > Arthropoda: Insects > Digestive system > Gut ...
GCTGAGTGGACCCCGTTCCAGACCCACTACTACTCAGAAAATCTGGTAGCGCCGGGGATCGAACCCGGGACCTCTGTATCAGTAGCCAGAAACTCTGACCACTAGACCACAGAGGCGGTCTATAACATGTTAGCATACATAAATACTGCCTGACAGGAAGTTTCTTTAAAATAAAGAACATGAAAGGACTTCTGTGGATGTTTATACAAAAGAAGAAGAAAACCGGTGTGTAGTGTATGCGTGTGTTGAGAGGCAACAACTAACTCCATAATAAAGAACTTTACTTCACCAGTTTACAGCTACATAGATGATCGAGAAGGCAAAATAATTCCTCACTGTTACTTCTGAAGCCAATAAATTCGTACCCTGAGACAAATGAATGCAGCTTGTACGAACATCACTTAGGACATATATAGTCTTTTATAATCCAAAATTTACATTAAAACACTTAAAACGCTCCTATATGTTTCGATCATACAATCTTCCTCAGGGAGCATACTTTGTTCCTTGCTAAAGTTAGAGTTTAAAACACTCAGTTATAACTTGGGTGTTTTAAACTGTAACTTAGCAAGGAACAAATTATGCTCCCTGAGGAAGATCGTATGATAGAAAAATGTAGGAGCGTTTTAAGTGTTTTAATGTAAATTTTAGATTATAGAAGACTATATATGTGCGTTTGTTGATGTGTTACTTAAATGGCAATTACTCATTGAAAAGGGGCTTTAAATTTTTGCTATGCCATGATTCGGATCCCTGCATGTAACTATAACCTACATTTTCGATTTACCATTCAGCTTTGCCTCTATCGCTAACACGAAGCTCTCCGTAACTGATGAACGCTATCAGGAAGCAGCTGTACAGAATTCGATCAAAGCATTTCCTCACATTTCCTACCAATCCATTTTAAAACTAAGATTTAATTCTGATATACTGTCTTCGATCTGTTATGAAAATCTTACAGGTGAAAATCACAGCCGAAATATTCGATAAAAAAGCTCTCAGCCTTCGCCATGTATTGATAACCTATTTAATAAAATGTGACACAGCTATCCCTACTTATGAAGTGACATTAAAAGTACAAGAAATTACCATTATGTGCACATCAACGACGCTGTATGAAATACATTATCAAATATTTAACAAAATTGCAAACCTTCGTGAAGCGGTAATACTCTAAATTTGGCTTCAGAACGTACTAAGTCCCTCAAATAAAACGCCTGTAAAGTACCTTTGAAAGAGCCACTAACACCTCCTTCCTAATTTTTCCCTAAGCATCATTCTTTATAACCTTTCTACGTTGTAAAACACTATAAAATTTTTACATTCAAACAGCTTCACTAAATAATATAACAGTAAGATAATTCTGAATAAATGTTATAACAAGATGAATTCTGCGGCACGAAGATCGGGTATTCTCTTTTACACGTAATCTTATCATTCGTCTGAGTTGACATAAGGAAATCGGATAATCCCCTCCGAGATAATTAAAATCTCCTCGCGAATGTAAAACAATAGTGGTGTCTAGTATACACGAGTTCGGTTGGTGCCTTTGGTATGTCTGCGGTTTTTCGAATTGCCTCACAATTTATTATAGCCTACTTCGTCACTTTGGCGTTGTTCTTTCCCCTTCTACTATTAATTTCCCACTAATCAGTCTCAGTATTCGTAGAGATAATTACTTTCTCCCACAGATTACATTACTTGTTAAAACTTAATATCACGTCCGTTCAGGTCATAATGGGACTTCAGCGAATTCTCTCCTTTCCCCCTGTCTAGCACCATGTCATGACACGTATAAAAAGAATCCTCAATCGACAAGATCCAGAATACTTGTAGGGTAATGAAGAATATGTTTTGTACTCTAGAGGGTGGTAGTAAGATTCTTGGCCTATGTACTGACTGTCTTTAATAATTTCCTTTGGCCTCACCCGGTTGAAAATCTGTTACGCCTTAAAACAGGCTGATGAAGTCTCCTGCCAAAAGCTCATGAACTTAATTACCTGGTTACCAACCTGTCAGTCCCGTCGATGGATAGGCTTATAGCTGCATTAATTAACAAAACGTCGCTAAATAAGCAAACAAATAAAATGAGTGTCACAAACATTTAGAGACTGACTAGGTGGTTATCCACCAACACCGCATTAAAATGATCGATCATCATCATCATTCCGCGATTGCAAGACTAAGGACATTTCACAGGTCAGATAATTACGGCCCTGCAGCTGGACCAGGCTTTTATACCGTTAACGTTTCAGTATGTGATGCACTGTTAAACAAAGAGCGAGCTAATAGCACTAGAGCTGCCTTTCTCCTAACAGAATATTGTGTTGGAATTCAGATGGAGACAAAAAAATAACCCAATTTAAGAACTCTTACATCTTTCACTTGTTGTATCACTTTTCGATGGAATTTCAAACATCCAGACAAGCCTCTACAGTTCGGAGCGACTTTAACTACAGAAAACGAGTTTTATTTTCTCTTTTTCCTGAACTCCAGACACAGGGACTGCGAATGACATGACAAATGCCTCCTGACGATGGCCAACCACGTGTCAGACAAGTTTGTCTTCCACGCACGTACAGTAGGATGTATAAGTTCCAAACTTCTGTAGTGTGGTTCCATCTAGTCCACAATGCATCTTCTTATCTCTGCGTTTAGCTCTGTTCACACTAGAATGACGGATACACATAACAAGAAGCAACAACTAAAGGTATTTCCGGCTACAGCAGGTGATACAGCAGTCACGTGTTACGCGTTTATTTGGGAGGAGGTAGTATCTGGACCGGTTTACCTTATATTTTACTCCTGTGTTTCTTCCTTTCCGAATAGCTACAAACTGGACGGTCCAAGTTTCTGCTCCCGGCATGGGTAAGCAATTTTCTCTTCTCAGGAACCGTCCAGACAAGCTCTTGGACCCACCCAGCCACCTATTTCATGGGTACCGGGGCGCGAGGTTGAACACTCACCTCCAACTTGTGCTGAGGTTAAGAATGAGTGCAGCTATACTCCTACTCCTCCTATATGCCTTTACAGCGTGTACCGGGACACCTTGATCATTCGTTCGTCTCTCCTGACGAATGCGTGGGCAGTACCGTCAAACAGGCCACGACAACATCCTTTTAAACACCTACCTATTCACAAGTCGTTGATTGCCTTCGTATTTCTTTAGACAATAGACTATAAAATTGTCACAGTTGAAACGCAATCATTTAATATACGGACAACAGTGAATTTCTTCATCATATGAGTAACAGTCTGTGTGATAAAGAAAAGCTCTATCAAGGATGCTAAGGAGCACAGAACCGGTATTCGGAACCTACTCATCTGTTCACGTTTCTGTTAACCTGAAAATACAAATGGACGTGGACCTTCATAAATTTCGTTCTCCGTTCAGTTATTAATTTGCAACCAATAGAAAACGAAACACATTCGTTTACCCCTGGGCACTGACGTTATTGTCCTACTTGCAACTCAGCCATGCCCGGCCCACAAGGAAACAATGCCTGAAGATTTGGCGGAAAACAGTCCTATGTCCTGATGACAAAGTTCTGAAAAGGACCGCGCGCAGTAAAAAGTGCCTTGTGAGGCCTAAACTAGTATAACGTCCACAAAATATGATCGGATTTTGAAAGTGTTGTATTTCCGCAGTAATGATACATGATTGAGTTAAACGAAAAATGAAATGAGGACACATTTTCAGAGTTTGTAGTCAGTACCCCATGTGCACATACCTACTGTAATGCGATAGGCATAAGATGACATTGTCTAAACCGCCTGGGGATGCAATAACAAGTATCAGGGATCTTCATACACTCAAAACATTTCGGTTCCCTGCAACTAGAAGTCTTCCAAGAAAATCACACACCGCCCCTCTTTCAGTAAGTTTGATAAAACTGGTACACAATAAAAGTGTCTACATTTTTTATGTTACAGTTCATAGCCTACTAGGTCTCGAATTTAAGATCCCCTTGACTTTCCCTTCTGGGGTTCATACGGTGAAGTTTATTAGGCCGTTAGTTTTTAGGCGAGACAGGCTACCTTCGCACTATCTGTCGCAATAAAGTAGGTGAACACGTGAAACTTCACTAATAAGTGTGTGTGTGTGTGTGTGCGTGCATGCGAATACCCATTTACTTTCTAACGACGGCGCATACAGGAAGACAGTATAATCTTCATAGTCACTGCTGTCAGAACCTCAAGTTTCACACAAAAAATTAACTTTTAATAACATTCACTAGTGTGCTGTGATTACGAAAATACAGGACTCTAAAACGCCGAATTCCTATTGTGAACGCTCTGCACAAGTCAGCGGTCTCTAGTCTGCGCATGTGAAAGTAAATGGTAAGAGGAATGTGACGAATCATAACGCAGCACCGACATCACAGCCTAGCTGTATTTGCAGGGAAGCATTAATCATTTACGTGCCATTCACCAGTACATTTCTGACGGACCACCACATATCTTTAACATTATATTTTCATGCATTCGTTGCTGGAAGGAAGACATTTATTACGGTCGTATCCATCTAACCGTACAAATGAACATTTCGTATCTACTTAACGGAGATCTGCGACATTCTGGCAGTGTGCATCAACACATGTTGCATTCTGATACGTGCATGGTTTACAAGTACCCTACTTCAAAACATAAATTATGGGGTCTATAGTTTGCACATAACGAGATCTACTTACCGAAAGCCTCCAGGGAACAGCTCTTGTTCTTGTTGCTTGTTGCTTTTGTGGTGCTGGTGTCGGAGCTCGTCGAAATGTTGGAGTTGACAAAATCCGGGTCATCCGCATCAAATGTAATTCCTTCTTCAAACTCCGTGAAGGCTAGTGAATCGGTTGACATCATCCTTGAACAGATTCAACAGGGAGTTTGTAAAGATGTTCGTTTGTGGTGCATAAGTGTCTAAAGAATAATTATATTTTATGTTTGCGGATGAAATCTTCCTCTTAAGATCCAGTAACATATAAAAATCTTGTTGGCTTCTATTATACGAATATATCACGATGCACGGCCCTCAGAATGTCAGATTGGTCAGTGAGTTTTAAAGTCGACTGAACGAACGGTGGTTATTCACGACTGGCAACGCACTGCGGGCTTACTTAGACCAAAGGAAATACAAAAATTTAAATTTATTCTCTCCGCCCCTTCTCAACATAAAATAGATTTTGCCTTATGAAAGTAACACAGAGGAACGCTTGACACGAAAACTTGCATTGCAAACACCGATCAATGTAGTTCTGATACGAAGTGTCATAGGCTGTACGAACTGAACTTTTAGACACTACGTAGACTGACTTCAAACTGAAAAGGAAACTCGAGCATGGTCTTCTCAGGTTTTACAGTATCTACAGACCTAGAGTTTGTTTTGGTCCACACTTTGCTTAGTCTGCAAGAAGTGGCCCTCAACTGGAACAGACGCTGAGTTCTCAACGCAGTTATCACGCTTTGTACAGGCAACACTGCAATTTATCTCCTGTCCTCTCAACTTAACACGGCTTCAATAACCAAGAAATGCACTCGACGTCGAATATTTCTACGACTGTCTGGCAGGTGGTTACAAACATCCCAGTGTGGGTAAATATACACCGAAATCTGACAGAAGCCATCCCGCTGTGTATTAACAAATTTGTGTAATGTATTATATATGGTCAGTACACAACAATATATCAGTACAGTGATATAATATATAAAAACAGGTCACATTACGGCTACATGTTTCGACCGTAAACGGTCATCTTCAGGCCAATAAACAACATTTTTAAGGTACAATAAAGTAGTACTCAATGGGATCCCATTTCGTTTACAGTAAGAGTTAAAATAATGTATGATTAAATTCCTATTTATAATTAAAACAATTCAATAGGAATTTCACCGTACATTATTTTAACTCTTACTGTAAACGAAATGGGATCCCACTGAGTGCTACTTTATTGTACCTTAAAAAATGTTCTTTATTTGGCTGAAGATGACCCTTTACGGTCGAAACATGTAGCCATAATATGACCTGAATGTATATATTATATCACTGTGCCGATAAATTGTTGTGTACAGACGGTGTATAATACATTATACAAATATAAACCGCAATGTTGAATTCAGTTATACGGCAACATTAAAATCAATCTGATTTGCGTGAAGTTGGAAGTTTAACACGCGGGGTGAATATTGATATTACATTGTTCCTGGCTATGAACCGATGTAGTCTGGTGGGTATAAATTACTGCTTCTCTGAAGACAGAGACAGCATGTCTCGCCGAAATGTTTTGCAGGAAATGCAACTGCGACTTAAAAAGGATTACTCTGTATGCTTGTGCGTCGTGTCTCCCGCCAGAACACAAGCTGCAATTAGAAAGGCGCGTCTCTCCTTTCCCTTACAAGTGAATGTACTGAACTTATCTCCAAAACTAGACAGGCAATACATATAGCGTAACATTATGGCGTGTTCGTGCAACCCAGTGTTGCAGTGGTAAAGCATGAACTATAATATATTATGAGTGTGTGCTAGTAGCATTATGTATGCAGGATGCAAAGAGCATACGTCATATTGTCATCTGTGCCCTATCCGGCTCTACAAAATTTTTCCACAGTATCTCATAAACGGCACGATTTTCGGATATAAAGATTTAATGAACACGAAATGTGTGTTTTGATTTTCTCTACAGTTTTGTCTGCAACAGTTCTCGTTCGAAAAAAAATTAGCAGGATATAATAAAAAATGTCTAGCGGTCTTCATGTAAAGTGCCCGTTATTCTTGTCAGATTTTAATGAAACCTCAATTTTGTCGACAGTTTAAAAAAAAAACACTCAAATATCAATTGTCATGAAAATCCGTCCAGTGGAAGCCGAGTTCTATGCGGACAGACAGACGGAAGGACGGGCATGACGAGGCGCTTTTCGCAATTTTGCGAACGCGCCTAAAATCGCTATTTCGTAATAAGAAAGCAGCTCAGAATGTCGTGCGCCGAATTCGGACGGATGACAATGCAATCCGTGCTCTAATAACTAACGGCCTGCAGTTACATACACGAAGTACACGTGCCTACCTCCCGGATTCCGTGCCCAATTTCAGTGCACTTTGTACAGATGGCAGACGAGCAGCGTATCATCTTACGTAATAATTATGAAGGTCGCAAGCGAGTCGAATGCCTGCCTCTACAAGAGAGAACTAACGGGCCAGTTTTGGGGCCTAAGTACTGTTCTCACAAAATCCACTGCTTCTCCTATATGAACATCGCTTCGTAGCAGGTACAATTCTTGCTTCCTGTAAATGCACATTGTTCTCACAAGACCCACCATTTCCCCTTTACGAACGTCGCTGTATGGCAGATGTAATTCTTGCGTCCTATTCAACTGGAATAGGATTCAAATTCCGGTCATTTGTACGATTTTTTCAACAAACTTCACTCTCTAGGACAAGATAGGTTTATGATGTAACAGACCATGTATATCTCTTTACCAGTCGATTTTGTACCATCTGCAGAGTCCTCTTTAAATTTGCTAATCATATTATACCATTAGCTGTCAGGCTTAGTTTATTACTACAAATAACAACATCGCAGTCATGCGAAAGTCAACCGAGGGTTCACACTAGCAACATTCAATTTATTGTCCTGAAATACTGCAGCGAAAGGTCTTCAATAAATACATATCTTTTATGATGATGTTTTTCACTTTGCGGTCCGTAAAGCAACATCATGGCAATCGCGACAAATCGATGTTTTGTTTCAGCTTTAGAGCAACAACAAATGAATAGTTTTTGGAGACTAGTCGTCGGTATACCTACCGTCAAGCTTAAAACTAGAAACTCTGCATGTTGCCAACACATCGTATTTATCCGGCCCGTATGATTCTTAGAATACACCGTGAGTATTTCCCTATACAGCACTCATTGATTGGTCTTTCTAATGCCAGCAAACTACGTTTTCTGTGAAGCACAAACTAAATTCTTATAAATAATGTGAAGTGATATTAGTCTTCAAGGGGTTAAGCAGGGAATGTGGAATTCTGTTTGGAGGTGGGTAAGGTAAGTACGTAGTTATATATATATATATATATATATATATATATATATAAATCGCATGCTATATAGCGCAAATATTCCAACGGAGATAATTTTTGAGGTCGAGCATGTCATCATCCAACGTGATCATTTTCTTCAAGTGTTTATTAGCCTCAACTCTTCCGATCTGCATGGGGAAGATGCTCCCTGACAGAAGTCTCCAAAATTTGGCAACGTTCATAAGGATTAGTGGCAATGAAGATAGCTGTCTTAGGATAGATTTGAAACCACGACTCATCTGAGACCGCAAGCACTGATCTCCTTACATTTATAATATACGTGCGTGTGACTGTTTCAGATTTAGTCTTACGTATTGGACTGTAACGTAAATCTCCGATCGAAGTTCCTTTTTCTTATATTCTTATAATAGAAGCCAACGAGATGCAGTATTTCTCAACTCTATTTTGGTAAACAACTCTACATGTTTCGGACAGATTTACTGTCCCGTCATCAGGAGTCTTAATACTGTATTCACATTCACAGCATCTCGTTGGCTTCTATTATAAGAATATATCACGATGCAAGGTCCTCTGAATGTCAAATTCTAAGTTTCTTGGTACTATAAATTGAACTAAAACTGTTGCAATCAGAAATACACATTTGACCAAAGGTGTTTCTAGTCATCGATAAGATCCATATCGAGAGACGCATCAATGTGCACCGTGGGCAGGCTGTTTTCCTGCGCCATTACGGTTAGAACGCTCTATACCGTATAGCCTACATACGCGACGGCACGATCCGGCGTCTAGGTATGGAGCGTAGCTGCACTTTGCAAGATTTTAGGCTTCCGCCGCTGTGTAAGTAGTCTTCGCTCTTCTGCGATTTTACGCAGCGTAGATTGGGTAGTTTGTTACCAACGATTCGGGATAATTAGTCAAAGGACTGATTGACCCTTGAAGATGGTACCGATAAGTTGTCTCGAAACGTCGGTAACAAACTACCAATCTATGTTGCGTAACATCCCATAAAAGCAAAGACCTCAGGTGTAAATTTATTTTAAACGAACACAAACAGGTGACAATGAATGGCCCGCCGTATTTGGGGTATGAGATGCGGCTATTACGTCACCACCAAACAGTACAAATTACATACGTGAACAAGATATGCAGCGGGCACCGGGGATATGATAAATTAATTCGAAATTATAGTCAGAAAATGTGAAAGGAAAAAAATTACTTTCGAAGATAATATTGACACAGATCTTACATAAATATACGAGTGCGAGGGAATAAAACAAAAAATGAAACTGGCTCTGGATTTCAATGGCGAAATTGTGTAAACACCAACAAACTTTCTCATCTCATTAAAGAGGGCAACTATTTATTCAGATAAACATATGACATTAAAGTAGATCTTCGAGAAATGCAGCGTGAGGGGGTGAAATAAATTAAACTGGCTCAGGGTTAGTTCAGAGGCAGAATTTTGTAAACCAATAAAATTTCGGGTATCATAAAAGAGGACAATTAATTGCCCAGATGGTCAATTACCAATGTCATATTAATGTCCGGAATACCGTTGCGCAGTACGTATTACAAGCAGTATTTATACACCGTCAATACATCGTTTATTATTGTTAATAACATGTCACATTGAGACACGTTTAATAATAATAATAATAATAATAATACTGTGTTGACGGTGTATAAGTACTTCCTACCATTGTGATATTTTTGGACTTCACTTATTTATGATTTACGTCACATTAATCGTGGGATAATAATTCCTCCATTGTTCTACCAGGCGATAATCCGACACTGCGACCACGCAGTTTCTCACGTCAGGTGGTAGCGAACACATTACTCGTACATTTGTTGGCGCCAAGTACAGGGTGTTAGGACCAGGAAGACTCCCAGCGCTCTCAGCTGATATCTCTCTTTATGAGAAATACGTCAAGCTTCATCTGTTCGTGCGCTAAGCCAGAAAATACATTACCAGCTGTTCAGCGAGCGATAAAGGCCACTGTCGTTAACGGAACACGAGGTTCATTACCATGTTAACTAGAGGCTGCCACTGGAACTTATCCTAAGCCACCTGAATCCCGCCCAACATTTATACCGGACTTCTGTCAGATTAATTATAATAGTATTCTTTCATCAATGAGCTCCTCCTTTCAGGTTATCGGGTTAAAATTTCGTAAGCATTTATCATGCAACTGGGGATCCGAAATATCTGCGACTGTTGTTACTAACGTGTAGTTAGTCCTTAAAAGGGAAGACGTATGAACGCCACCAGAATCTTCAGGATAATTATAATTCATACTCTGGCGCTATGACGTGTGGTTATCAGTGGGCTAATCTTCTGTTTGTAGAGCACCCAGAAAGCTGCAGAAACACTCATTTAATAATTTCATATTAACTGACTCTCTGGTCAAACATTTCAAAGAAACGCCGTTAATAATAAGTCCCACTAATAGACCAGATCCTGAGTTAGATCAATCAAGTTCACAGTCCAAAATGTCAGATCCACTTTAATATTATTCTCCCACTTCCATCATCGGTCATACAAGTGACTGTTTTTCGACAGTGCTCCACTAAAAGCTCCATCCTTCTGAACTACACTGATAACATTACACAATAATGGTGATGTATGCACTAACCTAATCACCGTTTACACAAAGATGGAGCCGGAAGAGGTATGTCACTATAAAGTTACAGTTGTGTAATTATTTGTGTGTGCTACAGCTGTTTTAGTCGGAAAATCTGTATGAGATAATCCTTGGGATGTATTTTCAAGCATTCTGCCCTTAATGAAACCAAAATTGCTTTTGTTCCACTTCCAGTTTGTAATGTTCCTTCAGAGTGCTCAAAACACAAGGAAGAGTGTCGGCGCCGACAGGAGTTAAGACAATTTTAAAACTTTTTTTAAAAAGTGTATTTTAACTACTCTGTCAATTGCCAATACATATTACTTAGCGAAGGCGATAAGCGAATAAAAGTATGGGAAACTTTGATGGATTGATACTAACAGGCGAAAACAGAAATATTCGGAGAAAGGCCTTTCCCATCACTACTTTGCCTACCACAGCTCCCACAAGGACTTGTCTGGGATCGAATCCCAGCCTCCGCAGTGAAAGGGTGAAGGACAGTGGAAAAGATAAGAGGTAGGAAATGAACACAGAAAAAGCCAGCACCAACACTTTTACTGACCATAGAGCTATACGGAACTTTCATGTTGAGGAGCGACTTCTAAATTTGCCTCAAGGTCAGTGCGCGGCATATTGAATGCCTATTAAAATATTAAAGCTCAAAGAATCTACAGATATTGTTTTAAATGACTGGCGCCGCAGAAGATGAACAACGTTATACGGGCTGTTAAGACAGCTCACTATGTGCTGAACCACTGTGATACCGAAGACTGCTGCCGTGTGGTCTGGTACACGAATACCGACGTTTCATAAGACCTTGCTACCAACACCATCAGGTACAACGCTGCAGCAATGACCGGTAACAAATGTCACTACACAAGCCCCTTATCATCCGTCAATGACACGAAGGTAAAAGGTTCACCCCAGAACAGGCTATGAAGGCCCAAAGGGGGTGAACAGGTATAGCGGTGCTCTTTCTTTAACGTCGGCTATTGATGGGGGTGGGTTGTCAACGCCGCCCCCCGGTCGCTGTACCCGCGGCAAAGAGAGCCGGTACCCATCGTAGAGTAGGCTAGTTGGGTCCCATGGCCGGTCTGGCGGGTGAGGAAAACATCGCCCCCCACCGGGATTCTATCCCCGAACCATCCATAAATATAGCACTGTTTATAAACCCATGAAATAAATTTAATCTGCGCGAAAATGAGATGTTCTGCATGTAATTGTTCAGGCATAAAAGATATGATCGCTATGGGTGGAATGTTAAGACATCCTTAAACTTCTTGTGTAAGTCTGTTTCAAACTGGTTTGTGTTACATTGAGCAGAAGGACATCTAAACCGCAATCAGACTTTATACGCTGTTCTTCATTACGTAATAATATGTAATATTACTGCCTGCTTGTCCTTTGACAGTCTGCCGAAGTGTAAGACTGTAGGAAGTGACGTGTACATACATATATTCACTTATATGCGACATACATATATTCACTTATATGCGACAACACAATGAAAAGCTAATACATGAAAATCGACCAGTATACGGGCGGAGTTTTATGCTTGTCATTTATGCTTATTTTCATGTTGTCCTTCTTCCATAAACACAAACCACTGAAGGTTTCGTGACATATACAGACCGATAACAAAACTTTCAAACAAACGACACGAGAATCGGTAACAAGTGGCTTGCAAATGGATCCTAAATTTGACTTGAAGCTGCAACACCAAAACCAACCAATTATTTATTTATTGGTTGCTTGTTGCTTCATACGGGTGTGAAACATGGTCTCTGCTCTTAAGAATAGAGCCTGAGGGAGCTCGAGAGTAGGGAGCTGAGGAAAATATTTGGGCTTAGAGGGAGGAAGGAACACGAAAATGTAGAAAACTACACAATGAGAAGTCCAACGATTTTTAATAATAATAATAAACTGCAATTTGGTTATCTCCCGGTGGCAGTGGTTATTTTACATGTATACAAAATATGAAGCTGGTTACTAATAAATTTAAGTCGGGAGGGCTACATGAGAAGCACGTAGTGACAACTTGAAATTTTGGGAACCATCTCAGCATTTGCTTATAGACACAGGGAAACCACGAAAAACCTGTGTCGAGGTGGCCGGTCGCAGGACCTTCCGAATACTGGCCTCTAGCCAGCAGTCCGGCAACTAAAGTAAAAACAGCAATACACACGTAGCACAACAAGTACACATGAACACATTAGATGGCAACAATTCACACAAGACAACTTAAAATAAAACATGTACAGAAAGTAAACACCACCAAGGTAGTACTGTGTATAGTTTCTAGTATTTTTTCCACACATACACACACACACACACACACACACACACACACACACACACACACACACACATATATATATATATATATATA